>Ga0209346_1000818_pt1 | contig 21991 bp, 20 predicted proteins | sample AutmiccommunBRH9_FD_187381 | JGI IMG/M metagenome (GOLD analysis project Ga0209346, IMG submission 187381) | Deep subsurface microbial communities from Mt. Terri, Switzerland - Autotrophic microbial communities BRH/9 (SPAdes) (version 2) | ecosystem: Environmental > Aquatic > Deep subsurface >...
CGGCGCACCGAAATGGGCGACGACGTCATCCTGGTGCGGACCGAGACCTCGCCCGAGGATATCCACGGCATGCATGCCGCCAAGGGCATATTGACGGCGCGTGGCGGCATGACGTCACATGCCGCGGTGGTCGCCAGAGGCATGGGTAGGCCCTGTGTTTCCGGTGCTGGCACGGTTTCGATCAACAACGAGACCAAGACCATGAAGGTTGGTGATCGCGAGCTGAAGGAAGGCGACATGCTGACCATCGACGGCAGCAATGGCCAGGTGATGGCGGGCCGGGTGGACACGATCCAGCCCGAGCTGGTCGGCGATTTCGGCGTGCTGATGGTCTGGGCCGACAAGGTCCGTCGGCTTGGCGTGCGCACCAACGCGGAAACCCCGCTCGACTGCCAGGTCGCGCGCGATTTCGGCGCCGAGGGCATCGGCCTGTGCCGGACCGAGCATATGTTCTTCGATGCCGCGCGGATTACCGCGGTGCGCCAGATGATTCTCGCTCCCGACGAAAAGGGCCGGCGAGCGGCGCTGGCGAAACTGCTGCCCGAGCAGCGCGACGATTTCCGCCAGATTTTCGAGGTCATGGTCGGCCTGCCGGTCACCATCCGCCTGCTCGATCCGCCGCTGCACGAATTTTTGCCGCACCACCAGTCGGAGTTCGAGGAAGTCGCGAAAGCCGCCGATGTCGGCGTCGAAACGCTGAAACAGCGGGCCAATGAGCTGCACGAATTCAACCCGATGCTGGGCCATCGCGGCTGCCGTCTTGGCGTCACTTATCCCGAAATCTACGAAATGCAGGCGCGGGCGATTTTCGAGGCGGCCTGCGAAGTGGCGGAAAAGAGCGGCGAAGCGCCGATCCCCGAAGTCATGATCCCGCTCGTCGCCACCGCGCGCGAACTGGAGCTGATGAAGGACGTGGTCGACCGGATGGCCAGGGAAGTCTTCGCCGAAAAGGGCCGCGAGATCGAATATCTCGTCGGCACCATGATCGAGCTGCCGCGCGCCGCGCTGATGGCCGGCCAGATCGCCGAGCATGGCGAGTTTTTCAGCTTCGGCACCAATGACCTGACCCAGACCACGCTCGGCGTCTCGCGCGACGATGCCGGCCGCTTCCTGACCCAATATGTCGACAAGGGCATTTTCCCGCGCGACCCTTTTGTCAGCCTCGATATCGAGGGCGTCGGCCAGCTGATCGAAATCGCGGCGGAACGGGGCAGGGCAGCGCGGCCCGACATTAAGCTCGGCATCTGCGGCGAGCATGGCGGCGACCCGGCCTCGATCGCCTTCTGCGAGAAAACCGGCCTCGATTATGTCAGCGCCTCGCCCTATCGCGTGCCGATCGCCCGGCTCGCGGCGGCGCAGGCGGCGCTATCGCAAAAATAGCGCCATGTGCTCCGCATTTGATGCGGAGCCCTGTGTCAGGCAGAGCTCTCTTGCCGCCAGAGCTCCGCATCAGGTGCGGAGCACGGATGCGGCAGGAATGTTCAGAATGTTGAGGCGGCAAGGCAAATATGGGTTGCCAGCGGGGAATTGACCCCCTATCTGCACCGTCTGGTTAGCGCCCATAGCTCAGCTGGATAGAGTACTTGACTACGAATCAAGGGGTCGGGAGTTCGAATCTCTCTGGGCGCACCATTTTCTTCCGTTGCAAATATGCCCCAACGGGCACTTGCGCGAGGCCCATCGCAGTCCTAAATTGATGGCATAACATGTGCTGAACCGAAGGACCCGTCTTGGCCGATTATTCAAATTCCATCATCGATGCGCTCGCCGAGCGCGAAGCCGGCAAAATCCCGGTACCCGACGAGGTCCAGGAAGCGGTGCGCACATTGCTCCGCTGGGCCGGCGACGATCCCGAGCGCGAGGGACTTGTCGACACGCCGAAACGCGTCGCGCGGGCATGGAAGGAATATTGCGAGGGCTATGCCGAAGATCCGGCCATGCATCTGGCGCGCACATTTCAGGAAGTGGGCGGCTATGACGAGCTGGTATTGCTCAAGGACATTCCCTTCCATTCCCATTGCGAACATCACATGGCGCCGATCATCGGCAAGGCCAGCATTGCCTATATGCCGACCGACAAGGTCGTCGGCATCTCCAAGCTCGCCCGCGTATTGCACGGTTTCGCACGGCGGCTTCAGGTGCAGGAGCGGCTGACCGCCGAGGTCGCCAAATGCATCTGGGACAATCTCAAGCCGCATGGCGTCGCCGTGGTAATCGAGGCAAGCCACAGCTGCATGACTGCCCGTGGTGTGCGCACGCCCGGCGTCGGCATGACGACCAGCCGGCTGCTCGGCTGTTTCCTCGATGACGCGCGCAGCCGCAAGGAAGTCCTCAGCCTGATGGGCTATTGATCCGCAGGCTCATCGCATCCATTTGCGCATCAGATTATACTGGACCGCCTGCAGACGCGTATAATTTTCATGCGCCATGTTCAGGCCCTCCAGCGCCGCCACTTCGTTGAGCTCATACAGCAGGTTGCGCTTGGTCACGTCCGGGATCTTGCTCTGGATGAAGGTGATCGCAACCATGCGTTCGCCTTCCGTGACCGGTTCGACCTCGTGCAGCGTGTAGGACGGATAGACGATCGCCGTGCCCGGAATGCCCTTGAACCGCATGCCCGCTTCGCCCTGGGTCACGTGCAGGGCGCCGCCCTTGCAGTCGTTCACGTCGCTCAGGAATATAGTGCAGCTGAGGTCGGAGCGCAGCGGTCCATCGGGCAGCGGAATGATCGCGCTGTCTGCGTGCAGCCCGTAATTCATCCCCGGTTTGTAGCGGGTAATCAGCGGCGGAGCGACGCGTTCGGGAAAGGCGAAATCGACAAATTCGCGATTGGACATCAGCGCATCGTGCAGCAGCTTCGAGGACCGCTTGTAGCCTTCGACATCGTGCAGTTGCAGGTTGTTCTTCACCTTGCTGTGCGGGTTGCTGATCTTGCCGTCTACAAATTGCGCCTGGTCGGCGATTTTTTTCAGTTCATTGACCTGACTCTGGTCGAGTAAGCTTAGTTGCTTGAACATTATCGTCTCGATTCCGCTTTTGCCATTGCGGCGGCGACTTTCGGGAAACGCCGCGCCAGTTGATCGACCCATAGCAGTGTCTGCCTGATATCGTCAGCATGAATTTGCGCCGCCTCGGCCAACAGCTCCTCGCGCAGCGAGGCGCTGTAATCAAATTCAGGAGCCTTGGAATAGCGGGTCATGATCGGGCTGGAAACGAGATCACGGGCCTTATCCCCGGAAAGTTCCCGCCCGAAATGTCCGGCTGCCGTCTGCAATTGCTCGCCGGGCTGGTGCAGGAATTCGTCGAAATCCATCCAGGCGATGCGCGCTGACCGACAATGGACTTCAGCATCACACAGGGTCACCATCTCGCACAGCCAGCCGAGCGCGGCGGTCTGGGCAAGTGACAGCATCTCTTTATTGACCAGCCGCTCACCGCAATGCTGCTCGAGCCGGAGCAGCCGCAGATCGACCAGCGCGGCCGCTTCCTGTTTTGATGCATCTCCGGCCAATATGGTTTGCAGATAGCGCTCAAGGGATGTGAACAGGAACAGCGCCGTTCCTTGGTCTGCCAGCAGGGGTCGCGCCAGCGGGCTGACAAAGCTGCTCGCCTTGATCATCACCCGCTGGTCGGCATGAAACAGGCGGGACAGCCAGCCCTCGACCTGGTCCAGCCGCTCGGCCTGTTCTTCCCGGGTCCAGCTTATCCCGGCAGGCTTGTTGATCCAGACGTCGGCCAGCTGCCGTAATATCGCCGGCTCCCGCAGCGCCAGCACGCTGTCGAGTTCACCCAGAAGCCGCGAAACCAGGGTCGAGCCGACATGGCCAATGTGGAAAATATATTGGGGCTTGGGGAGGGGGGGCAGAGGCACCCTTGCCACATCCGCCCAGGAGACGACCTGCCGCTGCAGGTCGGAGGTAAACAGCCGCTGGTCGAGAAAGCTGGCCTGCCGATAGGCGGTCTCGCTCATCGTCGACAGCAGCAGCTGATCCTGGGGCAGATCGGCAAGATGCGGAAAGAGCGACGCGTCCCTTGCAAAATCCGATTGCCAGTCGTTGTTCAATCCAGCCTCCAAGGAAAAAGCCCGGATCTGGAACATCGTCTTGCAACGATCCGGATCCGGGCTTTGTGTAACATCGTCAGAACAGGGTTATTCCTTGGTTTCGGTCTCGTCCTGCTCTTCTGGTTCGTTGACTTCCGGTGCAGCATCTTCCGCTGCATCGCCTGCTTCCTGACCTGCTTCTTCACCCTCGTCTTCGCTTTCGGGCGACAGGGCAGCAGCGGCCAGTTCGGCCTGGTCTTCCTCGAACATCTGCTGGATCACGTCGACGCCGTCCTTCTGCAGATCGGCTTCGTCGTCCGAACGGGCGACATTTGCCTGGATGGTGACGCTAACTTCCGGGTGAAGGCGAATGCGGACATCGAAAACGCCGAGTGTCTTGATCGGCTTTTCCAGGATGACCATGCTCTTTTCGATAACGGCGCTCTTGCCATCGGCGTTCAGCGCTTCGACAATGTCGCGGACCGACACGGAACCGTAAAGCTGGCCGCTGGCCGATGACGCACGGATCAGGACGATCTGCTTGCCGTCGATGCCGCCGGAGGCCGCTTCCGCTTCCTTGCGCTTGGCTTCATTGTCCGCTTCGATCTGCTGGCGATTGGCTTCGAAAACCTTCTTGTTCGCCGCATTGGCGCGCAGGGCCTTCTTGTTCGGCAGCAGGAAATTGCGGGCATAGCCGTTCTTGACAGTGACGACGTCGCCGATGCTGCCAAGATTCTCTACTCGTTCGAGCAAAATAATATCCATTGTTTCGCTCCTACTTCACGAGATAAGGCAGCAGGCCGAGATGGCGGGCGCGTTTGATGGCTTTGGAAAGCTCGCGCTGCTTCTTGGCGGAAACTGCGGTGATACGACTTGGTACGATCTTGCCGCGTTCGGAAATGAATCCCTGCAGCGTCTTCACGTCCTTATAGTCGATGGGTTTTGCATTCTTGCCGGAAAAGGGGCAGCTTTTGCGGCGACGGAAAAATGGACGTCCCATGTTTTAACTCCTTCTCTGGCTCAATTGTCGTCGCGGCGCGGTTTGCGTTCGCGTTCGCGCTCGGGTTTGCGCATCATCACGGACGGGCCTTCTTCATGCTCGTCGACGCGGATGGTGAGAAAACGGATGATATCTTCGTTGATCCGGGTCTGCCGCTCGAGTTCCAGGACAACGCTGCCCGGCGCATCGAGACGCAGCATGACATAATGTGCCTTGCGGTTCTTCTGGATCTTGTAGGCGAGCGTACGCAAGCCCCAGGTTTCGGTCAGAACGACCTTGCCTTCATTCGTTTCTACAATCTTGGTGGCTTCCTGCGCGAGAGCATCGACCTGAGACTGGCTCAGATCCTGTCGCGCAAGGAAGACATGCTCATACATTGGCATGCAATCATTCCTTCATTTACCGCCGATCGCTGACGCCGCACCATGCAGACACGCCCCTCCGGCTTTCTTCGTTTTCCGCAGGAATCGCCCAGGGCCACTCACGCGGAAGCGGCGCCTATGGCGGAATTGATAACCGAATGCAAGGGTGGTTTCGTACTGTCTTTGGCGAACCGAGCGGCATGGCAGAAAGGCGCCCGCGCATCATTCCCGATCGTTTACCAATCTGCAATGACTCTTCTCTAGACTTGCCGGGGGAACAGCAAACGAGAAGATTTATCGAATGAATGCATATTCACCGGTTGGGAGTGAAGAGTCTGACTCGTCAGCAACCCTTCGCGAGAATCGCGGTTTCTTCGGAAAGATCGGTTCCCGCATGGGGTCGCAGGGGCCGGTCGGATCGCGCAATATCAAGCCGGCCGATGCTCTGCTCCTCCTGCAAAATTATGAGGAAAGCCGGCAAGGCTGGTTTTGGTCGACCGACGCAGAGGGAAACCTTACCTATATAACCGAGTCGATAGCCCGCGTGCTGGATGCCAAATCGATTGATCTGATTGGCAAGCCGCTGGTTTCCTTGTTCCTCAAGTCCGTTGACAATGAGGCAGGGGCCAGAACGCTTCCCTTCATCCTGACAAAAAAGATGAAATTTAACGGCGTAGAAGTGCAGGCGGCAAATTCGGTTGACGAGTGCTGGCTATCCATTTCGGGGCGGCCGCATCATGACAAATCGGGCAACTTTCTCGGCTTTCGGGGCAGTGGCAATGATGTGACCGCGCAACGGAGAATGTCCCAGGATACTTCCCGTCTGGCGATGTTCGACTCCCTCACCGGCCTCGCCAACCGGGCCACCATGGCAAAGAAGCTGGAAACCACCCTCACCGCTTGTCGCCAGCAAAAACGAACCTGCGCGGTGATGTTGGTCGATCTCGACCGGTTCAAGCAAATCAATGATACGCTGGGCCATCTCGCCGGTGATGAATTGCTGAAACAGGTGGCAGCGCGTCTTTTGAAGGTAGTTGGGCAAAGCGGCGAAGTCTGCCGGCTTGGCGGCGACGAGTTTCAGATAATGTTGCCTGACTGCGATGATCGCGGGATCCTGGGCGACTTGGCAAGCAAGATCATCAGCAGCCTGTCCCAGCCCTATTCGGTTGAAGGCAATCGCTGCATCATCGGTGCATCGATCGGGGTCGCGATCAGTCCGTTTGACGGACTGGGCAGCGAGGATCTGGTGAAAAGTGCCGATCTCGCTCTCTATGAAGCGAAAGGGAACGGCCGGGGCCGGTTCCGCTTCTATTCGAAAGGTCTGCAGCAATCCGCCGAAGACCGGCGCGTGCTGGAAGAGCATTTGCGTGACGCTATCGGCAAGGGGGAAATCGAACTTGCCTATCAGCCGATCGTCAATGCAAAAACCAACACTGTGGAGGGGTTTGAAGCCCTGATGCGATGGAATCACCCGGAACGTGGCGAAATATCGCCCGCCCTTTTCATCCCCATTGCCGAAGAAGCCAATCTGATCTGGGAATTGGGGAAATGGGCTATTCGGCAAGCGTGCAAGGATGCGGCACAATGGCCCGGGAAAAGCCGGGTCGCGGTAAATATATCGCCGATCCAGTTTGCCAATGATCTGTTCCCGGCCGTGATCGATGAGGCCTTGAGCGCGTCAGGGCTGGCTGCTGAACGGCTTGAGCTCGAGATAACCGAAGGCGTGTTCATGGCGGAAACCAATGAAACCGCTGCGATGTTTCAAGTCCTCAAAGGCAGAGGCGTGCGCCTGGCTCTCGACGATTTCGGAACGGGCTATTCCTCTCTCAGCTATTTGCAGACCGCGCCATTTGACAAGATCAAGATTGATCAGAGTTTTGTCCGCGGAGCAACCGAACCTGGCTCGCGCAACAGCGCGATTATCTCTGCCATTGTGGCTCTCGCCCAAGCGCTTGGAATGGAAACAACGGCGGAGGGAATCGAAACCCTTGACGAATTTGAACTGATCAGGAAGCTGAACGTCAGCCATGTGCAGGGCTATGTCTACAGCAAGGCCGTCAGCCAGCAGGCACTCGTCGAAAATCTCGAAGGTGGCCACTGGGTAATCGAGCCTGCCGGTCCGGCCCATCATCGCAATGACCGGCTGTCCATGTACCGCAAGGTGCGGATGATCCATGAAAATCACGTCTATTCGATCGTCGTCCGCAACCTGTCGGTTACCGGTGCGCTGGTAGACGGACTTTACAATGTGCCGATGGATACCAAGTTCGTGATCGACTTCGGTGATGGCCAGCTCGCCGTTGCCACTGTAACGCGGTCGAGCGGCAATCAGCAGGGCATCGAATTTGAAACCCGGCTGGTAAGCGACGGCAATGGTGGTCTTTGTACCAGTCGTCGCGTATCGCCCTATTTGATTGCGGAAGCGGGGCTGGAAGTCCCCAATCTTCCTGCAGGGCATGTGCCCACGGCCAAAATCGAGAAAGATTCGCTGTCACTGCCGGCATTCAGCACCGTTGCCGACTGGACGGCAACCAAGGTTAAGCCGAAATAGGCGCGAGCCACATCCAAGAACATAGATGCTCCGACCGGGCAGCGCCCTTCCGGCGACGTTCGCTGACCGCGATCAAAAGCTGGCCGCGCAGTCGTTGGCGCCAGTTCCGTAACTGCGGGTAAATCCTGTATCAATGCAGAATCTGGATGAAAATGGCTTGCTCGATCTGCTGACTGAAGGGCAGATTGCTACTTTTTTCGGTTGAGGAAGCCGAACATTTCGCCGCCGATCTTGCGCATCTGGATCTCCTCTGCGCCCTCGGTGATGCGGTAGCGGCGGTGGTGCCGGTAGATATGCTCGAACGGCTTGTGGCGGGAATAGCCCATGCCGCCGTGGACCTGCATGGCGCGGTCGGCGGCATCGCAGCACAGACGGTTTGCGCGATAATTGCACATCGACACCTGGGCCGAGAGATATTTGGCGACATCGGGCTTGGGCATCGTGTCCATCTTCGCAGCAGTCGCGTAGATCAGCTGCCGCAGCATCGCCGCCTCGGTGTGCAGTTCGACCAAAGGGAACTGGATCCCTTGGTTGACCGACAGCGGCTTGCCGAACGGCTTGCGCTCGCCGGCATATTTTACCGATTCGTCGATGCAATATTGCGCTGCACCCAGCGAGGACGCCGCCTGCCGGATCCGGTTTTCGTGGACGAAATGCTGCGCGCAGGCGAGACCCATGTCAAGATCGCCCAGCACCGCATCGGCCGGGATCCAGACATTGGTATAGGAACATTTCGGATGGTCGGTGGGCATGTTGAACGTCCACATATATTCGCCAATCTTGAAGCCTTCGGCATCCACGGGCACGATGAAACAGCCGATCCCCCGGGCGTCGCCATCCTTGCCGCTGTGCCGCGCGAAGGTCATCACATGCGACGCCTTGTGCAGTCCTGTGGTCCACATCTTGTTGCCGTTGATCAGCCAGCCGTCGACACCGTCGCGGGTTTCCGGCACCGCGGTCGTGTCCATCCAGGTCGCATCGGAACCATGATGTTCTTCGGTCAGGCCGAAACACCAGCCCATCCGCCCCGCCAGCATTTCCGGAATATAGTCGCGCTTCTGCTGGTCGGTACCAAAGTCGCGCAGCATCAACGGCTGCACCAGATTTCCGACGATGCTATTTTCATTCTGCAGGTCGTTGTGCAGGCCCAGCCCCTTGTGCGCCAGATGTTCGCGGATCCGCGCCATGCCCAGATTGCTGCCGTTCTGGCCGCCGAATTCCTCGGGCAGGGCATAGCGATAATGGCCGGCGGCGTCCGCCACCTGGCGCATTTCGACCAGCAAGGCTTCCCATTCCTCGGTCGGCAGGCCCTGGTTTTCCCAGTTGGTTCGGGCGTCTTCGCGCCGGTGGTCGAAGAAGCGGATATTGTCGTCGCGCCGCTCGATCGGCTTGATCTCTGCCTCGATGAAAGCGTCCAGCACGTCCAGATAATCTTCAATCTCCTGGGGGATTTCAAAACTGGTCATGTGCTTCTCCATTTGTTGAGCGCGACCTTCAGGCCGGCATATTTGGGTTGGTCGATCGACAGCCGTTCCAGCGCGGACAGGCGCATATGGTCCCAGACCGCCGGATTGGTAATCGCAATGTCCCCGTTTGAAAGGCCGTCGCACAGCTGTCGATGATCATAACCGATAGCGGCGAGTCGGGCCCGGGCGGCATCCCGGAAGCCGGGACCCCATTCCACCTGACGCCGCGCTATGCCCAGCGCATTGCCAGCAACGCGCGCCTGGAACTTGTCATGCCCCTCGAGGCCGGGCAGCACATGCTGGCCATTCCATTCTTCCAGCGCGCTCAGCAATTCGCCATGGCCGGTTTCGCCGGTCACTTCCTGCCGATCGGGAGCCGACCAGTCGAGCGGTGCAGCGAGTGCATCGGGCAGGATTTCTTCGAACAGCAGCGACAGATCGATTTCCACTTCGGAGACGCGGCGGCCGATGACCGTGCGTTCCAGCGAGCGGTCGCCATGGCTTCGCCATATCTGGCCCATCACCATGCAGGCGACACCCCACCAGAGAGTGGAATAGATCAGCCAGAAGCGAAAGCGGTCCGGATCGACCTCGGCGCCGCTGGCCTCGGCATAAGCGCGCAGGAAGGATTCGGCGCTGTCAAAGCCGCCCGCCGCCATTTCATAATGGCCGAAGCGCCAGCTCGGCGTGCACAGATAGGCCAGATCCTGGACGGGGTCGCCCAGCCTGACCAGCTCCCAGTCGAGCACCGCCGACAGGCCGCCCCGGTCGATCATCAGATTGCCCATCCGGAAATCGCCATGCACCAGATATTTGTCGCTGGCATCGGGGGCATTCTGCTCAAGCCAGTGAAAGGCAAAGTCATAGATCGGAATCTGGCCGCCAATCTCGTGATATTTGTCCTTCTGTACCCGGATCAGCTCGGCGGGAGAAAAATATTCCAGCGACTGGAGCAGGGGATTCATCCCGATCCGGTGAATGGTCGCCAGTTCCCGGGCGCATTGCGCGGTCAGCCGGCTTTCGGCTTCGGCAAATTCGGGATTGCCGAGAATCTTGTGGGGCAGGGTTTCGCCCTCTGCCTTGGCCATGATGAAGCCTTCGCCCAGTTCATCGCCACGCGCCAGCCGGCCTCGAACCTGCGGAGCCGTGACTCCGGCCGTCCGGGCCAGTTCGATGATATCCGCCTGGGTAGCCAAAGAGACTCCGCGCAATCCGTCATCGTCCGCAGACAGGCCGCCGGGCAGTCGGCGAAGGACAAAATCTTCGTTGCCGTAGGTGAAGGCCCAGCTTTCCATGCTGGCACCGCCCGAAAGTCGCTGCACGCCAGACAGATTCTCGCCTTCGCCGAAGGTCCTGGCACAATAAGCTGCAAGCTTTTCCCGGAATGTCTGATCAGTCATCCAGAGGGTTTAAGCAGACGATTAAAATTACGCAATGCTTTTGCGATAATGCAGCGATGCTTGCATGACCGGCCAATCCTCCCTAATTCCGCACCATATTTTGCATTTGGGGATCATCATGCGTGCATTTATTTTTCCGGGACAGGGCAGCCAGGCGGTTGGCATGGGCAAGGCGCTTGCGGAGGCGAGCAGCACCGCTCGCGAAGTATTCGAGGAAGTCGATCACGTGCTGGAGCAGAATCTGTTCAAGCTGATGTGCGACGGTCCCGCTGCCGAGCTGACCCTGACCGAGAATGCACAGCCGGCGATCATGGCCAACGCCATCGCCACCTTCCGGGTTATGGAAAAGGACTGCGGCAAGTCGCTGCAGGATCTGTGCAGCTATGTCGCGGGCCACAGCCTCGGCGAATATAGCGCGCTTTGCGCTGCTGGCGCCCTCGACCTGACGACGACCGCGGAACTGCTGAAGTTGCGCGGCCTGTCGATGCAGAAGGCAGTGCCGGTCGGCGAAGGCGGCATGGCGGCCTTGCTGGGTGCCGACATCAAAAAGGCCTCGGCGCTCGCCAATGCGTCGGCACAAGGCGAAATTTGCACCGTAGCCAATGACAATGACCCGACCCAGGTGGTGATCTCGGGCCATATGGGGGCGATCGAGCGCGCCATCGCGGCGGCGAAGGATCATGGGATCAAGCGCGGAATGCTATTGCCGGTATCGGCACCCTTTCACTGTTCGCTGATGGAGCCCGCCGCCGAGGCCATGGAAGAAGCGCTGGCCGAAGCCACGATTTTGCCGCCCGTGGTACCGGTTTTTGCCAATATCACCGCAGCCCCGGTCTCGGACGTGGACGATATCCGCAATCTGCTGGTCCGGCAGGTGACCGGCACGGTGCGCTGGCGGGAATCGGTAGCCAATATGGCGGAATGCGGCGTGGAGCAATTTGTCGAATTTGGTGGCAAGGTACTGACCGGAATGGTCGGCCGGATTGCACCCGACGCAGAAACCGTCAGCCTGGTTTCCCTTGCGGATATCGAGGCTTTTCTGAAGCGCCTCTAGTTGCACTGTTGTTCAATCTCTGGTCTTTGGCTCCACGGTCTGAAATCTTGAAGGAATTGGGAATGTTTGATCTAAGCGGAATGACCGCACTGGTAACCGGCGCATCGGGCGGAATCGGCTCGGCGATCGCCAAATCCCTCGCCGCCCAAGGGGCAACCGTCGCCCTGTCGGGTACGCGCCGCGAGGTTCTGGAGGAGATGATGTCGCAGATGTCGGGCGAGGGTCATGTCGTCCTGCCGTGCGATCTGTCCAGGCCGGAGGAAGTTGATGCGCTGGTCCCGGATGCGGTCGCCAGGCTGGGCAAGCTCGACATATTGGTCAACAATGCCGGCATAACCCGGGACGGACTGGTGATGCGGATGTCGGACGCGGATTTTTCCGACGTGATCCGGGTCAATCTTGAATCGGCCTTTCGCCTGATCCGCGCCGCTGCCCGGCCGATGATGAAGGCACGCCATGGCCGGATCATCTCGGTCAGTTCGGTGGTGGGTGCCACCGGAAATCCCGGGCAGGCGAACTATGTTGCATCGAAGGCCGGTCTGGTCGGCATGTCCAAGGCGCTGGCGCAGGAACTGGCGTCGCGCGGGATTACGGTGAATTGCGTTGCTCCCGGATTCATTGAATCGCCGATGACCGATGCGCTGACCGATGCCCAGAAGGAAGAGATCAATCGCAAGATTCCCACCGGTAAAATGGGCAGCGGCGAAGACATCGGGGCTGCGGTGGTCTATCTGGCCAGCAAGGAGGCAGCCTATGTCACCGGCCAGACCCTGCACGTCAATGGTGGTATGGCAATGATTTCCTAGGGCTTCTGCCAAAAATATCATTTGCGATGCGATTTCGACTTCACGGACACTTGCAAGCCGCGCGCCACCGCACTAGGACGAAATTGAAATTCAATCCTAACAAAGAGGACCTCTCATGAGTGAGACTGCAGACCGCGTAAAGAAGATCGTTGTTGAGCATCTGGGTGTTGAAGCCGACAAAGTGACCGAAGAAGCTGCTTTCATCGATGATCTGGGCGCTGACAGCCTCGACATCGTTGAGCTGGTTATGGCGTTTGAAGAAGAATTCAGCGTCGAAATTCCGGATGATGCAGCGGAAAAGATCGCCACCGTCAAGGACGCCATCGATTTCATCGACAAAAACAAGGGTTAATTGATTTTGAGGTGCTGCCAGGAACACGGCCGCACCTCGGGGCCAATGATCGCTGAAAAATAGCAAAGCGGCTCACCGGCCCGGGAGGAACTTCCTGAACCGGTGGCCGTTTTTGATTTAGGGCAAGGGAAGCCCGCGAGGAGAAGCATGATATGCGCCGTGTTGTTGTAACCGGAATGGGCCTGGTAACGCCGCTGGGCGGGGATGTGGAAACGACCTGGAGCAACATATTGGCTTCCAAGTCCGGCGCGGGAAAGATCACCCGCTTTGATGCATCCGATCAGAAATGCCATATCGCCTGCGAGGTCAAGCCGGCGGATCATGAATATGGCTTCGATCCCAATCTGCGCGTCGACCACAAGGTCCAGCGGCAGGTCGATCCGTTCATCATCTATGGTATCGATGCCGCCGGTCAGGCGCTCGAGGATGCCGGTCTCACCGACATGTCCGACGAAGCCAAGCTGCGCGCTGGCTGTTCGATCGGTTCCGGAATCGGCGGATTGCCGGGAATAGAAAAAGAGTCGATCGTGTTGCATGACCGGGGACCGAGCCGGGTCAGCCCGCATTTTGTCCACGGACGGCTGATCAATCTCATATCCGGCCAGGTATCCATCAAATATGGCCTGATGGGCCCCAATCATGCAGTCGTCACGGCCTGCTCGACCGGTGCCCACAGCATCGGTGATGCCGCTAGGATGATCGCGCTGGATGATGCCGACGTGATGCTGGCCGGCGGCGCGGAAGCGACCATCTGTCCTATTGGAATCGCCGGCTTCGCCCAAGCGAAGGCGCTGTCCACCAAGCGCAATGATGATCCGACAGCTGCTTCCCGTCCCTATGACAAGGACCGCGACGGCTTCGTCATGGGCGAGGGCGCTGGCGTCGTTGTCCTCGAAGAATATGAACATGCCAAGGCCCGCGGTGCAAAAATATACTGCGAAGTGATCGGCTACGGTATGTCCGGCGACGCCTATCATGTCACCGCGCCGCATCCTGATGGCACGGGTGCTTATCGGTCGATGGAAATGGCGCTCAAACGCTCTGGCCTGGCTACTGCGGACATCGATTATGTCAACGCACATGGCACATCTACGATGGCCGATACGATCGAACTGGCTGCGGTAAGGCGGTTGTTCGGCGACGATCTCAAGACAATGTCGATGAGCTCGACCAAATCGGCAATCGGCCACTTGCTCGGTGGAGCGGGAGCCGTCGAAGGCATTTTCTGCATTCTTGCCCTGCGCGACCAGATTGTCCCGCCGACGCTCAATCTCGACGATCCGGATGAAGGCTGTGAAGGCGTCGATCTGGTGCCGCATTTTGCCAAGAAGCGGAAAGTGAACGCCGTGCTCAGCAACAGTTTTGGTTTCGGTGGCACCAATGCCAGCATCATCATGAAAGCCATCTGATATCATGCGTCGCCTTGGTTGCCTGATATTGGTGATAGCGGCGATTATTGCGGCGGTACTGGCGGGCAATTTCCTCTATGGCTGGCACACTAGCGGGCCGCACGAATTCCAGCGGACGATCATTATCAAATCCGGTTCGAGTCTGGCCACGGCTGCACAGACGATGGAATCGGAAGGTGTGATCAAATCGGCCGATGCATTCTTGACCCGCGCCAAGATATTGGGCAGCTCCGACCCGATTAAGGCCGGGGAGTTTGAAATCCCCGCTGGCGCGAGCAACGCCGAGATTCTCGCTATTCTGCAGGGCGGCAAGACCGTCCAGCGACTGGTGACAATCCCCGAGGGCATGCCGTCAATCCTCGTGCACCAAAAGCTGATGGAAGAATCATTCCTCACCGGCGACATTCCGGTACCGGCGGAAGGATCCATTCTGCCGGACAGCTACAGCTTCGAACGGGGCGAGCCGCGCGCGGCGGTCCTGCTGCGCATGCAAAAGGCGATGAAGGACACGATCGCCGAACTCTGGCCGCAACGGTCGATCAACACGGTCGTGAAAACGCCCGAGGAAGCAATAATATTGGCGGCGATCGTTGAAAAGGAGACGGCGCTGGCCCGCGAACGCACCACCGTAGCCGGGGTCTACAGCAACCGGATCCGCAAGAATATGATGCTGCAGGCGGACCCGACCATCATCTATCCGATCACCAGGGGCAAGCCCCTGGGACGCCGGATCCGGCAATCCGAAATCGCCGACGTCAATGACTATAACACCTACGCCATGGTCGGGCTGCCCAAGGGGCCGATTGCCAATCCGGGGCGCGCTTCGATCGAGGCCGTGCTCAACCCGGCACAAACAGATGCGCTCTATTTCGTCGCCGACGGCAAGGGCGGCCATGTCTTTGCGGACACGCTGGAACAGCATAATCGCAACGTTGCGAAATGGTTCGCGCTGCGCCGTGAGCGCGGGGAAATGTAGCCTGTTCGGGACTTTCTGGTCCCGGCGCAATCCTTCAGGCGATCTCCTGCTAGCCGCAATAACTATGATTCTGTTCGCCGGCCCTGCAACAGCGCCTGCGCACTCCGATCGATATTTGCGATCACCCGCGCTGCCGGGAGCAAATCATCGATCAGACCGATGCCCTGGCCCACGGTGATATGCGCCCTTGTATAATCTTCGCGTTGGACGCCATCCCGATAATCCTGAACGGCTTCGTCCGGATCGGCCCGCAGTGCGATGATGCGACTCTCCCATTTCCTGTGCAGCCCGTTTCGGATCGCGCGAAAGTCGTAGTGGGCCGGCCAGTTCTTGCTCCGCAAGATATCGAAAATGCTGGTCCGCGCCGTATCGTCACCGGCGGCCAGCAGGGCGATCTGCTTCGCTTTTTCTGCTGCCAGCGACTCCGTGGTTGCCCATAATCGCGATCCGATCAGGGCGCCGTCAGCCCCGAGCATCAGGGCGGCAGCAAGACCCCGGCCATCGGCAATTCCGCCCGCTGCCAGCAACAGGGTCTGCGGAGCCTGCCTGGCCAGTGCGTCGGCTATTTCCGGTACCAGCGTGAAGGTGCTGCGTCCGTCCAGATCATTCATCCCGTGGCCGCCGGCCTCGGTGCCTTGTGCGACGATGATGGCGGCACCGGCCTCGATCGCCTGGGGCAATTGTGCCATTGTCTGGATCTGACAGATCAATGGAATGGACTGGCCGTGCAAGTCGCGGGCGAACGGCTCGGGATCGCCGAATGACAGCATGACCGCCGCAGGTTTCTGCGGCTGATCGAGCAGCCAGTCAAAGGCGCTACGGTCTTCCGAGAGTTTCCAGGATATGAAGCCGCAGCCGAGGCGGGAAAGCCCGTCGCTGTCGTTTGCGATCAGCCCGACCGCTGCCTCATATTCCCGCCGGGTCCAGTCGAGATCGCCATAGCCTCCGCCCACCAGGCCAAGGGCTCCCGCTCGCGCACAGGCTGCCGCCAGCGCGCCGCCGGTTGCCAGCGCCATCGGTGCGAGCGCAATCGGTGTCGACAGGGAAAACGCGCCCGTGAAGCGGTTACCGGACCAGGATGACGACATCTCCCGACAATCTCGCCCTAATAGTTGAACCGCTCTTTCAGGCTTTCCCGCGCCGCGCGATATTCGCGGGTGAACTGGTCGACCATCTCCTGCACGCTCATCACATCGTTGATCAGCCCGATGCCCTGGCCGCAACCCCAGATATCCTTCCAGGCCTTTTTCTCGGTATTGCCGCCGGAGCCGAAGTTCATCGTCTTGTAATCGCCCTGCGGGAGATTGTCGGGGTCGAGACCCGCATTCTCGATCGACTGGCGCAGGTAATTGCCCTTCACGCCGGTAAACAGGTCGGAATAGACGATATCGGAGGCCTTGCCCTCGACAATGCCTTCCTTGTAGCCCTGATCCGCATTGGCCTCCTTGGTGGCAATGAAGGCCGACCCGGCATAGCCGAGATCGGCGCCCATCGCCTGCGCCGCCAGGATCGACGCGCCATTGCCGATCGAGCCCGAAAGCGCCACGGGACCGTCAAACCATTCGCGGATTTCCTGCATCAGCGCGAACGGCGAAAGCGTGCCGGCATGGCCGCCGGCACCGGCTGCCACCGGGATCAGGCCGGTCGCGCCCTTTTCGATCGCCTTGTGGGCGAAGCGGTTGTTGATGATGTCATGCAGGACGATGCCGCCCCAGCCTTTGACCGCCGTGTTGAGATCTTCAATCGCCCCGAGCGAGGTGATGACGATCGGAACCTTCCATTTGGCGCAGGTCGCCATGTCCTGATCGAGCCGGTCGTTCGACTTGTGGACGATCTGGTTGACCGCAAACGGCGCTGCGGGCTTGTCCGGATTTTCCCGGTTCCAGGCGGCCAGTTCCTCGGTGATCTGGTGCAGCCACTCGTCGAGCATGCTTTGCGGACGGGCGTTGAGGGCAGGGAAGCTGCCAACGATCCCGGCCTTGCACTGGGCAATCACCAGTTCCGGTCCCGACACGATGAACAGGGGTGAGCCGATGAGCGGCAGGCGAAGATTGTCGAAAATGGCTGGTAGCGTCATGGAACCCCCGATTTGAAAAGCAGTGCCACCGCATTAACCGATGCGGTGGCATATTCTACTGTTATTTTAACTGACTGCTTAAATCCGGTTGACGGCGCTGAGCAGAGCCTCGACCGAGGCGGTCGCGACATCGCTGTTGATGCCGACACCGTAAAATTCCCGGCCGTCACCGGTCTGGCACTCGATATAGGCCGCCGCCTGGGCATCCTTGCCCGACCCCAGCGCATGCTCGCTATAGTCGATAATCTCGATCGTGATGCCAAGCGCCGACGACACCGCGTCGACCACGCTGGAAATCAGGCCATTGCCCCGGCCGCTGACCGGTATTTCGCCTTCGGCTCCCCTGATCTTGCCGACAAAGAGGCGTTCGCCGCCCGTCACCCGCTCGTCATAGTCGATCAGGCTGTACCTGCCGCTGCCATCCAGATGATAGCGTTTCTGGAAGGCTTGCCAGATGTCGTCCGAAGACAGTTCCCGGCTGGTTTCGTCGGCCAGTTCCTGCACTGTCCGGCTGAAATTGGCCTGCAGCCGCTTGGGCAGCTTGAGCCCATGGTCTTGCTCCAGGATCCAGGCGATGCCGCCCTTGCCGGACTGGCTGTTGACCCGGATGACCGCTTCATAGTCGCGGCCGAGGTCGCGCGGATCGATCGGCAGATAGGGCACGTTCCAATATTCGTCATTGCGCTGTTCCTGCGCCGCAAAGCCTTTCTTGATCGCGTCCTGATGCGAGCCGGAAAAGGCGGTAAACACCAGTTCGCCCGCATAGGGGTGGCGCGCCGGAACCGGCAATTGATTGCAATATTCCACCGTCTTGACGATCTCATCCATATTGGAGAAATCCAGCTGCGGATCAACGCCCTGCGTGTAGAGATTCAGGCCCAGGGTGACCAGATCGACATTGCCGGTGCGCTCGCCATTGCCGAACAGGCAGCCTTCGACACGGTCGGCGCCAGCCATCAGACCCAGTTCCGAGGCGGCAATGCCCGAACCCCGGTCATTATGGGTGTGCAGGCTGACCACGACATGCTCGCGCTTGCTGATGTGGGTGCACATCCACTCGACCTGGTCGGCGTAGATATTGGGTGTCGCCGCTTCCACCGTTGCCGGCAGGTTCAGGATCAGCGGCTTGTCCGCGGTCGGTTCGATAATTTCCATCACCGCTTCGACCACTTCCAGGCTGAAATCCAGTTCGGCGGTGGAGAAGGTTTCCGGCGAATATTCGAAATGCCAGTCGGTATCGGGATATTTCTCCGCCTGCACGCGCAAGATAGTCGCGCCTTCCCGGGCAATGTCCTTGACGCCCTGCCGGTCGAGCCGGAACACGACATCCCGCCATGCCGGAGAAACCGCGTTGTACAGATGCACGATCGCGGCGCGGGCGCCTTCCAGGCTGGCGAAGCTGGTCTCGATCAGGTCGCGGCGCGACTGGGTCAGCACCTGCACGATGACATCATCGGGGATTTTCCCCGATTTGACCAGACCGCTGATAAAATCAAAATCGGTCGCACCGGCGGACGGGAATCCGACCTCGATCTCCTTGATGCCGATCTTGACCAGCAGGTCGAAGAAGCGCTGCTTCTTTTCCGCATTCATCGGGTCGATGAGCGCCTGATTGCCGTCGCGCAGGTCGGTCGACAGCCAGCGCGGCGCCTTGTCTATGGTTCGGGACGGCCATTGCCGGTCGGGCAGGTCGATTTGCGGAAAAGGTCGGTATTTTTGCGACGGATTCTGGTGCATGGCTTCACTCTTATGCTGCTGGCAATTGCGTGCAATGCACAAATTGCGGGTTTTCTGGAAATGTTCTGGAAAATCGTCCCTTAGGCGGGGCACTGCGCTTCGGGCAGCAGTATTGGTACGCCTAAGGGCGTATAAGTCGTAGCAGCGAGAGAGCTTTTAACCTCGTCATGACGGCGGTTTTATCCAGACCTGCACATAAATCAAGCAGGATGGTGTTTTTTTTGCATGGGCGAAACGTTTTTTGCCAGCATCCGGCCATGGCTATGTGGTTCACCCTGAGTCGTAATATATTAAGACTGGCGATGTAGAAGCGTGCCCGGCCATCGAAGGAATGACGGGAATGTATTGCCTGGTATATATGAGCAGACCAACCCGCGAGATGGGTGACGACGAGGTCCGGGACCTTTTGCGGCGGGCCAAGATCAACAATGGCCGCGACGGGATAACCGGCATATTGATCCATGATCGCCGAAGATATCTGCAATATCTGGAAGGGGACGAAGCCCGGGTCGAAGCGACCTTTGCCCGGGTATCGATTGATCCGAGACACCAGGCCATCATCCGTTTGCACAGCGGGACGATCAGTCGCCGACAGTTTCCGGAATGGGCGCTGGCCTCAAAAATATCGGCGAGGGCCGCCAGCCTGAAAGGCGCTGTCGAGCGACTGGTGCAGGATTGTGATCGCGAAATCGCGGACGAGTTGCTGAAATTTGCCGAAGCCCGGGACCGGGCGGCCTGAATAGGGCCACCCGGCCAGAGCGGACCTAGTTCTTGTCTTTGTCGACCAGCTTGTTGGCACCAATCCACGGCATCATCGCGCGCAGCTGGGCACCGGTTTCCTCGATCGGATGCGCTTCGGCGGCCTTGCGGGCGGCCTTCAGCTCCGGCTGACCGGCGCGATTGTCGAGAACGAAATTCTTCACGAACCGTCCGGATTGAATGTCCGCCAACACGCGCTTCATTTCCGCCTTGGTTTCGGCGGTGATGATCCGCGGTCCGGTGGTGATGTCGCCATATTCCGCCGTGTTGGAGATCGAATAGCGCATATTGGCAATGCCGCCTTCATAGAGCAGGTCGACGATCAGCTTGGTTTCGTGCAGACATTCGAAATAGGCCATTTCCGGCGCATAGCCGGCTTCGGTCAGGGTTTCGAAGCCCGCCTGGATCAGATGGGTGATGCCGCCGCACAATACCGCCTGTTCGCCGAACAGGTCGGTTTCGCATTCCTCGCGGAAATTGGTCTCGATTATACCGGAGCGACCGCCGCCGACGCCCGATGCATAGGCGAGAGCGACATCATGGGCATTGCCGGACACGTCCCGGTCAATCGCGATCAGGCAGGGCACACCGCCGCCGCGCTGATATTCGCTGCGCACCGTATGGCCAGGGCCCTTGGGGGCAATCATGATGATGTCGAGGTCGGCCCGTGCCTCGATCAGCCCGAAATGGATATTGAGGCCATGGGCAAAGGCGAGGGCGGCACCCTCTTTCATATTGTCGTGCAGATCATCGGCATAGATTGCCGCCTGATGCTCGTCGGGCGCGAGAATCATGACGATATCCGCCCAGGCCGCCGCATCCTGATTGGTCATTACCTGGAAGCCGGCCGCTTCGGCCTTCTTGGCGGTGGCCGAACCGGCGCGCAGCGCGATGGCGACATCCTTGACACCGCTGTCACGAAGATTCTGCGCATGGGCATGGCCCTGGCTGCCGTAGCCGACAATCGCGATCTTCTTGCCGGTGATCAGGTTCATATCCGCGTCGGCGTCGTAATAGACTTTCATGTGATGGTCCTTCGTATGATTTTGCTTGAAATTATAAGTGTTTAACCAGCGTGCGGTCCGCGTCCGACCGCGACCACGCCGGTTCGCCCGACCTCGACCAGCCCTACTTCGCGCATCAGGGCCACAAATGCCTCGATCTTGTCCGGCGTACCGGTGATTTCGAAGATGAAGCTTTCGGTCGATGCATCGACGATCCGGGCACGATAGGCATCGGCAAGCCGCATCGCTTCGATGCGATTTTCACCCTTGCCGGCGACCTTCACCAGCGCCAGTTCGCGCTGCACATGCGGCCCGGACACGGTCAGGTCGCGGACGCTGTGCACCGGCACCAGCCGGTCGAGCTGGGAAATGATCTGCTCGATCACATGCGGCGGGCCGTTGGTTGCGATGGTGATCCGGCTGACGGCATGATCCTCGCTGATGTCGGCCACGGTAAGGCTGTCGATATTATAGCCGCGCGAGGTGAACATCCCGGCGATGCGCGCCAATATCCCTGCCTCGTTGTCAACCAGTACGGCAAGAACATGCCGTTCGACGGCTTCTTCATGAATATGCATCACACCAGTGCCTTTGCTCGGTCGTCCATCGTACCTTTTACATCCTCTGGCGACAGCAGCATTTCGGTATGGGCCGCGCCGGACGGGATCATCGGAAAGCAATTGGCGAGCTTCGCGACTCGGCAGTCGACCATGACCGGTCCATCGGTTTCCAGCATCCGCTTTATACCCGCATCCAGATCTGCCGGGTCCTCGATCCGGATACCGGTCCAGTCATAGCTTTCGGCCAGCTTCACAAAATCCGGCAGACTGTCGCTGTAACTGTTGGAATAGCGGCTTTCATAGGTCAGCTCCTGCCACTGGCGAACCATTCCCATATATTCGTTGTTGAGGATGAATATCTTCACCGGCAGGCGATATTGGGTGGCCGTACCCAGTTCCTGGATATTCATCTGGATCGACGCTTCGCCGGCGATAT
>Ga0209346_1000822_pt1 | contig 21841 bp, 17 predicted proteins | sample AutmiccommunBRH9_FD_187381 | JGI IMG/M metagenome (GOLD analysis project Ga0209346, IMG submission 187381) | Deep subsurface microbial communities from Mt. Terri, Switzerland - Autotrophic microbial communities BRH/9 (SPAdes) (version 2) | ecosystem: Environmental > Aquatic > Deep subsurface >...
CTCATGGTCGGAATCCGCAGCCGCGGATTATCGGATGGTCCTATATGGCAAAGGTGGACAGGCGCGCATCGGCGAACAGGCCGCGATTGATCCCGAGCGCGTTCGCGCCGTTCTCGCGGCGGGAGGAAAGGTTTCCTCGGCCGAACTTCTGCGCTGCCGCATCCGCTATATCAGCCAAGGAGCCATCTTTGGCTCCGAATCTTTTGTCCGGAAAATGGGCGAAGCCGAAGGCCAACGGAAAAATCCTTCAGCCCCTAAACGCCTCGGAAAACTTCCCCTGCTGGGGGAAGAATCTCATCCGTGTAGTTGGCGTGGTCTTCGCGTGAATGTGATCCTATAACCACGCCCCCGAGGGTAGGGACTCCGCACTCGAGGACCAGAACAGGAGATTCCATGGATGCGTTAATTCCCTCTGGGAGGCATTCTTGCTCAGGCTCGCTGGTTTTTCCCAGATCAGGCGACCTGTCGCTCGAACCAGGGTTCAGCGGTGCGGATAAGCAGCGACAATGGAGTGCCGAGAACGGCTGGATCACGAGGTTTGGTGGATTATTTACCCGGTAGATTAAGGTTGTCGGGAGATTGATGGGGAGGATAGGGATTGCCAGAACAGTGGATGAGCGTTCGTGTAGGCGCTGTCGCGATGAATGGGAAAAAGTCTGGCAAGCTCGACGAGCGTCTGCTGCTACTGTACGAACGAGCTGATGCTGCATTTGAGCAGGGAGATTGGGACTACACAATCAATGTATGTGAAAGCCTGCTTGTGCGCGTGCCTGCAGCGTTGGAAGTTCGGCAGCTCTTGCGCAAAGCCCAGAAAGGGCGTTTCGGGGATGGTCGGCCGAGCCGTTTCACATTGTTCGTCCGTGCGGGTTCCCTCGTGAGGTTGTGGTGGCTTGCCCGGAATGATCCTGAGCGGTGTTTGGTTGAAGCGGAGTCGCTTTTGTCGCGGCACCCATATCAGCCTAGGGTTCATCGCTTACTGGGGGAATGTGCCTTTGATCTAGGGGATCTTTCAACCGCCGCCTTTTCGTTTGCTGAATGGCAAAAGCAGGAACCGGACCGTTTGGCGGCCCACCTTGCATTGGTGGGCGTGCTTTTATCGGTAGGTTGTGCCGTTGAAGCGATTGCTGCTGCCGAGGTGGGCGTTAATCGATTTCCAGATTCGGTGGAGTTACGCCAACTGCTCAAGAACGCATCTGTTGCACTGTCAATGGAGGAGGGAAGCTGGAATGTTTCCGGTGATTTTCGAAACAAACTCGCTGTTCGTCCAGACGAGTAGATCCCTTGAAGCTAGTTAACAAAAGCTTCACCCGCGGCCAAGCAGCCGGCGAGGTCTTCGTAGACTTTGCGAAGCTGATGTCTTGAGGGATCGATTCCGGTGGCGCGGAGAATGCGCTGGCTGAGATTGCCCTGATTCAGAATCAATTCAATGGGGCTGCGCCAAGTGGTATGTTCTGTGCAGACATCGCTAAAAAGATCCTCAAGCAACGTGCCAACAGTAAGGTTGCGTGCCTTTGGTTTTCCGAATGCTGCAAGCAACTCCGGATTGGTAATACGAGCGGCGGCACCTTTCCGTGAAGTGGCGCTAAACAATTCAGCGAGAGTCTCGGTGGAGAGCTTGCTGTAGTGAGAAAGCGGAGACCATTGCTCCTGTGTCGTCGCTCGGAGGAGGGCGACGATTCCCTGCAGAAGGGCCAGATCCATCGCGGGGCATTCCTGGATGTCCAGAACGCGAATTTCTACTGTGCCGCGCGAGAAACGGGCAATGGCACCGCGCGCATTGACCCATTCATCCCGGAGGATTTCTTCAGGATCGTGCGGTGCAAGATCCGCATATATCGGCTCTAATATAGACGATTCATACGCGGCCTGGCTAGTAACGGCTTCCGGAACGACCAGCCCCGTAATGGAAGGAATGCGCGCGCAGTTGTTCCGATAGGCTTCCAGACGCATATCGAGGTGGCTGCCGATTTTTCCTTCAATAATGGGTGAGCTGGCGGCCAGTGCGGGCAAGAGCGGCAAAATGAGGCGAATGGCGGAATGCAGCCGGTGAAACTCTTCGTCGCCAATGAAGGGGAGGTTGAGGTGAGTTGACTGGAGATTGCTCCATCCGTGGCCCTTGCAGTTGAAGATGCGGTCGAAGGTGTTGTAAATGCTCTGGTCGCCGTGGGGCCAGAGGCGGGTTTCCTTGAGCGGATCCATCCAAGGATGCATCGCCGTGGGCAGAAGCATGCAGGCATATTCGCCGAGCAGGTCATTGAGGTAAGCGACTTCGGCTTGGAAATCTTCAGCCAGACCTTCGAGGCGTTTAGCAGGTCCGTCGGTTTTCAGCTCGATGACGTGAAGCACGAGCTCATTGGACCAGCGAAGTTTGCCGTGTTTGACTTCGTTTTTTCGCTCAGCTCCGATCGCGTGAACAATCTTGTCGGCAATCGGCCGGACCTGAAGGGATCCGGTATCCACGATCATATATTCGAGCTCGACGCCGTAGCGTTCAAAAAGGTGCCAATGGGGCATCAGGTGAAAGGATGGGATGAAGGTGGAAGAAAAAAAACGTTGGCGGAAAGATAGCGCTACTTGCGCCGCGCTTCCATCCGACGGAGAAAAACGGACATGATGTCGTGGTAGAGTTCGTTTTTGCGAATGGCATTCTCCACGCCATGATCAATGCTCGGATTGTCGTTTACCTCGATCACGATTGCCTGCCCATTAACCTCCTTGAGGTCGACCCCGTAGAGCCCGTTGCCCATTACTGCAGCGGCCTTGATAGCGCTTTCCACAATGACTGACGGCACGTCTTCCGGGGCAAAGGTGTCAAAATCGCCGGTGAAATCCCGGCCGGTGGCGGCCCCGTGGTTGTAGATTTGCCAGTGGCCGCGAGCCATGTGGTAGCGGCAGACGTAGAGGCAACGTCCTTCGAGAATGCCGACGCGCCAGTCGAATCCTGTTGGCACAAACTCCTGCCCAATGATCAGGTCGGAATGTTCCAGCAACAAAGCCACCTTTTCCCGATATTCGTCGGCCGAAGAGGCTTTGGAGACACCTTGGGAAAACGCAGAATCAGGCTGTTTGAGAATGATCGGAAGCCCCAAACTTTTGAGGGCCGCTTCGCTGTTCTCGCGGTGAATAATGATCGTTTTCGGACCGCGGATCTTGTGGCGCTCGAGGACCTCGGCGAGAAACACTTTATTGGTGCAGCGAAGGATCGAGGTGGGATCATCGATCACGACGAGGCCCTCCGCTTCGGCCTTGCGGGCAAAACGATAGGTGTAGTGGTTGACGGAAGTCGTTGTGCGGATGAAAAGGCCATCGAACTCGCCCAGCCGATGATAGTCGTCGGCAGTGATCCGTTCGGTAGCGATCCCCATGTCTTCCGCGGCCTTCTCGAAGCCCCGCAAGGCGCGTTCGTTGGAGGGGGGAGTCGTTTCCGCGGGGTCGATCAACAATGCGAGGTCAAACCGATAGTTTTTGGGTGGCCGCCGTGTCCGCATTCGGCTGGAAAAGAAGTCAGTCGCCGCCTCTACTGCGAATGATCGGTGATCGGCGGGAATTTCACTGGTGGGAATGGGTGAAATATTCTGCAGTGACCATTTTCCTTCGATCCGCGCAAACTGTGCGCGGAGAAGTGGCGCGGGAAAAAGGAGAAATAGGGCGCTGCAGAGGCGGTCGTAGCGTTTGGCCAGGTTGCGCCCAAAGTAGATCGAGAGGGTGAAACGGTCCGACTGGAGGGGTGCCAGGGAGCGTTCGATCAATTCTTCATGTTCACTGGCGAGCGCCCGGATGATCGTGGGTGCCCGCATATCAACCATGGTCGCGAGCGCTGGTAACGGGCGGTGTTCGCGGGCATCACCCAATAGCGAAACGTAATAGCCGGCGCTCTGATAGCGATAAGAGCGGCAGAGGTTGATCACACGGTAACGGCGAGCTGCGGTGTAGGTAGGGTCGGCGAGGTAGGTGCGTGCAGACACCACGAGCACATCCGGAACATTTAGCGGCCAACGGTCCGGGTTATCGACCACAAGGAGGTAAGAGGCCATAAAATGAGGTTGAAACGAATGGGGGCCGCGTGGCAAGGGACGCGCGTTAAAATGCGGTCCGGAAGCTGACAACATTGCCCTGGAAATCAAGGTGGAAAGTGGGCGTTCCGCAGCGGATTTCCCATCGGTTCGGGTCGTTGATCATGCCTCAATCAACACCTGCAATGGGCATTTCTCCAATGATCTGCCGCAATTGAACTAATTCTGTAATGATCCGATCAGGTTGTGTATCTTTCACCTCAGGATCACCGGCGCGCCAGCGGAGGGAGCGTGCATCTCCGGCAAACAGCACGGTGCGCAGGCCGACCTTGGCCGCTGGCCAGATGTCATTGCGTAGGTCGTTGCCGACGTAGAGGGCTTCAGCGGGTTGAATGCCTCGTGCGGCCAAGCGCGCAGTGAGCTGTTCGAAGAGCTGAACAGATGGTTTTCCTTCACCCGCAAAATAGGAGAAGAGGCAACAATCTTCGGCAAATCCGAGGTCATCCCAACCTTTGTTCAGAAACGCCGGAAAGAGGGCGTGGGTGTAGAACTGCGCGTTTGAAACAATGCCCAGGATAAAGCCCGCTTCTCGAAGCCACTGGAGCATTTCGGCGAGGTGAGGCATCGGCCAGACGGGATTCACTCGGCATTCGTAGTCGATCGCTAGCAGTTCTCGTGTGTGGGCATCGGGCATTGCAAAACGAGCCCCTTTACCCTGCAAACGCTCGAGGAAAGTATGCCAGATGTTGCGGATATCGATCTCTGGATAAGCAATCCCCGCGGCGCTCCGAACGGCGCGTGCTTCGTGGATGGTTGTCTCGAAGTGGGCCGCGAGGTCGAGGTCTACCGGCACCGCCTTAATCCCCGCGGCGGCCAAGGCATCACGCAAGGAGTCGTCGTTTTTCCTGTTTTCAGCCAAGCTAATATCACCGGAGGCGGAAATCACCAAGGTTCCGTAAATATCAAAGATCACCGCGCGTATGCCTGCTAGGGGTGTGCACTGCGGAACGGTATCCGTGGAAATGGGCATCAATGGACGAGCATGCTGCCGGATAATCGCGGCTCCTTCGTCCAACAACGTTCTTGTCGCATTCAATGGATCGCGTTGGGGATTTGGAGTGGTTGCTTTAGCGCTCATCGCATATCAATGATCATCACCTTTTTCGTTTGCCTGCCGTTCGCGCAATTCGTTTGGGAGAATCGCATAATACAGGCCGACCCAGAGCTTTTTTGTGAAGCGATAGGTAACGATCGGTAAGACGATGACGCCGAGGACACCGATGAGCGCACCGGCTGTTGCGCTGATCAGACCAAATACGGTTAAGAGCGCGATTGGTAACACCCAAACCAGGCAAGCGAGTATGTAGGCAAGCGGCACGCTGCCGTAGCTCCAGCCATCTTCGAGTTCGAGCGGGAGTCGACAGCGGGGGCAGCGATTGCGCAGGCGAAATGATGATTTGAAAATATCCGGCGAATTGCAACGTGGGCAGTGGCCGGAGGCTCCTCGCCAAAATATCGTTTCCCGGGAAAGAGGCATGCAGCAGCAGAACCCCGAGATGGGGCACGGACAAGATCGAAGTCTGATGAGGACATCCGGATTTACTTTCTGCCAAGGCTTCGGTCACTCCTCGATCAAGGTTCAGCGGTTCAGCGCCTAGGGGTATTCCCTTGCTTTGGAGCCTGCTGAAAGCGTAGTTTGCACCTCGGTCAGCACGACCCCTCCCTTTGGTTTCTCCTTTCCCCGATATGTTCTCCTTCTTTCTTCTTTCAGGTGGAACCTTCCGCCGTGCCTCCTTCTGCTTACTCGGTGCTTGGTCCTTGGCTGTCGCTTCCAGCTTCCTTCCCGCGGCAGTCGTTCTCAATGAAGTGATGGCTTCCAACGGCAATGTTTTGGCGGACGAAAATGGGGATTTTGAGGACTGGGTCGAATTGTACAATACCGGATCCTCCTCGATTTCGCTGGAAGGCTGGGGCTTGTCTGATGATTTGGATGAACCGTATCGCTGGACTTTTCCTGCGATCTCACTGGGCGCAGGGCAGCACCTTCTGATATGGACTTCCGGCAAGGATCGCCGGATTCCGGGAAGCCCACTCCACACTAATTTTAGTATCAGTATTTCAGGAGAAGACGTGCTCCTGTCACGGCCGGATGGCAGCATCGCGGACCATCTGGAGCCGCGTGAAATTCCCCGCGACCTCAGTTACGGGCGAGCTCCGGATGCCAATGGGAGCTGGGCCTATTTTACCGAAGCGACGCCGAATGCGGCCAATGGAGCGTCGGGATATAGCGTGGTCCTGCGTGCGCCGACTTTTTCTCACGAGGCGGGATTTTATAACCAAGCCCTAACAGTCAGCATCCAGTCGCCCGACAGTAACGTGACGCTGCATTATACCACCGACGGTTCGGTGCCTACGGAGGTTTCACCCGTTTATCCCGGACCCATCGCGGTCCATGATCGGAGCAGCCAGATGGAGGTTTTTGCGCGCATTCCAACAAGCGAAGATTACGTGCCGCCACCCCAGCGGATTATCAAGGGCACCGTCCTTCGGGTACGTGCATTCGGCAGTGATGCACTTCCGAGCGAGCCGGCTACCGCTACTTATTTTATCGGACCTCAATTTGAAAATCGTTGGAAGCACCCGGTGGTTTCGATCGCGGTTGACCAAGATGCATTTTTCGGATCGAGCCGGGGCATTTATGTGATGGGGTCAAATGCCAGCAGCCCGAATTGGCACCAGCGAGGCGACGCGTGGGAACGTGAAATTAATTTTGAGTTTTTCGAAACCGGAGGCACCCGTGTCCTCAATCAGCGGGCAGGTGCACGGATTCACGGTGGTGCCAGCCGCAATTCTGCCAAAAAATCACTCCGGCTCTATGCCCGGGATGAGTATGGTAACGACGCATTTGAACACCGCATTTTTCCGGACCGTCCGTTTACGAGCTATAAGCGAATCCTGTTGCGTAACGGAGGGAATGATGCCGCTCGCAGTATCATTCGGGATGGTTTCATGCAGACGCTTGTCGGACATATGGCCTTTGAAACCCAAGCCTATCGACCGGCGATTGTTTTTATCAACGGCGAGTATTGGGGCGTCCACAATCTGCGGGAACGTTACGACCCGCACTACCTTGCCCGTACTCACGGTGTGGATAAAGATCGCGTCGATATTCTCACTTCGGGAGGTAGCGTGGTCGAAGGAGGGAATAGCCATTACATGGCGCTTCGCGATTACCTGACGGTGAACGATCCTGCCCTGCCGATCCACTTTGAGGAGATCGGACGGCGAATGGATATCGAGAACTTTCTGGATTATCAGGTCGCTCAGATCTACCTCAAGAACACCGATTGGCCCGGCAACAACATCGATTTTTGGCGCTTGCAAACCGCCTATGATCCCAACGCACCGCATGGACACGATGGTCGCTGGCGGTGGTTGATGTATGATGTGGATTTTGGGTTCAACCTCTATTGGGAAAACGAGGAAAACCTTCTGTGGCACGAGAACTACGACACCATTGCCTACGCCACGGGTGCCAGCGGACAGGTCGGACCCAATCCCGAATGGTCGACCCGTTTTCTCCGTCGCCTGCTGCGCAATGATACATTCCGCCAAAATTTCATCAATCGGATGGCGGACCAGCTCAACACCGCTTTTCACCCCCGGCACGTTCTGGCGTTGCTTGACGAAGTATGGGATCGTACGTGGCCCGGCTATCCGCAAGATAAGCAGAATCCAGAGTCCAATCCTCCTTTCGAAGAACGCAATCGCTGGCAAAAAATGTATAACTCAACGCTGCCCAGTCAGTGGAATGCCATGACGACTTTTGGCGCAACGCGTGCCGACTACATGTTCACACATCTGCAAACTAACTTCAGTTTGTCGGACCCCTATGCGCTGACTGTCGATGTGGAACCTGCGGGAGCCGGTCGCATCCGGGTGAATACAGTCGAGATTGGAGTGGGCACCTTTGGCTTGGCGGATCCCGCCCGTCCGTTTCCGTGGCGGGGCCGTTATTTTCGGGAAGTCCCGGTAACTGTAACCGCGATTCCCGCACCCGGGTTCCAGTTTGCCGGCTGGATCGGCCTGCAGGAAAACACTGCTTCCGCCACCTTTACCGCCCCCGGAAACACCACGATTGTCGCGCGATTTGAACCTTCCCCCGAGCAGCCGGTTCCAGCCCCACATGCTTTGAGAGATGGTCCCTTTGCCTTCTCGGACTGGAGTTCCGGGGAGCCTGAGGGAAGCTTTCCGGCACACATGCTCTTTTTGCAAAGTGAGCAAGATGATCCGGGGCTCAATGATCCGGTCGTGATTCCTTACGCGGTCGGAGAAGATAACAACAAGAGCGATTCCCGCGGCTATCCGTACAATAATACCAGCCGGACGCGAATTAATGGACTGGGGTCGCGTGGTATTAGTTTCATAAATACGGGACGGGGTCGCGATCTTGGCGCAGCGGTTGTCGCCCTCGATACGCGCTTCTGCGATAGCGCAACCGTAGAATGGGAAGCCTCCACGGAAGTCGCCAATAGTAGGGTTTATGCCATACGCTTGCAGTACCGCGTGGGTGGCGAAACAGCTCCGTTCAAAGACTTCCCCCATCCCGACGGAGGCGTGGTTGAATACACGCGCTCGGCCCAGACCGGAATTAGTCAGAGCTTTGGTCCGCACCCGCTCCCTGCTGAAGCACTGGGGCAAGCTTATGTCCATTTGCAGTGGAAATATTACTACACCGGTCAACGCCTCAGCGAAGACAGCGGGGCTCGGGATGAAATGCGCCTTGATAACATTGTTGTCAGTGCCGGACCGTCGACCTTTGCCATCTGGCAGGAGCGCAATTTTCCTGATCCCGCCGATCGCACGGATCCTGCTGTGGGCACCGCCACCGCAACGCCTGCAGGAGACGGCGTATCCAATCTGCTCCGCTATGCGCTCGATCTTCCTTGGTCGTCCCGGGCGCAAGCCGCATTACCCCATCTGGTCACGGATGGCGGCGCAGCTCGGGTGGAATTCTACGTGTGGGATTGGAAGGATGATCTTCGCTACAGGCTCGAATCTTCCGTGAACCTTAAGGATTGGGAACCCCTTTGGGAGAGGAACGATGAAGCTGCCGGTGCGCAGTCAATCGCCATTCCCGAAGGTGATCTGCTGCGGGGCTTCTACCGGTTGAATGTAAGGTTTAGTGAGTGATCAGGTGCGCAAAAGAGAGAGCCTGGCGGGATCAAGAAACGCATCCAGCACCGCATCTGCCCGGTGTGCCGAAAGGCGACCAGGTGCAGCTTGAGTCACGGAATGATAAATGCCGGCCAGTCGTTTTCCGAAGGCTTCCAAACTGAAGCCTTCGGCGATGCGGTCGCGGTTGGCCAGCAGGGTAGGAAGGTCGGTGGGCGCGAGCAGGGTGCCCACAGGCGGAAACGCCTCCGGATGGTTCAATGCATGTTGAATCGCTGATGCCTGAAGCTCCTCGTCCAAACGTCCAAAATCATAGTGGCGACCTTCTCGCATGCCAGCCAGCGCCCGCTCCACCGCATCGGGCGGAAGAGGTCTCTGGTAGGCCTGATAGCTTTGCGCCAGCGCAGCTTCAACCTTGGCGCGAAGCAAACGTGGGTCGATCGCGTTTGCGGGAACGGGCAGGTGCTCATAGAGCTGGCCGAGATCAATTCCGGCTTGTTTGAAATCGGCGGTGATCGCGGGAATGTCCCGCCCGACGACGGTTTTTTTTGCCAGAAAAGGTTCGAGAAAGCCCAATCCAAATCCCTCCGCAATGCTGGTGGTCAACACTGCGTCGGCACGATCCATGAGCGCGGAAAATGGGTAAACCTCACCACTGCCAAACGAGACAGGTAAATCCTGTTTCTTCGCAAATGCTTCCCAGTTCTGATGAATCCTTTGCCATTCAGGATTATCGGGGCGCAATGTGGTTGCAAAATGAGTTCCGGGCGCAGTCTTTTTGACCAGCGCCGCCAGAAGGAGAACTTCGCCGAGATTCTTTCTGCGAATGCCGCGGGTGGGGTAAAGCAGGAGCCTTTTGATCTGCGGAAAAAGGTTTCCTCCGTCGGTCGTGCTGGAGGGGGTTGAAATTGCGTTAGGCAGCAGATGCAGGCGCTCTTTCGGGACACCTGCTGCCGTAAGGATGTCGCGGTCCCGTCCATTCAGAAGGGCATAGTGGACCTGCGGTGCTGCCGGGTAGAAATGCCGGGAAAATTGATCGATGTCCGGGTAGAGCGCCCGCTGGCGTGCATAATTTCCGGGACGCGCATCCTCGGCGAAATCATGAATCTGGAGCAATACCCGAGCCCCTTGATCGAGCAGCCGGAACAGTGCAGCGGGCAAGTCGACATTTTTCCCAAGCGAGTGGTTGTGAAGATGCCAGAGATCGGGAAGTGATCCAAAATGGTCGCGCGCGGCCGACTGTAGTGCGCGGGCCAAAGCCGCACCATTGTCACCGCGGGTTTTGTTGCGGTAACCTAATTCGGGAACCTGCCGGTGGGCGGGTAGGGCATCATTCGCAACCGCATCGCCGGAAAGCGCGAGTAGGTCGATGGCATGGTTCGCCAAACTAGCCACCGTGTTTTCCATCACCCGCGTTACGCCGCCGGGCCGGAAGTGGTAGTGAACGCAAGCAACCTTCATGGATTTGCTCAAAGTGAGCATGGGTTGGACCAGTTTCAAAGTTCAAACCGCCCATTTATGTTCACTGCTGCTGCGTTTTGGCAGGGGTTGACACATTTGCTAGATTCGACGGGATGACTGCGATGCACCCGCACCCATACCACAAGATCCAGCCCTTTCGCTGGCAAATGGTGGCGTGGATGCAGGTAGTGGCCGTTCTCGCACTTTTGGCCGGTGCCGTCTCGCCGCAGTGGCACGGTGTGCTTTTTCACGGAGACGACATTGCTGAAGCCCATTCGGCAGATAATCCTGACCACTCTCAGGATCGTGAACATTCTTCTGAGGGGGATTGTCTGCTCTGCTTGTCTGCCCAAGGCGGCGGTGTGTTTGAAGCAAAAGGGGCCTTGGAATGGAATGCACCTGCGGCCCGTCTTTTGACGCTTTGTTGGCATGTTACTCCTGAAGTTATTCAAGGGGCGACATTGCATGGCGTGGTTTCCATCCGCGGCCCTCCGGTAGTCGAAAAAGGATAACGTTTTCCCGGCGTGTTTGCCGGGATTGTTTCAATTTTTTCGATTACAAACCAAATGACTTTTTATGAATTTGGCGGATTTCGGTTCGGCCGTTCCGCATGCTTGGGTGCTGCTTGCATCGCCCTTTCTTCTCACGCCGTTTCAGCGCCTGATCCCGACGGGCTGGAACGTTTTGAACTACCACCTTTGCTGGTCACTGCGTCTGCTATGCCCAAAAATGCCGACGATTATACGACACTCGCCTCGGCGCTGACACGGGCGGAAGGTTTGGAATCCGGGGCGAGCAATCTGGGCGAAAGCTTGGCCGCCTTGTCTGGGGTTCAACAAACAGGGTTTGCTCCAGGGGCCGGTCGCCCGGTAATCCGTGGGTTCAGCGGCTCGCGGGTGCAGATCCTGCAGGACGGTATGCGTGTGGCCGATGTCTCTGCGGTGAGTGACGACCATGCGGTAACCGATTCCGCCGTTTTTGCCCGCCGGGTTGAAGTGCTTCGCGGACCCTCGACCCTGCTCTATGGCGGAAATGCCATTGGGGGCGTCGTCAACGTGATTGATGAAACTGCGCCGTTGATGCAGGCCACATTTCCGGCAAGTGCGGAAACGGCGTGGCGCTATGACGGCGGATCGGACGGGTGGCTTGGCGGTGCGCGCGCAACTGTCGGGAACGAGCGATTTGTCGTTCGCGCCACCGGGCTGCGTCAGGATTTTGGAGATTATCGACTGCCTCGGTCCTATGCGCGGGAGGAAGCGGAGGAGCATCATGAGCACGAGGATGAGCATTCTGCTTCTCGCTTGGAGGACTCTTTCGTTGAACGGGATGTTCTAGGCCTTGGTATATCCGGTTTTTTTGGCAATGGAGCGCGCATTTCCTTATTTGGAAACTACACCACCAGCCTTTATGGCGTTCCGGGGCACAGTCATCCGGAGGCGGAAGAAGAACACCATCACGATGAACACGAGGACGAAGCCGAGGACCGCGTGCACATCGATTTGCAGTCCCGTCGAGTAGGTGCTGCCTTGGATTTGCCTCTGGATCACCCGTTTCTTCTTCGTTCACGGGTCACCGTTAATTTTACGGATTACCGGCACCAGGAGTTCGAGGGGATTGAGGCCGGAACGCGCTTCGAGCGGGAATTATTTGAACTGCGCAATGAATGGACGCACGGTGCAATGGGCTTATTCGACGGTGTGTTCGGTACTCAGCTGACGCTGGATGCCGCGCGCGCCGAGGGAGATGAGGCCCTCACGCCGCCCACCGATACGGCCCATGTAGGCCTTTTTTGGCTGCTTGATCAGCAAAGTCGCGACGGTCCGGTGCGCTGGCAACACGGTGCGCGGCTTGATTATCAGGAAGTCCTGGCGGACGGGGATCCCGCCGATTACGCCGGGTGGGCCTTCAGTGCCTCCAGTGGTGCACGCTGGCATTGGACTGAGGCGGATTCCCTCAATTTTCAGCTAAGTCTTTCCCAACGACACCCGTCCAGTACGGAACTTTACGCGGAAGGACCACACCTCGCGATGGGCCGTTATGAAATGGGTGACGCTTCATTTGAGATAGAAACGGCCGTGGGCCTTGATCTCACGTATCGGAAGCAACTCGAACATTTGGACCTGACGGTCGTGGGCTATGGCTATCGCTTTTTTGATTATCTTCATTCACAACCGATCGGCAGCGAAATGGAGGGGCTGCCCGTGTTTCGTTACCATCAAGACGATGCCTTGATCGGAGGGATAGAAATTGAAGCCACATGGCACTTGCTCGAAGGAGCTGACACCCGAGCTCATGTGACCCTGGGGGCCGATTGGGTGAGGATGACAGCCTTGGAGGATGATTCCGCGTTGCCTCGCAATCCGCCTGCGAGGACTCGGGTGGCGCTTCATCTCGAGCACAAGCGCGCCAGTGCTGACTGGGTCATCAGGCATGTATTTGAACAATCCTACATTGCTCCGTTTGAAACCGTTACCGGTAGCTACACCATGCTCGACCTCGTGCTGTCATGGCGGCTTCAAGTGGCGGCGGGCGACGGACGCATTTTTCTGCGCGGGGAGAATCTAACCGACGAGGTAGGATTTAGTCATCTGACCACACGAAAAACGGACAAACCTCTGCCGGGGCGTAACTTTTCGGCAGGCGTTTATTTCGCCTTCTGATCAGGCCGGTAACGCGGCTCCGAATTCGACAGTCTTGGCCTGCGCGCTAAGACGCTGGCAAAAAGTATCGTAGTCGAGCACCTCCCATTCACCGTCTTCATGTTCCACCAGGGCGGTGCTCGACTCTACCCAATCACCGCTGTTGAGGTAGTGAACCTTCCCGATGTACTTGTTGTCGGGTGTGTGAATATGACCGCAGATAAATCCGATACATCCCTGCTTGCATGTAAACGATTCAACCTGATCCTCAAACCGTGAGATGTAGTTTACGACGGTTTTGGTGCGCGACTTGATCGCCTTGCTCAGTGAAAAATATTCACGGCCGCGCCAGGCTCGATAGCGATTATAGGCGCGGTTGATACGCATCAGCGTTTGATAACCAACATCTCCGGCCACAGCCAAGAGGCGGCTGTTTTGGGTCACTGCGTCAAACACGTCACCGTGCAGCACGAGGTAACGTCCTTTCGGCCCTTCGTGAATGTGTTGATCCGTGATCCGCAACTTGCCGAACACGAGTGGCAGAAAGCGATCGAGGATGTCGTCATGGTTCCCGCGCAGGTAAATCACCTCAACGCCCCGTTTTTCAATCATCTTCAGAACGAGCCGGATGAAGCGGGTGTGCTCAGTTGTCCAGCCGCCGCGGCGGCCCAAGGACCAGCCATCAATAATGTCGCCATTGAGAATAAGCTTCTCGCAACGGGTGTGCCGAAGGAAGTGGTTGACCTTGTCGATCTGGCAGTCCGGTGCCCCGAGGTGCACGTCAGAGAGCACAATGGTGCGAAATCGCAGCACCGTTTTTTTTGGCTTTTGGTTCATGACAATGAAATGGAGGTGGCGGCGGGCTGCGTCGGAGAAGGGGAGGGCAGCAGTTGAGACAGCTCGGCGGCAAATCCTTCGACGATGTGTCTCCATGAAAGTTGAAGGGCGGTTGCTCGAGCCGCCGTCCGCAGCTCGGGCCAACGGTTGCGCTCGCGGGCAAGCTTACGGGCGGCCTCCAGGTAGGCGGCGGGATTGTTAAAGGGTGCCGTGCGCCCATTGACACCGTCGCGCACATGATCCTGTGCGGCCGCATAGTTGTAGGACAACACCACCAGACCGCTTGCCATGGCTTCCGTTATGACGTTGCCAAACGTTTCTGTGGTGCTGGCAAACGGAAAAATGTCGCCGCTGGCATAATGCCGAGCGAGATCCTTGCCTCTCCGCATGCCCGCGAAGTGCAGGTCCGGATGTTCGCGCTCGAGCCGTGGGCGTTCCGGACCATCCCCGACCAAAACCAGCTTCAAATCCGGAAGCATGCGGCGCATCTCCTGATAAGCTTTAATGGTGAGCGGAACATTCTTTTCACCTGCTATCCGCCCGACGTAGAGCGCGACAGGTGTGTCCGGCGCGGCCCCCCATTCAGCCCGCAGGGCATCATCCCGGTGCTCGGGGCTGTAGAGCGCTGTGTCCACGCCCCTCCCGAGGATTGAGAGCCGCTGAAATCCCGCTGCGGCCAATTCCTCCCGCAGTCCGCTGGAGGGCACAAATGTCCGGGCGGCGTGCCGGCGAACAGTGCGCAGCCACCAGAGCACGCCCTTGTTGAGAAATGAAAAACCGTAATGAGCTCCGTAACTGTGAAAATTGGTGTGAAATGTCGTGATAAAGGGAATACGCAATTTGCGTGCGGCTCGTACCGCGCTCCATCCGAGAGGTCCTTCTGTGGCGACATGGATAAGGTCGGGCCGCAACGTGCGCCAGCGGCGGAGCAGTGCGCCGCCGGCCGGCAATCCAAACCGCAGTCCTTCGTAGCGAGGAAGCGGCAAGCCTGGAACCATCTGTACCCCAAACATCCCGGAGTCGCTCAAATGGACACGATCGTCGCGCCGCGGGCACACCACTTCGATCGTGTGTCCGAGCGCACTGAGATTCTCCACCACGCGATGCAGCGACATCGACACACCGTTGATCTCCGGGGGAAATGTCTCCGTCACTAGGACGATATTCATCCGGCGTGTGTTACCGAGGACGTTTGACGCGATCATTGGGTACGTGAATAACTTGTGGGTAAGCAGGAAGTTGACAACAGGTAAGGCGTTCTGCCGCATGGATTTTACTCGATCGTGACCCCAATGCCACATTCTGCCGGTTTCCGGCCCACGCTCTACTTCCTTGTTGGTCCGACTGCGGTTGGGAAGACCGCGTTGTCCTTGGCCTGTGCACAGCGCTTTAACGCCGAAATCCTCAGCTGTGATTCGCTGTGCGTCTACCGAGGGATGGACATTGGAACGGCCAAGCCTACGCGGGAGGAGCGGGCGCTTGTTCCGCATCATGGGCTCGATCTGGTTCCGGTTTCCGCGCAGTATTCGGTCGAAGCATACGCGGCTTATGCACGAGAAGTAGTTGCCGATTGCGCTGCACGACAGCGGCATGTGCTCGTGGTGGGCGGTAGTGGTTTTTATCTGAAAAGCTTTTTTGCTCCCGTGAACGATGGGATTGAAATCGCTCCTGCCATTACCGACCGCGTCTCCGCAATCTACGCGCAGGGGGGACTTGGAGCACTTCTGGCTGCCCTCCGTCCCTATGACATTGAAGAGAAAGCTACTCTCGATCGCCGAAATCCACGTCGTGTAGCCAAGGCTCTTGAACGGTGCCTCGCTACCGGTCAGCCGCTTGTTGATCTCCAGCGTGCGTTTGCCACCTTGCCGAAGCCTTGGACGGGTTACAGGAAGCAGGTCTGTCTCCTCGAACGTGAGGGCGGTGATCTACGTAACCGCGTGCGCGAGCGGGTGGGGGTGATGTTTGCAGAAGGTCTCTTGGAAGAAGTTCGCCGTTTGCGCGCCGCTGGAATTGAGGAGAATCCAAGCGCAGCGGGAGCAATCGGATACCGCGAACCATTGCAATGGCTCGGACAGGGTGGAGCGCTTCAATCGCTCAAGGAGTTAATTGCGGTGCACACGGACCAATTGATACGGAAGCAACGGATCTGGTTTCGACGGCAGATTCCTGTGCATACCCGCTTGCTTGCAACTAACGCCACTCCTGATGGTGCCTTCCCCGATTAGGCGGAAGGGGGTTCTCAGAGCTGGTCTTGCGCCGCTCCCTGTCGGTGTTCATAGTCTATGGCATGTACAAACCCCGCGGTTTTCGCTTTCTTCGTTGGTCGCTCGGAGCAGTGGCCGTTTTCTTCAGCGCCTGCACGACTGGCCCAAGCTTTATGCCCGATAGCATGCTTCGGGAGATGGCCTCCACTCAGTTTCAGCAAATGCAGAACGAGATGCCGGTATCGAACAACCCGGAGCACATTGAGCAGGTGCGCCGTGTTGGCCAGCGGGTCGCAGCGGTGGTTGAGAGCGAAATGCCGGACACCGCTTGGGAATTTGTCGTTTTTGAAGACCCCGGCATCAACGCGTTCGCCATGCCGGGCGGAAAAATTGGCGTCAACACGGGGCTCCTGGAGCTCGTGGACAGCGATGATGAATTGGCGGCCGTCATGGGGCACGAAGTTGCGCACGTTCTTCTGGAACACGCGAACCAACGCATTTCCACCAGTCTGCTTTTGCAACTGGGACAAGTAGCCGCCGCCTACGGAACCGAAACCATGGAAATGAGCGAAGAAAATCGGGCTCTGCTGCTGGGGGCCATGGGAGCCGGCGCGCAGATCGGAGTGATGTTGCCTTTTAGTCGAGGACACGAGTCGCAGGCAGATAGGGAAGGCCTGATGATCTCCGCGCGCGCTGGTTACGATCCACGTGCGGCCATCACCTTCTGGGAGAAAATGTCGGCGGCCAACGGAGAGCAACCGGCGGAATTTTTGTCGACTCATCCCTCTCATGGCCGCCGGATCAGCGACATCGAAGAATCACTACCCGAGGCACTGGAAATCTACCGCCAGTCTCAGCCATAGTGGCTGGTCGATGGGACGAGCACCGCAGTCGTCATTCGGTACCCTCCATTGTCATGCGCGAGGTTAATGAGGTGGAGGAGCGGGGTTATCCTTCGGATCAAGACCTTCCCCGCTCTTGGCAGGAGTTTCCACATCGGGAACAACACGTTCATTCCGTGCCGGATCCAGCTCCGCTCGCAGCATGTCTTCGGCCCGCATTAAATCCATATGTGTAGGCACATTTCCGCGCCCCTCCTCGCGGGCAATCTGTAAAGCCCGCTCCTCGATCATCTCCCGGGGAATCTCACTCATCCCACAACCTACACAGACTCCCTCATCCCGCAATGCCACCAAACCTCCGTAATAATTTATCCGACAAATTAAGCTTGTCGGGTGGTTGGGCTTGGCTCTGTGGCTCGTTTGCTTCGCGCTTGCCATTGGAGCGACCGCTTTCAGCGTAGGCGGAATGTCTGCCGAGCAGCCTGAAATCGACATTGATTACGTCGCGAACCTTGCGCGACTGAACCTGACACCGGAGGAGAAGTCCCGGTTTTCTGCCCAATTGGAGAACATCCTGGGCTATTTTCAGAAGCTTCGGGAGGTCAATGTGGATGGGGTGGAACCAATGGCTCATGCCTTTGCCTTTGACAACGTGTGGCAGGAGGACGTGCCCGCTTGCGGCTTTGCCCCCGAGGAGGCGCTCGCCAATGCTCCAGCGCAGCGGCAGCAACAAATTGTGGTTCCTAAGGTTGTCGACGACGCGTAACCCCGCGAATTCATGAGTGATTCTCTTATTTTCTCGTCTGCCGCTGATCTGGCAGCACTCCTTTCCGCCAAGGAGCTATCCGCTGTCGAATTGATCAAGGCATTCCTTGCTCGCATCGACGCGGTGGAAGATCGTGTGCAAGCGTTTCTTCACCTCGACCGGGAAGATGCACTGAAACAGGCTGCAGCGTCGGATGCACGTCGGTCAGCAGGTGAAGTTCGCAGTCCGCTCGATGGCATTCCCGTAGCGATCAAAGATGCCATTGCGGTAAAGGGACAACCGTTGACAGCTGCGAGCCGTATTTTGTCGAACTTCGTGTCCCCCTACGATGCGACGGTGACGTCAAAGCTGCGAGCGGCTGGAGCAATCGTGATCGGCCGACTCAACATGGATGAGTTTGCGATGGGCTCTTCGACGGAGAATTCTTCCGTCAAGCCGACTGCCAACCCGTGGGATCTCTCGCGTATTCCCGGCGGGAGCTCGGGTGGCAGTGCGGCTGCGGTAGCGGCAGGGGAAAGCCCATTGACGTTGGGGTCGGATACAGGTGGCTCCATTCGCCAACCGGCAGCTCTTTGCGGTGTCGTAGGTCTGAAGCCTACTTACGGTTTGGTGTCTCGTTATGGGCTCGCGGCATTTGCGTCGTCTTTGGATCAGATTGGTCCACTAGGACGAACAGTGGAAGATTGTGCGCTGCTGCTTCAGGCAATTGCAGGACACGAAGCGCGGGACTCCACATCCTTGAATGAACCGCTTCCTGACTATGCGGCAGAAACGGTGCAAAAGCCGGAGAAGTGGACGCTGGGTATACCGAGCGAGTATTTTGCGGAAGGACTGGACCCCGAAGTGCGGGAAGCGGTTGAAAAAGCTATTCAGTGGTACCGCGAGCAGGGATGCACGATCCGTGAGGTGACGCTGCCCCACACGCATTTGGCGGTAGCCACGTATTACGTGATCTCAACTGCGGAGGCGTCCTCCAATCTGGCGCGTTATGATGGCATTCGCTACGGAGTGCGTGCGGAAGGGGCCGAGAATGGTATTGATCTTTATTTCAAATCCCGTGGACAGGGGTTTGGCCCAGAGGTGAAACGCCGTATTATTCTGGGCACGTATGTCCTCAGCAGCGGCTATTATGACGCCTACTATCTGCGGGCGCAGAAAGTGCGCACGTTAATCCGCCAGGATTTTCTGAACGCGTTTAAGGAAGTGGATGCCCTGATCACTCCCACCACGCCAACTGTTGCCTTCAAGCGGGGTGAAAAAGCCGGCGATCCTCTGGCGATGTATCTGAGCGACATCTATACGATCTCAGTAAACCTAGCTGGGTTGCCCGGAATTTCCCTGCCTTGCGGGTTTTCACAGGACAAACTGCCGATCGGGCTGCAGTTGATCGGCAGACCGCTTGATGAGGCGAGGCTTTTACGGATGGCTCACTCTTACCAGCAGGCACACCGCTGGTCGCGTCAAACGCCCAACCTTTAACCGTTCGAAGGGCGCTTTCTCATGGAATTTGAAGCAGTTATTGGTCTCGAAGTGCACGTCCAGCTAAAGACGCGCACCAAAATGTTCACGCGCGTGGCTCAAGGGTTTGGCGAGGATCCCAACACCCTGACCGACCCGGTAATCATGGGACTTCCCGGCGTGCTGCCGGTGTTGAATCTAGCGGCCATCGAGCAGTCGGTGAAGGTAGGGTTGATCTTTGATTCGGAGATTCCAGAGGTCTGTAAATGGGATCGAAAAAACTATTTTTATCCAGACAGCCCAAAGAACTACCAGATCACGCAGTTCGATCAGCCCATTTGCGTGGGAGGACGGGTCGAGGTCGAATTGGTTGGCGAGTCACGCAACGTCATGGGTGAGCACCGCTTTGTCGCATTGACGCGAGCCCATCTTGAGGAAGACGTGGGCAAGTTGACCCACTTCGAGCAGGATTCCTTGATTGACTACAATCGCGCCGGAACCCCGCTACTCGAAATTGTCACTGAACCGGACCTTCATACCCCGGAAGAGGCGGTCGCTTTTCTTCAGTCCTTGCGCATGCATCTGGTCGCCGCCGGGATATCAGATTGTGACATGGAGAAGGGGCAAATGCGTTGTGATGCAAATGTAAGCGTCCGTCCGTCAGGTTCTTCGGTACTCAATAAGCGAACGGAAATGAAGAACCTGAACACGATTTCGGGTGTAAAAAATGCCATTGCTTACGAGGTTCGCCGGCAGACAAAGGTCTATCAGCAAGGGGGGAGTATTGTTCAGGAAACACGGCGCTGGGACGCGGATGCGGGCATGACTACTTCAATGCGAAGCAAGGAAGAGGCGCACGATTATCGGTATTTTCCTGATCCGGATCTGATGCCCGTTCGGCTGCCGCGGGAACGGATTGAAGCTCTCCGGACGGAACTCCCCGAGCGGGTTTTTGATCGGCAACGACGCTATCAAAAGGATTACGACCTTCCTTACACATTGACGTCAGTAATCTGCTTCGATCACGAGTTGGCTGCTTATTTTGAGCGGGCGATGGCGGCCTACAATGGCAATCCCAAAGCCCTCGCCAACTATATCGCCAATGAATTACAGCGTGAACGTTCTGCTGCGGCGGGCGAAGGCATGTTGGCGATGGCGGAAGTGAAGATGGAGCCCGAAGCACTCGCTGCACTGGTTGAGGTCATCGATGCTGGTGTGATTTCCAAACAGGTCGCAAAAGATGTCCTTATTGCGATGTTTCAGACCGGGAAGCACCCAAGCGTCATCATTGAGGAAAAGGGGCTTAAAGATGACACCGACACCGATCAGTTGGAAGCTATTTGCCGGGAGGCGGTTGCCGGAAATGCGAAAGCTGCTGGCGAATTTCGCGCAGGTAATGACAAGGCAATCAACTCATTCATCGGGCCGATCATGAAGGCGACCCGGGGAAAGGCGAATCCGGCGGTGGTGCAACAACTCTTACGCAAGGTTTTGGCAGAGTAGGGCAGTTCGAACGTCATTCGATCGGCCGTATCTGCAGGTTTCTCCAGGAATGTACGGGATGTTCCCCCAGCAGGGGAAGTTTTCCGAGGCGTTTAGGGGCTGAAGGATTTTTCCGTTGGCCTTCGGCTTCGCCCATTTTCCGGACAAAAGATTCGGAGCCGAAGATGGCTCCTTGGCTGATATAGCGGATGCGGCAGCGCAGAAGTTCGGCCGAGGAAACCTTTCCTCCCGCCGCAAGAACGGCGCGAACGCGCTCGGGATCAATCGCGGCCTGTTCGCCGATGCGCGCCTGTCCACCTTTGCCATATAGGACCATCCGATAATCCGCGGCTGCGGATTCCGACCATGAGTGCTGCCCCACTACGGTCGCCAGGCCTGCCTGTGCAGCGCCCTGTCCACCCATGGCTTCACCGAATGAAGACCAGCGGTAAGCGGCTGGATCCGCCACCAGCCCCGCCCGCACTGGATTGAGGTCAATATACGCAGCAACTACCGAGAGGGTCCTAGGATCGTCCTCGATCAGCACACTGGTAAAGCGCTCGGCCCAGAGTGTTCCGAAGCGTTTGTGGGAGCGGTTATACCACCAGGAGAAGCGCTGTTTGAATGTTTTCATGAACGCCGATACATCGTTCATGCGGAGGCGCAACCGGGTCTCCCACCGCGCCGCTTCTTCAGAATCCTCTGCAAGAACCCCGGCAAGATACTGGGGATCAGGAAAGACTCCGGCATAGCCCTCCCCGTAAATAAGGGCATAGCGCCTGAGAAGCTCCGCGCGGGTCAATGCTTCAGCGCGCGCCTCAGGAACCCGGATCAGGATGTGCACGTGATTGCTCATGATGCAATAAGCGAGGATCTGGACGCCGGAAAACGCCGCCACCTTCCAGAGCATCCTGCGCATCACCTCCCGCCCCTGCTCGTCAAGCAACCGTTCCCCGCCCACCAG
>Ga0209346_1000823_pt1 | contig 21795 bp, 26 predicted proteins | sample AutmiccommunBRH9_FD_187381 | JGI IMG/M metagenome (GOLD analysis project Ga0209346, IMG submission 187381) | Deep subsurface microbial communities from Mt. Terri, Switzerland - Autotrophic microbial communities BRH/9 (SPAdes) (version 2) | ecosystem: Environmental > Aquatic > Deep subsurface >...
GCGATCCACAGTTCCGACGAATATCTGATAACGGAAAGTCTGGTCGAACGGACGAAATTGTCGGCGCTGACGATCATGCGGATCGCCGAAAAGGGAGGAATATGAGTTTCCGGATACGCGCGGCGCGGATCGATGATCTGCAGCATCTTTACGAAATGGCGAAACTGACCGGTGGTGGATTTACCAACCTGCCCGCTGACCGGGGGTCGCTGACCCAGAAGCTAGAAAGGTCCGAACGGGCCTACCAGCGCGACACAGAAGAACACGGCGATGATCTTTTCATCATGGTATTGGAAAATACCGAAACCGGAGCGGTCCGCGGCACCTCGCAATTGTTCACCAAGGTGGGCCAGACATGGCCCTTCTATTCCTATCGCCTGAGCACCCTGTCGCAGACCAGCAAGGAGCTGAACCGGACGTTCAGCGCCCAGATGCTCAGTCTGGTCACCGATCTGGAAGGCGCCAGCGAGGTCGGCGGCCTATTCCTGCATCCGGGCGAACGCGCTGGCGGGCTCGGCATGTTGCTGGCCCGCAGCCGCTATCTGTTCATCAGGGAACATCGCTCGCGCTTTGGCGACAAGATTTTTGCCGAATTGCGGGGCGTTATCGACGAGGCAGGCGGATCGCCCTTCTGGGACGGTCTTGCCGGGCGTTTCTTTGGCATGAGCTTTCAGGAAGCCGACTATTTCAACGCGATCCACGGCAACCAGTTCATCGCCGACCTGATGCCGAAACATCCGATCTATACCGCCATGCTCAGCGAATCCGCGCGGACGGTGATCGGGGTACCGCATACCAGCGGCCGGGCCGCGATGCGGATGCTGGAGAATGAAAATTTCTCTTATGACGGCTATGTCGACATTTTCGACGGTGGGCCAACGATGGTGGCGAAAACCAATGACGTTACCAGCATTCGCAATTCGCTGTCGGCCGTGATCACGGCAATAAGGGACGGTGAAGTCAAGTCGATCATATCCAGCGGGTCGCTCGAAAATTTCCAGGCCGGATATGCCATGATCGAGCAGAACGACGAGGGCGTAACCATCGATCAACAGGCTGCCGAGACCATGGGGCTGAGCATTGGCGACACGATCTGGCACGTGCCGCGATGAGCGCGCTGGTCGAAATCAATTTTGATGGCATCATCGGGCCGAGCCACAATTATGCCGGGCTGAGTATCGGCAATATCGCCTCCTCTACCCACGCCGGGGAGATCGCCTACCCCCGCGAGGCCGCGCTGCAGGGCATCGCCAAGATGCGGCACAATCTCGATCTCGGGCTAGCGCAAGGTTTTTTCATGCCGCTGGACCGGCCCAACGAGACCTGGCTGGCAATGCTCGGAACGAGCGTCGCGGCAGCCGAACCGCATTTGCGCGCAGCGGCCTGTTCCGCGTCCTCGATGTGGGCGGCCAATGCCGCGACCGTATCGCCCGCGCCCGATACCATCGACGGGCGATGCCACCTGACGGTCGCCAATCTGCAGACCATGCCGCACCGCAGCCATGAATGGACGGGCACGCTGAAGCAGCTGCAGCTTGCCTTTTCCGACACGGACCATTTTGCCGTGCATGCGCCGTTACCGCCCCCTTTCGGTGATGAAGGCGCGGCCAATCACATGCGGATTTGCGCGAGCCATGAGTCGGCGGGCGTGGAAGTTTTCGTCTATGGCGTTTCCGGCGGTCCCTTTCCTGCACGCCAGCATATCGAAGCGTCGAAAGCGGTGTCGCGCCTGAATGAAACCCGTTCGGCGCTGTTCGTTCAGCAATCGGAACAAGCTATTGCCGCGGGCGCGTTTCACAATGACGTGGTGGCCGTGGCCAACGAGCAGGTGCTGTTTGCGCATGAACAGGCCTTTGAAGATTCGGCCGCATTTTACGAGAAGCTGCACGACCGCCTGCCGGCGATTCAGATCATCGAAGTGCCGGCAGAGAAGGTCAGCCTGAAAGACGCGATTGCTTCCTATCTGTTCAACGCCCAGCTGGTGACGCTGCCCGGTGACGGGGCCATGGGTCTGATCCTGCCGACCGAGGCACGGGACAACGAGCCGGTCTGGACCTATTTGCAGGAGCTGGTTGCCGGCAATGGCCCGATCCGGAAATTATTCCCGGTCGATGTCAGACAATCCATGGCCAATGGCGGGGGGCCCGCCTGTTTGCGTTTGCGCGTCGTCGCCGACCCGGCCAAGGTCGACCCCCGGTTCATGGCTACGCCGAAGAAGCTGGACGAGATCGCACATTTGGTGGCGGAATATTGGCCAGAATCGATCGCCCCGGGCCAGCTTGCCGAACCGGAACTGGTCGCCACCATTCGCCGGGCCAGAAACCGGCTGCTGGACCTGTGCGAGCTTTCCGCACTGGATCACTGAGACGCGGCGCGGTTGTCGGGTTAACTTACAGTTTACCATATATGATTGCCGGAAAACGCCGGTTTTCTGCACTTGGCACGCCCCTTGCTGTTATTCTGTCATGTGGAAAAAAATCAGACGGCTATTCGTAATAAAGACCAAGTTTGAGGCATTTCTCATCACCTATGCCCTGGCGACCGGCGCCGTTGCCCGCGGTCAGCATTATCTGGTCCAATATCCTGGCTGGGGCGGGAAATTGCTGTTTCTGGCAGCGACCGGCGCGGTGTTCATGGCGGGCGCAAAGATGATCGAGGCTATTGAGCTCAACCGGGTTTACAATTCCGACTATTGAGAGCGAACCGTATCTGCGTCGCACAATATGATTGCCGGACAGGGCCCGCCAAGGAAATTGGGGAAAGTGGAAGGCTTCTGTTGCCCGGTGCCTTCCAAACCGCTGAATTCCCTTCTGTTGCCCGGTGGGTTCAACCGCGCGTAGCTTTCTAACTTATGACCGTGAGGTCAATGGGTTAGGCAGCGATAGCGAGTGCTTCATTATCGTTTGCACTTATAGGTTTTGAGCAATCACGGCATACTCAGGCCGGGCAAAAACAACGCCTTTGAACACCCGTCGATCCTAGTTCGGCCCCATCAACAAAGGCGAGCTGCATTGCTGCAAATCGCCCGGGATGGTGGAGCCGCCGGGTACTGCCCCCGGGTCCGTAGTGTCTATTACACGCCATCATTTATCACCATAGTCTGCCGAAACAGACAGCTCCCATATAGGGATATAATTCTGAATGAACAGTGCACAGGCAAGAAAAAGGGCCAACCGGTTGCCCGGTTGACCCTCCTCTAGTTCCCCAAAGGGGAATTCGTGATTACTGGGCCAAAGCGCCTTCTTCCTCGTCAGCCTGATCTTCCAGGGTATCGGCCTTGTTTTCCATGGCCTCAGCCTTTTCATCCAGCATTTCCTCGCCGGCTTCGGTCGGAGCCTCATCTGCAGCCTGTTCGAGCCGGTCCGCTTCCATTTCAGCCTGCTGGGCTTGCAGTTCGGTTTCGGTTTCAGCTCCGCTGGTATCTTCCTGTGCGCAGGCACTCAGTGCAAGAGCAGCAGTCGAAGCGGTCAAAATCATCAATTTACGCATGTTAATCCCTCATTGATTTGAAGGAGCAAACGAAGGCCCCTCATCGACACAAACCGGTCGAATAAAAATTGGTTCCCCCAGGACGAAAAAAAAAGGGCCAACCTGTCACCAGGTTGACCCTCCTCTAGTTCCCAAAGGGAAAGCCAGACAGTGCAGGCTTACTCGGTAACAGCTTCTTCTGCCGGAGCAGCTTCTTCTGCGGTAGCAGCTTCAGCGGTTGCTTCGTCGGTCGCAGGAGCCATTGCGTCGGCAGCCATTGCGTCGGCAGCCATAGCATCTTCAGCAGGTGCAACTTCTTCGGTTACAACTTCTTCCGTTGCCACAGCTTCGTCAGCAGGAGCATCACAGGCACTCAAGGCGAATACGGCTGCAGATGCAGCCAGAACAGCGAATTTACGCATAATAATCAGTCCCCTATAGTCTTTCAAATCAGCTGAGAATCAATCCAGCTGAGCGGGCCTATAGGAGCGAATATTTTGCCTGTATCCCAAAAAATGCACGCCCAAGCTATCTCGCTGAATTAGCAAATTTATTTTTTAATTATAGTGTCTATCCGGATGCTTTTATCCAGTCCGCCCGCCAGCAGCGGAGCCAAAATAACCAGCCTTCAAAAGTGCCGACGCGACCGCGCTCGCATTGCTATTTTTTCAGACTGTCGCGTATCTCGATCAGCAGATCAATTTCGCTGGGACCCGGATCAGCGGCTTCCGCTGGCTTCTCGACCTTCAGCCGGTTGGCGGAGCGGACGATCAGAAAGATGACAAATGCCAGAATGACAAAGTTGATCAGCACGGTCAGGAACTGGCCCCAGCCGAGCATCGGCACTCCCGCTTCCTTCAGCGCAGCATAATCGGTCATCGAGCCGGCATAATCTGCTGGCGGCGAGCCCAGCAACAGGAACAGGCCGGAAAGATCGGGGGCGCCGATAATGGCGCTGATGACCGGCATCAGCACGTCTTCGGTCAGCGATGTGGTGATCGTGGCAAAGGCGGCGCCGATAATTACGGCAACGGCAAGATCGAGGACATTGCCCCTGAGGATGAATGTCTTGAATTCGTCTATCATAATATGCTTCCTCCCGGTTTGGGTGACTGGCAAATGTATGAAAATTATCAAATTGTCGAGCGACGGCGTTGCAAAAGAACCTCTGCACCCCTAGTTTTACAAGTGGAGCGGTGCATAGCCGTGTGGATGGAGGGTATTCGAACATGCTGAACAAATGGATCAAATTTCTGGTGGTTCCGACCGTGGCGCTGTCGCTCAGCGCGTGCGGAATCAACAGCGTGCCGACGGCGGAAGAAAATGCCAAGGCGAAATGGGCTGACGTGGAAAGCAGTTACCAGCGCCGCGCCGACCTGATCCCGAATCTGGTCGAAACGGTCAAGGGATTCGCAACCCAGGAGCAGGAAACGCTGACTGCGGTGGTCGAAGCTCGGGCAAGGGCTACCTCTGTCCAGGTGAGTGCCGATGATCTGGATGATCCGGCAAAGGTCCAGGAATTTGCCGCAGCACAGGGCGCCCTGTCGCAGGGGCTAGGGCGTCTCCTGGCCACGGTAGAGGCCTATCCCGACCTCAAATCCAACCAGAATTTCCTTGCCCTGCAAAGCCAGCTGGAAGGCACGGAAAACCGGATCAACGTCGCCCGCCGCGATTATAACGACGCGGTCCGGCAGTATAACACCACGATCCGCACCTTCCCGGACATTATCGGCGCAAAAATCATCCATGGAGCGGAACCGATGACCCCGTTCCAGGCAACAACGGAAGGCGCGGACGAAGCACCTGAAGTCAGCTTCTGAAAAAGGATGGACCGATGGGCCATCTTGCTTCTGATCCCAATATTGCCTGCTTGTGATCAGATTGCCGTCAGCGAACCCGAGATAGGCATTAGAGTATCGCCTTCCTTGGAACTGACAGGACGCGTGGTGGACGATGCTGATCTGCTGACAATGGAGTCTGAAGTAAAATTGACCAGAATGCTGGCTCAGCTGGAAAAATCGGCCGGTCCGCAATTTGTGGTCGTGACAACCAATTCCCTAGATGGCCAAAAGATAGGGGACTATTCGGTTGATTTGGCTCGCGCTTGGGGAATTGGTGACAAGGATCGCAACGATGGCGTCTTGCTGTTGGTGGCACCGAACGAGCGAAAAGTCCGGATCGAAGTCGGATATGGCTTGGAGGCATCGCTAACTGATCCATTTTGTGCCAAGGTCATTCGTGAAAACATGATTCCAGCGTTTTCGAATGGAAACATGGAAGAAGGCATCGTCAACGGTGCAGCCAGATTGATTGAGAAAATGCAGCTTGTTCCGACGATTGCAGCAAATGACAACAGCCCGGAAATAACCACCCAAAACAGGACGGCCTTATGACTGTAATACGCTGGCTGGTCGCTTTTTCGATTTTTATCTGCGCACCGGTCGCCCACGCCCAGAGCTTCCCCGAACTGACCGGTCGCGTCGTCGATCAGGCGGATTTGCTCGATCCGGCGCAGGAAGCGGCGCTTGCGGCAAAGCTGGAGGCACTGGAGACCCAATCCAACCGGCAGCTGGTCGTGGCGACGGTCAACAGCCTCGAGGGCTATGATATCGCCGACTATGGCTATCAGCTTGGCCGGACCTGGGGGATCGGACAGGACGGTGAGGGAGAAGCCGAAAAGGACAATGGCCTGATCCTGCTGGTCGCGCCCAATGAGCGCAAGGTGCGCATCGAAGTGGGCTATGGTCTGGAAGGCATAATGACCGACGCCCTGTCGAGCGTGATCATCCAGAACGATATTCTGCCAGAGTTCAGAAATGACAATATGGCAGGGGGCATTATTGCGGGCGTGGACCGGATTTCGACGCAACTCAGCCTGCCCGAAGATGAAGCGCGTCTAATCGCGCAGGACGCGGCACAGCAGACGAGTCAGAGCGATGGTGAGAATATCGGCCTGATCATCTTCTGGGCCTTCATCCTGATCTTCTTCGTGATCATTCCGATGTTCTCCAACCGCGGCGGCAAACGCTATCGCCGGGGCGCTGGCCCGGTCGTCATCTGGGGCGGCGGCTCCGGCTGGGGCGGAGGCAGCGGCGGCGGCGGATTCGGTGGCGGCGGCTTTAGCGGAGGCGGGGGCAGCTTTGGCGGCGGCGGCGCATCGGGGGGCTGGTGATGAGCAAGGTGAACCAGTTCACGCCAGATGATCACAAGGTCGTCACATCCGCGGTTTCGCAGGCCGAGAAGTCGACCGATGGCGAAATCGTTACCATCGTGACCGGAGAATCCGATTCTTATGGCGATGTCGCCTGGGCCATATCGGGCCTGGTTGCGCTGACCGCATTGCTGGTGATCAGCCTGTTTCCGGAAATTTACCTGGATATTATCGACTGGCTGGCTGGCGGCTGGAGCGGAATCAGCGCCCTGCCCTACTGGATGCTGTTCGTCTTTGCTGCGCTGAAATTTTTCGGTATCCGGCTGATCCTGATCTGGAAGCCGCTGCTCTTCATCCTGGTCCCGCCACCGATCAAAAAGGCGCGGGTGCGCAGGCGGGCGATATCGCTGTTCCGGGTTTCGACCGACCATCGCACGGTCGGACGAACCGGCATTTTGCTCTATCTGTCGATGCGCGAACATCGCGCGGAAATCGTCGCCGACGAAGCCATTGCCGCGAAAGTGGAGCCGGCGGTGTGGGGTGAGGCGATGATTGCGATGATCGACCGGGTCCGGGCGGGCGCGCCGGGCGAGGGCATGGCCGAGGCGGTGCGCCAGATGGGCCTCGTCCTGACTGAACATTTTCCCAAAACGCACCAGAATCCGAACGAATTGCCGGACCGTCTGATCGAACTCTGACAGCGCCTTCGCCCCGAGCTTGTTGATGCGGAAATTTTGCGGCAGGCTATTTCGACAGGTCAGCATGAACGGAGAGCAAATGCGCGACAATATAGAGGTCATGTGGGAAGGCCGGTTCATCACCGCCAAACGCGAAGGCAAGTGGGAATATGTTTCGCGCAGCCGCGGCATCAAGGCGGCTGTTATTCTGGCCATTGACGAGGGGCATGTCCTGCTGGTCGAACAATATCGCGTACCGCTGGGCAAAAACTGCATCGAGCTTCCGGCCGGCCTGGTCGGTGATCACGACCACAATAGCGAAGAAGAAATGGCCGTTGCCGCAGCGCGTGAACTGGAAGAAGAAACCGGTTATCGGGCGGCGGCGATGGAAGATTGCGGTGAATATTATTCCTCGCCCGGGATGGTATCGGAAAGTTTCTCGCTGTTCAGGGCCGGTGGCCTCACCAGAGTCAGCGAAGGCGGCGGAGTTGACGGAGAGAATATCACCGTCCATCGGATTGCGCTGGCAGAGCTGAACAATTTTGTGAAAGAAAAGCGACGCGAAGGTGCCGGGATTGATGTCAAATTGCGGCTGCTTCTGCGGCCGGAATGATCAGGCTGTATCCATTCCCCTGTGAAGGCAGGGCCCCATCTCGCGTTTGTCGGTCAGACGCAATCACCCGATTGCCAGCCTATAACATGGCTAGCGGAAATTGTCGGCGTAGGCCTGAATTTTCAGGGTCTTGTGCGGGGTGGGAATGACCGAATAGGCAATAATATGCTTGTCGGCATAGGCCTTGGCAGCATCGCAGCTGTCAAAGGTCAATTGCACCTGCCGCTGCGTATCTCCCGAGCCGGCCCAGCCGGTCAGCGGATCGGGCTTGCGCGGTTCCGCCGGTTCATATTCAAGCACCCATTTGCCGCTCAAGGCCCTGCCCGACTGCATCGCGTTTCTCGGGATTTGATAGATTCGTGCGGCCATTTTCTGTTCCTGTCCTGAACCGCCTCAATAAGCGCGGGAAATCGCAAATTCAACCGCTTCGGTCATAGCATCCTTCGCTTTTCCCGAAGCAAATATTCCCAGCGCGTCAATCGCCCTCTGGCCATAGTGACGGGCCCGGGACATCGTATCGGTCATCGCGCCGGTCGAGCGAATCAGGCCGGTTGCCCGGACCAGGTCCTCGTCCGAGCTCTTGTGGCCGATAATCGCGTCTTTCCAGAATTTCCGGTCTTCCTCGCTACCCCGCGAATAAGCCAGAATGACCGGCAAGGTCACCTTGCCCTCGCGGAAATCGTCGCCGGCATCCTTGCCCATGGTTTCGCGATCGGAGGAATAATCGATCGCGTCATCCACCAGCTGGAAGGCAATGCCGAGATTGCGGCCGTAGCTGTCTAGCGCCAGTTCGATTTCCTCGTCGCATTCCGCGACAACCGCCGATATCCGGCTCGCCGCCGCGAACAGGGCCGCCGTCTTGGCGCCAATGATATCCAGGTAGCGGTCCTCGCTGGTATCGATCTTGCGCTGCGCGGTCAGCTGGTTCACCTCGCCTTCGGCGATCACTGCAGAAGCGCTGGAGAGGATTTTCAAAACTTTCAGCGAGCCATCCTCGACCATCAGCTCGAACGAGCGGCTGAACAGAAAGTCACCGACCAATACTGTTGCCGGATTGCCGAAGATGAGATTGGCCGCGGTCTTGCCGCGCCGAAGATCCGAACCATCGACGACGTCGTCGTGCAGCAGGGTGGCGGTATGGATGAACTCGACCGCTGCGGCCAGCTTGAAATGACGATCGCCCGGATAGCCAATCAGTTTCGCCGCCGCCAGGGTCAGCATCGGTCGCATCCGCTTGCCGCCGCCAGCGATCAGGTGGCCGGCCAATTCCGGAATAAGCGGGATTTCCGATTGCATCCGGTCGAGAATCACGCTGTTGACCTGATTCATGTCGCTGGCGACCAGCGACATGATAGGTTCCAGTGAAGGCGCGGAGTCGCGCCCCAATTGATGGACCGTTGCTGACATGTTGCACCGGATGTGGCAAGTCACTAGGGATAAGGCAAGTTAAATAACGCCATTTGCGATTGCGTCCCGCGCATGCGGAGCGAATTTCCGGCTGGCGAAAATCGGGCGACAAATCATGGACGAAAAACTGAGGCAATATCGCGAAAGCATCAATAATATCGATGCCGCACTGGTGTTCATGCTCGCCGAACGATTCAAGGTCACCCAAGCGGTCGGAGAGTACAAGGCCAGAAACAACCTGCCGCCTGCCGACAATGCGCGCGAGCAGGAGCAGATCGCGCGGTTACGCCAGCTTGCCAGCGATGCCAATCTCGATCCGGAATTTTCGGAAAAATTCCTGCGTTTCATCATCAATGAAGTCATTCGGCATCATGAACGGATCCGGGAAGAGTCCGACTAGGACTGGGTCCCTTCTGATTTCGGCAATCTCAGCCGCACCAGCAGCCCGCCGAGATCCTCGCTTTCTTCCAGCGACACCGTCCCGTCGTAGATTTCCGCGACATCGCGGACGATGGCGAGCCCCAGCCCGGTGCCCGGTTTGCCGCTGTCGAGCCGCGCGCCGCGATCAAAAATGCGTTGCCGCTCTTTTTCCGGAATGCCGCGACCATCATCTTCAATCTGCAACTCGACATAATTCTGGTCGCTTGCGACGGTGATGAAGACGCTGCCACCGCCATATTTTGCGGCATTTTCGACGAGATTTCCGATCATTTCGTCGAGATCCTGGCGCTCGACCGAGGCGACCGCATCCTTGTCGCCATCGATATCGATCCGGACGTGCGGATAGAGTCGGCCTACGGCGCGCTCAACCGCCTGCAGACTTTGCCAGACCTTGGCCCTGCTGTGCGCATGGCCACGCCTGCCGACGGCGCGCGCGCGGGCCAGATGATGATCGACCTGCCGCCGCATGACACCGGCTTCCCGGATCACCGTATCGGCGAGGTCATCGGCCTTGGCGGTGGCGCTGTTCATGATCACGGTGAGCGGCGTTTTGAGTGCATGGGCCAGGTTTCCGGCATGACGCCGCGCTTCTTCTGCCTGTTTTTCATTATGGTCGAGCAGGGCGTTCAGCTCCTCGACCATTGGCGTGACTTCGTCGGGCATCGGCTCGACGACCCGCCGCTGCTGGCCGGTTCGCATGGCCGCAATGGCGATGCGGATCTTGCGTAGCGGCCAGAGCCCGTAGAGCGTCTGCAGCGCCGCCATGCCGATCAGGCCGAGCGCCAGAATCAGGAAGCTGTTGACCAGAATCGACCGGATATTGGCAATCTGGGAATCGAGGCCGTCACGGCTCTGTGCCACCTGAAACAACCATTTCGTGTCCGATTCGGGCAAGATGATCGTGCGCTCAAGCACCCGCAGCGGTTCGTCCTCGAACTGCCTGCTGTCATATATATGGGTTTCCAGATCATCATGGCTGATGCTCGATTTCAGTGTACGATCCCATAACGAGCGGGAGGGAAAGTCATCATGGCCCTTGCCGCTGATCTGCCAGTAAAGTCCGCTGTTGGGTTCGAGAAAACGCTGGTCGCCGAGCGGCCGGTTCAGGAACACCTCGCCATCCGGTCCGATCTCGGCCGAGGCAATCATCGCGGTCAGCACATATTCCAGCTGATTGTCGAAATTGCGCGTTACGGCATCGTTCAGGACGCGGTCCAGCGCGAAGCCGCCGCCAAACAGCAGGATTACAATCCAGGCCGCAGCGATCCCTATCATCCGTCGGCCCAGCGAGCCGGTAGTCCGTGCGCCTAGTCGAAAATCGGTTGTCGGTTCCTTTTCGTCGACCGGTATATCTATCTGGCTGGATTCATTCAGGCTTCGGGATCCTCAAGACTATAGCCCAGCCCCCTGATCGTCGAGATGACATCTGCGCCCAGCTTCTTGCGGATACGCGTCACAAACACTTCAATAGTGTTGGAATCCCGGTCGAAATCCTGATCGTAAATATGTTCGATCAGTTCGGTCCGCGATACGACCTTGCCCTTGTGATGCATGAGGTAGGAGAGCAGCTTATATTCCTGCGCCGTCAGCTTGACCGGACTGCCGTCCAGCGTCACTTTGCCCGAGCGCGTATCAAGGCGAACATTTCCAGCGGTGAGCTCGGACGAGGCATTGCCGGATGCGCGGCGGATAAGAGCGCGCAGCCTCGCGATCAGTTCCTCGGTCTGGAACGGCTTTGCGAGATAATCATCGGCGCCGGCATCCAGCCCCGCCACCTTGTCCGACCAGCTGTCGCGCGCGGTCAGCACCAGAACCGGGAAATTGCGTTCTTCCTTGCGCCAGCGATCGAGTACGGTGAGGCCATCGATCTCGGGCAGGCCGAGGTCGAGGATCACGGCGTCATAATCCTCGGTCGAGCCCATGAAATGGCCATCCTCCCCGTCCGTGGACAGGTCGATGGCATAGCCATTGGCTTCCAGGGTCGATTTGAGCTGCTGTCCCAGCGTGGGTTCGTCTTCAACAATCAAGACGCGCATGCATGTCCTCCGAAATAATGCTTTTATATGGCCTAGCCTATATCACCGCAGCGAAAACGCACAATGATTTAGAAAAAAGAGGGGTTGGGATTTTCCGGTTTCAGGAAATCGGGCAACGGTCCGGACTGGTCAGCGACTTTGGCGCAAAATGTCTCCGGTCCGGCCATCGACATCAATGAATATCACACGCCCGTCGCGGATGAATTTCAGCCGGTAAACCTGTGCACCGGGATCGAATTCGGGCCCGATATATTCGCTGCCTGACATTCGGGGCAGAATCCGGTCCTCGATCGAGCGGATGGACTTGACCTTGCCGGCCATCATCTGCGCACGGGCTTCATTCTGTTCCCCGCGACGATCCGCAGCGGCCGACGGTTGCAGTGCAATCGCCACCAAGCCGAGCGCCAGAAAGGGCAAAAGGATGAAAGATTTCAACATGGCATCCTTTCTAGGGTCGGCGGTTTTAACATCAGGTGAATAGCGGGTTCAGGCTACAGACCACTGGACTAGCGAGTCATTTCATAAGTGATGTTGAGCGATACGACCGTTCCAACCTGACCCGGTTCGACCGGAGGGGCGGAAGATTCGGCAAAACTTTTCGACTGCATCCTTGGCCCATCCGAAACATGGGACATGCCCTCGCTGATCGAAAGCACGCGGACGCTGCTATATCCTTCCGAGCGCGCATAGCTCATCGCCCGGGCCTTGGCATTGGCCAGCGCTCGTTCCCGGGCCATTTCCTTCATCTTGCTGTCATCGTCGATCGAGAAAGTCGGACCATTCAGGTTTGTTGCGCCGCTGCTGACGATTGCGTCGAGAATTTCGCCGAGCCTGGATATGTCATGCACCGTTGCCGAGACCTGATTGGAAACGACATAGCCGACAAACCGGTTCTCGCGGCTCGGCTGATCATAATCATAATCTGCGCGCAGATTGATACCGGTGGTCTGAATATCCTTTTCGGCGATACCCAGCGATTTCAGCCGGTCGATAACGGCGCGCGCCTGCACCGAATTTTGACTCAATGCCTCCTTCGCGGTCTTCGCCCTGGTTTCCACGCCCGTGCTGAAGGTTGCGGTATCGGGCGCACTGTCCACCTGCTCGGAGACGCTGAGCTCGATTACCGGATTCTGGGCGGAAATCTGGACATTGGCGGCTTGCGCGAAATTGGCCGGAGTCAGGGTCAAGGCCACACCGGCGAGCAAAAGTGAATATCTCATATCATTCTCCATTATTTCATGGCCTTTTAGAATTGTCTCCATGAACAGCGGCTAAATAGCTTTCACGGATTTTGATGGTCCGTTCTCCTGGCCGACCATCGCCAATCCGGTGGCCATCGATTTCAACCACCGGCATGATAAGCAATGTCGACGATGAAATGAATGCTTCCGCCGCATCTTTCGCCTCTTCGATCGAAAAAGCGCGTTCCTCGACCGCGAGCCCCAGCGATTTTGCCTGTGTCAGCATCTCGATACGGGTGACGCCGGGAAGTATGGCGCGGTCGAGCTGATGCGAGATCAGGATGCCCTCCCAGCTGATGATATGCGCATTTTGCGACGTGCCTTCGGTCACCAGACCATCCCGGGTCATCCATATATCGTCGACGCCCGCCGCCACCGCTTCCATTTTCATCAGCGACGCGTAGAGCAGTTGCGTCGTCTTGATGTCGCATCGCTGCCAGCGCAGATCGGGCCGGGTGATGATCCGCATGCCGCGTCCGACCAAGGGATTTTCGATCAGCACCCGTTGCTGGGCAAAGGCGAATATCGTCGGGGGCGTCTCCGGCGCCGGCCAGCGATAGTCCCGATCTTCCATCACGCCGCGCGACACCTGCAGATAGACCAGGCCTTCCTGCAAGCCGTTGTCCGCCACCAGTTTCCGAGCGACAACGGACCAGTCGGCAGAGGCATTGATCGAAAGTTCGCCGAGCGAACGTTCCAGACGGGTGACGTGCCGCTCCATATCGATCAACCGGCCATCAATGACGGAAACCACTTCATAGACGGCATCGGAAAACAACAGACCCCGATCAAATATGGAAACCTTGGCAGCTGACCTGGGAACATAGTCGCCATTCAGATATACGATGCGCAAATACTGTTCCAATCCCGAGAATTATCAGTTTCATGCCTAACAATCCGATATGGCGCGGCGGGTCAATGACCTTTGTCGAAAAGAGAAGGCTTGAGCCAGAGCACACTTGCCCCTAACGCCCGGGAATATGTCACAGCCCCCCATTTTTTCGTACGAGAATCTTTCGCTCCACCAGGGCGAAGGCTGGCTGTTCCAGGATCTCGACCTGCATGTCGGTCCGCGCGACCGTCTGGCCCTGATCGGCCGCAATGGTGCTGGCAAGACGACCTTGCTGCGATTGATCACCGACGAAATCGAGGCTGACAAGGGCAAGCGGGTCATCCAGCCGGGTGTCAATATCGTGATGCTCGAGCAGGAGCCCGATTTCACGCCGTTTGAAACATTGCGCGACTTCGCCGTTTCCGGATCCGACGGACCCGCCTTGCACGAGGTGGAAGCGATTGCCGACCAGTTGGGGACCGACCTTTCCACCCGTGCGGACAAGGCAAGCGGCGGCGAGAAACGCCGCGCCGCACTCTGCCGGGCGTTGGCCTCGCAGCCGGATCTGCTGCTGCTGGACGAACCGACCAACCATCTCGATCTGGCCGCGATCGACTGGCTGGAAGAATGGCTCGGTCGCTACAAGGGCGCGTTCATCACCATCTCGCATGACCGGACCTTTCTGACCCGCTTGACCAGGCAGACGCTGTGGCTTGACCGCGGAGCGCTTCGGCGGCTGGAGGTTGGTTTTGGCGGCTACGAAGCATGGATGGAAAAAATCTATGCCGACGAAGCCCGATCGGCAGAGCGGCTCGACGCCCGGCTCAAGCTGGAGGCGCACTGGCTAGAGCGCGGCGTCACGGCCCGGCGCAAGCGCAACCAGGGCAGGCTTGAGAAGCTGTGGGAAATGCGGGCGCAGCGCGCGGCCATGATCGGCCCGGCGGGCGCCGCCAAGCTGCAGGCCGCGAGCGATGACAGCCGAACCAAATCGGTGATAACGGCGACCGATATTTCCAAATCCTTCGGCGAAGGCGATACCAAGCGAACCATCATCCAGAATTTCTCCCTGCGCATCCAGCGCGGCGACCGCATCGGGATTGTCGGGGCCAATGGGGCGGGCAAGACCACCCTGCTGAAAATGCTGACCGGAGAACTGGAACCGGGCACCGGCAGCGTGGCTCTGGCCAAGACTTTGAATGGCGTGTTTATCGACCAGCAGCGCAGTCTGCTGACACCCGACAAGCGGGTGCGCGATGTGCTTGCCGATGGCAGCGACTGGATCGATGTGCGCGGCACCAAGAAGCATGTGCAGGGCTATCTCAAGGAATTTCTGTTCGCGCCGACGCTGATCGATGCGAAGGTCGGAACATTGTCGGGCGGCGAGCAATCAAGGCTTCTGCTCGCCCGCGAATTTGCCCGCATGTCGAACCTGCTGGTGCTGGACGAGCCGACCAATGATCTTGACCTCGAAACGCTCGATCTGCTACAGGAGGTGATCGCCGATTATGAAGGCACCGTCCTGCTGGTCAGCCATGATCGCGACTTTCTGGACCGCACCGTAACGATTACTCTGGGCCTGGATGGCAGCGGCAAGGTCGATGTCATCGCTGGCGGCTATGCCGAATGGGAAGCCAAGCGTAAACAGGTTGAGGCCGATCAGAGGCCACAACCCAAAGCGACACCTTCCCGGTTTCGGTCCCAGACACGCTCCAGCAGTTCCACGAAAAAACTGAGCTACAAGGACCAGCGCGATTATGACCTGCTGCCCGAGAGGATCGAGGCGATCGACAAGCGCATGAGAGAAATCCAGCAGGCCCTGGCGGATCCCGATCTCTATAACCGGGACTTTGCTCGGTTCGACGCGCTATCCAAAGAGAATAGCGCGCTGATCGAAGAGAAAGAGGCGGCGGAAATGCGCTGGCTGGAACTGGCGGAAGAGGTGGAGCGGCTGGACAACAATTGATCAGCCCGGCAGACGATAGAAATCCGCCAGCCGATCGAGCGCTATTTTCAACACCAGCTTGCCCGACCGCGCCGGCCAGCCCAGGCTTTTCTCCGCGACCGGCATCCCCTCCCCGCCGCAGATGATCCGCCATGCGATGTCCGACAGGTCGCTGCCGAGATGATCGAGGGCGCCGGTAAAGCGCTGCTTTGCTGCAAGCTGTGCTTCGGTTTCGTTGAGCAGCGCTGGTGCGATGCGCTTTCCTTGCGCCACCGGGGTAGCGTCCCAACGCATGGTTATCCGCGGGGCCAGATTGGCTCGTTCCCAATCGTCTCGCAGCTTTTGACCCGCATCCAATTGCCGGTCGGACAGGTGACCGCGTGCGTGAAGCCAGCCGAGGGGCGATTCCGACAGATTGACCGTGACGCTCCGCGCGCGCCGGCATTTTGATTGGCCGACTTGACGCTCCTCTCCATCCTGCGGCAGCGCGCGTTCGGCCAGCAACCGGGGATCACAGAAGGACATTTCCCTTTTGGTTATGTTTTTTGCCATATTATCTCCTGATCAGCATGATTCAACTATTGCCATTTTGTCGATATTGTAGGAAAGCATAAAACCAGATAGGTTTGGAGATTGACGATGATCAGCCGCATCCGGGACGTTCGCAAATCCAGGGGCATGACACTCGAAGAGGTGGCCAGGCGGTGCGAGCCGCCGACCACGGCGCAAACGATCGGGCGGCTGGAGACCGGCACGCGGACCCTGTCGCTCGACTGGCTGAACCGGATTGCCGATGCTCTGGGTGTGGACAGCGCCGCCCTGCTGGCCCTGCCCGACCAAGAAATACTGCCCGTCGCCGCGATTCTCGACCACAAGGGCGCGCATGCCCTGGAGAAGATCGAAAATATCTATCAACCTGCCTTCGAACAGGCGATGATTGCGCTGCGTGTCAAAAGCAGCATTGGCGATTATCGCGCCGGCGATGATGTCTGGCTGTCGCGGCGCATCCCGGAGCAATTTGCCGGAGCGCTGAACCGGGACGTGCTGGTGCCTCGCCCTGCAGGGCGCTTCCTGTTCGGCCGGCTGATCGGGCGCGAGGACAACCGCCTGCAAATCCTGCCGCTGGGCAGCGGTGCGCGCCAGCAGATTGTCAGTGATCCGGACTGGATCGGTGTCGCGGTCCGTCTGGTAAGGGAACTTTAGGGCGTCTGTGCGAGGAAGCACAGGATGAACCGCCCGCTCCATATCCTGACCCTGGCGACGTTGTTTCCCAACGCCGCAGCACCGAGTTTCGGGATATTTGTCGAACGGCAGACCGCGGAACTGGCAAGTCGTCCGCAAACCAGGGTGACGGTCATCAATCCGGTGGGGGTGCCGCCCTGGCCGGTCAGCGAACTCGCGCAATATCGACCATTGCGAGGCTTGGCCGCACGGGAAACATGGCACGGCATTGATGTATATCGCCCCCGATTCAGCCTGATCCCCAAGATCGGTGGGGCCGGCAACCCGCGACGGATCGCCGAAGCGCTGCTCCCTCTGCTCAGATCGCTCCACGAACAAACGCCCTTTGACCTGATCGACGCGGAATTCTTCTATCCGGATGGTCCGGCAGCGATGCGGCTGGCAGCTGCGCTGGGCATTCCCTTTACCATCAAGGCCCGCGGCGCAGACATTCACCATTGGGGCAGCGATCCCAAATGCCTGAACCAGATATTGCAGGCAGCGGACGAGGCCAGCGCCCTGCTGGCGGTCTCCGGAGCATTGAAACAGGACATGATCGCTCTGGGGATGAATGGCGACAAGATTTCGGTTCATTATACCGGGCTTGACCAGGACAGATTTGTGCCCGTGGACCGGATCGCGGCGAAGCGGGCGCTCGGGGTCGAGGGACCGCTGTTCATCAGCACTGGAGCGCTGATCCCGCGGAAGAACCAGGATCTGGTGATCCGGGCGATGGCGAGCCTGCCAGACGCTGTGCTGATGCTCGCCGGCAAGGGAGAGGCAGAGCAGAGCTACCGGGCTCTCGCAACCGAACTCGGCGTTGCCGACCGCATCCGTTTCCTGGGCAGCCTGTCCCACGCGGAGCTGGCGCGACTGACAGCTGCCGCCGATATCGCCATTCTGGTCTCCAGGTCCGAAGGCCTGGCCAATGCCTGGGTCGAGGCCCTCGCCTGCGGCACGCCAGTCATCATCAGCGAGGCCGGCGGTGCGCGGGAACTGGTGACCAGCCCCGATGCCGGACGGATCGTTGAACAGACTGGCGAGGCGATTGCCGAAGCTGCCCATGCCATTCTGGCGGACCCGCCCGACCAGGATATGGTTCGTTCAACCGTGAGCCGGTTCAGCTGGAAGACCAATGGTGATCAGTTGCTGGCGATCTTGCGCCAGGCCGCAGGCAACGGTTAGGCGAGTGGCAGAAAGGCGCCGATAATCCATCGTTCTTCGGCCCGCAGCACGCCCCATGTCCGGGCTGCAGCGCGGCTGTCCATGACCTCCAGCCCCATGCCTGCAGCCTCGACTTCGCGCCGGAACACGGCTGGCGGCTGCTGCATCGACGGACCGCTGCCCAACAGCAGAAATTCAGGTCGTGGCAACAGGTTGAGACTGGACATTATCCCGGCCAGATCCAGCTTGTCGAGGCCAGAGGCCGTCCAGTCCAACGCCTGTTCCGGGGAAATCAGCAGGCCCTGCTCGAACCGCTGGTCACCGATCTTGTAGCCTTGCGGCGTGAAACCGGTGATCACCGGGCCGGTAAATTCGACATCCTTGCGCAGCTCTACCAAGGCTCAGCCCATCCGCTCCGGACCGCCCAGTTTCTCGGCCTTGTCATTCGCCTGTTCCGCCGGGACGAACGTGTCCGGACCGACCTTCAGCCAGATCAGGATCGGGGCAGCCATGTAGACCGAACTGTAGGTACCGACAAACACGCCAAAGAACATCGCCACGGAGAAACCGAAGATCACATCCGGTCCCCACAGGATCAGCGAACCAAGCGCGATCAGCATCGTAAGGCTGGTCATCACCGTGCGCGCCAGCGTCTCGTTGACCGATAGGTCGAGCAGGGCGATGATATCCATCTTGCGATATTTCTTCAGATTCTCGCGAATCCGGTCGAACACGACGATCGTGTCGTTGAGCGAATAGCCGATGATCGTCAGCAGCGCCGCGACCGTATTGAGGTTGAATTCCATCTGGGTAAGCGCGAACAGCCCGAAGGTCAGCGCGACATCATGGACCAGCGCGAACAGCGCGCCGACTCCGAACTGCCATTCGAAGCGTATCCAGATATAGATCGATATCGCGATCATCGCGAACAGCAGCGAATAGGCGCCGGTTTCAAACAGTTCCGACGAGACCTTGCCGGAGACCGATTCCACGCCGTCGATCCGCACATCCGGATAGTCGGCGTTGATCGTTGCCACGATCTTTTGGGTCATTTCACTGGCGGCTTCGGGGCGGGATTCCGCTTCGGCAGGCAGCCGCATGCGGATCGACACTTCATTGTCGTCACCAAATCGCTGGATCGTCGCCTCGCCATAGCCCAGTGCGCCAATGCTGTCGCGCAACTCGCCAATCGGAGCGGTTTCGGTCTCGGTAAAGGTCGCCTGGATCATCTGGCCACCGATGAAATCGACGCCAAAATTCAGGCCCTTCGCAGCGACCAGGCCAATCGACGCTATGATCGTCAATATGCTGAAGGCCATGGCGATATTGCGCCATTTCAGGAAACCGATATTGGTATCGTCCGGAACGAGTTTCAACAGTCTCATATCGTCAACTCCTGCGGACGGGCGCGCCGGACCCAGAGCGCCACCATCATCCGGGTTACGACAACGGCGGTGAATACGGAGGAGGCAATGCCGATCATCAGCACGACGGCAAAGCCCTTGACCGGTCCGGAACCGAACAGGAATAGCAGCACCCCGGCGATAATATTGGTGACATTGGCATCGAGAATCGCTCTTGATGCCTCCTTATAACCCACTTCGATGGCCTGAATCACCCTTCGCCCTCGCCGTCGTTCTTCCCTTATCCGTTCATTGATAAGCACATTGGCATCCACCGCCGCGCCAACGGTCAGAACGAAGCCGGCAATCCCCGGCAATGTCAAAGTTGCGTTGAACATCGCCATGACCCCGACGATGATGAACAGGTTGAGCGCGAGCGCAAAATTGGCGTACATGCCGAACCGGCCATAGGTAACGACCATGAAGGTCAGCACCGCGACCGTTGCGATGATCGCGGCGATCATGCCCTTGTCGATCGAATCCTTGCCAAGATCGGGACCGACGGTGCGTTCCTCGACAATCTTGAGATCTACCGGCAGGGCACCGGAACGCAGGGCAATCGCCAGCTGGTTTGCACTTTCAACTGTGAAATTGCCGGATATCTGGGCCGAACCACCGAGAATTGGCTCGTTGATATTGGGTGCGGACAATACTTGGCCATCGAGGATGATGGCAAAGGGCCTGCCGACATTATTCTGGGTCAGGCGAGCAAATTTCGACCCGCCTTCGCTGTCGAAGGTGATATTGACTACCGCGGCGTTGGTTTGCTGGTCGAAGCCTTGCCCGGCATCGGTGAGCTTGTCGCCGCTGATCCCGCCGAGCCGCTTGACCGCGATATTCGGCACGCCTGCCGGATTGTCGGGATAAGCGAAAATCTGGCTGCCCACGGGGGCACGACCCGCGGCGACCATATTCGGGTCGGCTTCATAATCGACCAGTTTGAATTCAAGCTTTGCGGTCTGTCCGAGCAGCGCCTTCAGTGCTTCGGGATCGTCCAGGCCCGGTACCTGCACCACGATCCGGTTGTCGCCCTGGCGGATGATCGTCGGTTCGCGGGTACCCATTTCATCGATCCGGCGACGGATCACGTCGGTTGCCGTTTCCATGGCGTTTTCGATGGCATTTTCGAGACCTGCCGCGGTCGGTGTCAATACAACGCGCGTATCATCGCGCACCTCGATATCCCAGTCCCGCTGGCCGGTCAGCCCGGCACCGCTGGTGAGCGGGACGATTGCGTCGCGCGCGGCATCGACCTGGGTGCTGTCACGGACCATGAAACTCAGCACGCCGTTCTTGCGCGAAATATCACCGATACCGATGCGCGGCGTGGCGCGGCGCATTTCCGCGCGCACCGATTCTTCCATCGTCTCGAGACGGGCGGTCGCGACATCCGCCGGATCTGCCTCGAGCAGGATGTGACTGCCGCCCTGAAGGTCGAGTCCCAGATTGATTGTTTCATTGGGCAGAAAGCCCGGCCAGTATTTCTGGCCGCTTGCGCCGAGCAGACTGGGCAATGACATCAGCACGCCAAAAGCCAGCAACAGGGAAATGGAAATGACCTTCCAGCGCGGGAAATCGAGCATCGGAACTAACTTTCTATATCACCGCGTTCAGTCGTTCGCAGGTTTGGCACCGCCGCGAGGCATGACATCGGACAGGGTCGACTTGACCGCCTTCACCCGGACGCCACTGGCAATTTCGATCTCGACATAGACATCATCGACCTTGACCGCCTTGCCCACCAGTCCGCCGCCGGTCACTACCTCGTCATTCTTCTTGACCGATCCGACCTTTGCCTGATGTTCCTTCATCTTCTTTTGCTGCGGGCGGATGAGCAGAAAATAGAAAACAGCGAAAATCAGTACCAGCGGCATGATGGAAATCAGAAAACCGCCAGCGCCGCCGGAGCCCGCTGCAGCAGATAATATGGAAATGCTTGTCATGAATTCGTCCCGATTAATTGCAAATTTTCATGTGTGGTGCCCGGGCCCGTGTTTCAAGCCCCAAGTCGCCAGTCCGGATGATGCGCGCGCCTATCACGCACTCGGCAAGGGCGCAACGAAATCCGTATTCCGGAAAGGTGGGGATCGAGCCGCAAACGACTTGCCAAGCCCCGCCGACCTCCATATATGCGCAGCCTCGGTCGGGACGTAGCGCAGCCTGGTAGCGCATCACACTGGGGGTGTGGGGGTCGGAGGT
>Ga0209346_1000826_pt1 | contig 21763 bp, 25 predicted proteins | sample AutmiccommunBRH9_FD_187381 | JGI IMG/M metagenome (GOLD analysis project Ga0209346, IMG submission 187381) | Deep subsurface microbial communities from Mt. Terri, Switzerland - Autotrophic microbial communities BRH/9 (SPAdes) (version 2) | ecosystem: Environmental > Aquatic > Deep subsurface >...
TGAACTATGAGTGGGGCTGCACCTGCCGGGTGGCGCCTTCTGCGGATGGCTGCTCCGCGCGTTTGGCGCGGGTCCTGGATTGGCGCACGCCAGGGCTCGGGGCGAACGTCGTTGCCGGCCGGGTCAGTGCCAAACCGGGGCCGTACATTGCTCTGACCTGGCCTGGCTACACCGGCGTACTTCAGGCGATGGCGCCGGGACGTTTTTCGGCAGCGTTAAACCAGGCGCCGATGCGCCGGCCGATCGGCCTCTTCGCCATCGACTGGGCGGCCAACAAGGCGCGTGTGTGGTCACGCCCGCATCCGACGCCGGCGCATCTGTTACGGCAGGTGTTCGCGACGGCAGGCGATTTTGAAGAGGCGGCGGGGCGGCTGACGGAAACACCGATTGCGGCGCCGTGCATATTTGTGCTGGCCGGTCTAGGGCCGCACGAAACGGTGGTCATAGAGCGGACGGAAGAATGCGCGGAAGTGCATCGCGGTCCCCGCGTTGCCGCCAATCACTGGCAGGCGTCGGGCTGGCGGGGCAGTGCGCGCGGTCATGACAGCGAAGGGCGTTCGCGGATGCTGTGCAACCTTGCGCCGGATTTCTTCGGGCTGGCCGAATGGCTGAAGCCGCCGGTGCTGAATCCGCTGACCCGGCTCGCGCTCGTTGCGGACGCCAAAGAAGGGCGGATGCTGGCACAAGGATTCGAGGGGAAGGCACCCGCGACGGCGCCGCTCGAATTTTCGGCTTGATCGCCGGGCCGCGAATGAAAACACAGCCGGTCAGATACACGGGCGGTCAGATAAACGGGCGGTCATACACAAAGGGGTCGCTCGTTGAGCGACCCCCGTGAGACTGGCCTGCGTTGAACCTCGCGGTTCAGAATGACCGATGACGCTCAGGTGCTTGTCAGAGGCTGCTCTAACGTCGCTCCGCTGCGCCCGATGTTCTCGGCAGGCACTAGGATCTCACTCGACATCAGGTCACCTCCTTCCATGTTGTTGCAATCGATTCGAAGCGTATCAGCGTCGTCGTTGCTGCGCAATCGAAGGCTTCCGGCGAAATTCCAGCGATGCAGGTTGAAGTCCGCTAATAGGCGGACGCCAATCGCTCTTGCGTTCCGGGGCGACACACGATACGACACCGCTTCCCTAAGCCATAGGCAACGCGGGCCGGTTCGATGGCACGCTAAGTGGCATTTCGGAGAGGTGGCCGAGTGGCTGAAGGCGCTGGTCTCGAAAACCGGTAGGCGGGCAACCGCCTCGTGGGTTCGAATCCCACCCTCTCCGCCACATAACCAAATGACAGCTCCTTCCGGATCGCGCCAAAATCTCGAATTATTAGCGATGAATCAGCAGGTTCATCTATCATCGCTCCAGAAAAGTTCTGCTCAGCATAATCACGCAACGTCACCCAATGACAAGCAAGTTGGGTGATATTTTGGGTGACGGAATTGGCGGGGTCGGTTTGGGTACGCGAGCACTGAACAAGCTCCGCCACGCGAAGGTGGCCAAGCTAAAGTTTCCAGGCATCTATGAAGACCGAGGCGGTCTGCGCCTGATCGTCGGGGACACCCTGAAGAAGCGCTGGGTTGTTCGCGTGACGATCAATGGCAAGCGCAAAGAGCCAGTTTTTTTGAAGAACGGAGGCCCCTGATGGTCGTCTGCGCGGCGCATGTTTGTAGCGATGGGGATAAGTGTTGAAGTTGTGAAAGACCGCTAGGCGGAGATAGCAGACATCGGCACGACCGCGCAAATTTCGCTATGATTGGACAATTGATTCGTCTGCTCTGGCTTGATCTGCGGACGCTATGCCCATTCTGACGCATCCGGCCACCTGTTCCGTCCCGAGGTTCGCGAATTCTACAACCTCGAGAAAATGTGGTCCGGCGAGCGTTCGCCCGAACCGACATCGCATTAAGCGGCTGAGTTTATGCGCTTTACGATTGCCGCCATCGGGCGTCTTAAGAAGGGCCCTATCGCGCTCTGCTGGAACGCTACGTCAGCCTGCTTGGCGGCCTCGCCCGCATCGTTCTTGTCGAACAGCTTTACTGCGCCGTCACCATTCTCGCCGGACACACCTATCACCGCAGCTGACCTGGGTCGACGACAAGCCGTCGATGCCGCGACATGGAGGCTTGGCGCAACCGCGCGCTCGGTCGCTTCCGCTACATCTTCTTCGATGCATGCTACGAAAAAACCCGCGAACACGGCGTAGCCGACGATTGCGCCGTGCCGCGCGCCGGCACGGCGGGAGTTCGCAAAAATCGAGTTTATTCGACCTCGTCGGCCGAGTCGGCGTTCAACAAGCCGTAATTCTCGGCACCGATTTTGTTCAACAATTCAATCTGGGTTTCGAGGAAATCGATGTGTCCTTCTTCGTCTGTCAGCAATTCCTCGAACAGCGCCATGGTAACGTAGTCTTCTTTCGCGCGGCAAAGCTCACGGCCCGTCATATAGTGCTCTTTGGCGATGTACTCTCCTTTGAGGTCGCAGTCGAGCACTTCTCCGACGTTTTGACCGATCATCAATGGCGCGACGTGCTGAAGGTTGGGATGCCCTTCCAGAAAGATGATCCGCGCGACGAGTTTGTCGGCGTGTTCCATCTCCTCGATGGATTCGGCCCGCTCCTTCTTGGCAAGCTTGCTATAGCCCCAATCCTCTAAGAGCCTGTAATGTAGCCAATATTGGTTGACCGCACCGAGTTCGAGTTTCAAAGCTTCGTTCAGTGCGTCGATAACTTCCTTGTGGCCTTTCAACGTTGGCCTCCCGTCATGTTGACTGTTCGCGACGAGATTGTGCTCTTATTCTTGATAATGCAAGTCCAGAAGCGCGCGCTTGAAGCTGTCCGACCCTCAGGAGCGCAATGGGACGAACGGCTTGCGATGCTTACGACAGAGTTTTTTTCGCGCTCGCACGCGCCATGACTGATGCAGTCTATGGGGCAGAAAACTGCATCGCAGCGTGAAACCAGGTCATCGATGAGCTCAACTGTCTGCTCCAGACCACCGTCGTGGTGCATAATATCCGCATTTGGCTTGCCGCGCGATATCTCGCAGCTGCTCCATGCTACTCTGGCGCCCACCAAGGTAAAGCAGCGTGCGCGGCGGCAAATCGATGGTGCAAGCCTCGGCTCCAGGACAGTTCGAAGCAGGACTATTGCGTAGCGCGGCACGCCGCGAGGCAGCGTGTAACGATTTCAGTTGCCGTGTGAGGTCTTTAACCTGTTTTTCGGCTAAGCGCGCTCTTTGGTGTACGACTGTGATGGCGCGCTCTTTGCGTATAAGAAGGCGATAGGGCGGCGATCCCGTCCGGCTGGGGCGGTGATGCTCAGAGCTGGACATTGGAGTTCTGACACAGCCGGTTGGCATCTGCTTGACAAGTAGGCAAGGCGCCGGTCGCGCTCCTCGATAGCAGCGCGATGGCGGTCACGTTCGCGCTTCAGATGGGCTTCGAGTGCCTGTACACGCCCGTTGAGGTCACCGGCTTGAATGGCTTGAGCATGGGTCGTGCGGCCAAGGACCTGGCTAAGCATGTGAACTTCGCCGAAGATACGTTTTCGAAGTTCCAGGGGAACATGCGTATGGCTTACGAGTGTCCAGTAGGCGCCTGCAATGTGGCCTGCCTCATAGGCTTCCGTCCAAAAAACTGAGCATTTCTTGTTCATCCGAGAGTCGCCCCACGCGCCGCAGCACGCCGCCATATCGACGGTCTAGTTCCTTCTGCAGAAACCTAGCCGTCTTGGTGGCCGAACAGGCTTCATTCACGAAATAAGCATGGACGTCGTACTCACAAGTTTTGGCAGGAACCTCAATCCGCGCCCGCCGCGCTATCTTGAGGATGTCCGCATGCGATAAGCAGGTGCCGATAATGGAGCACTGCAGATTATCCGGGATCTCCCAAAGCGCAAGCGACTCTTTTCAGGGATACTGAATTCGGAGGTGTTTATGGGCTTGCCCTGAGCGGTAATTCCGAAACTGTCTGAGTTGCACACTGGATCACTCTGCCCCTGACGCAAGCTTGTCCGACTCAACCCGGGCGTAAATCTTCCGCAAGTCGGTGCGACGCCTGCGATCGAGAGCGTCGAGTGCAGTGCCACATGCGTAGGGACATATCAGGCCTTTGGCCTTGAGCACTTCCAGCTTCTTGTAAATCACCTCGACGGCAAGCGGCGCGCATCCGCAGCAGTTCAACTTCTTCTGCAGGTGCCTCCAGACGACGCCGGGTGTCGGCAGCGGTGCATTTTCCTGGATCATGATGTCAAGGAGAGCCAGCTCGATATCGTGATCAGAAATCACGGTGCATGAGCAGATGAGCATCTTGCAAGGGCTCCGATCAATGAGGCAGTTCGGGGGAAGGATCGCAGTATTCGTTGGCATTGACGATCCAATTAGCAGAAACGATACGGTCATGGCTGCGCATCATGATCGCGTAGGTATCGGCTTGGTGCAAAACGTCATCAAGCAGCGCACTATCGACGAGAGCGAATGCACACGCACGCATCGCAGGGCATATTTGATGTTGACTGGCCGCGATCATGGAGATCGCAAGGCACTCATCCCGGCAGAAATAGCAGGCTTCGAGCCGCGCGACCTCCACCTTGCGCCGCGCGGAGGAATTTACCGTCTTTGCCCAGGCGCCAAGACTGCCAACCACCGCCCGGGCGCCCTCGGGGCCAAGCATGTTTGAATAAAGTCGCCAAACGCGCTCCCAACATGCCACATCTCCTGATTGATATCCGGAAATCCAGCCGCGGAACCCATAGCCAACGAGCAACTCGGTTGCACTTGGCTCTGTTCGCGGACTGATTGCCCTTCCGGATGGCCCACAGCCACGCGCAACGCGGGTTATTCCTTCCATCGAAACCTCCAATCGAAAGGGTTCAAAGCCCAAACATCGGACGTGGTCCTTTGTTGACCAGCGCAGGAAAGAAATCCCTATGCTCCCAACAAGTCAATCGGGGAAATCCGAATAAGCCGATTTGTCTTTCCTGTTTTTATTTAGAATAAAACCACACTCGTGTTGCGTCACTAACGCTTGGTCCCCGGTTGAGGCACGGTGGTTTACCAAACGTCAGTAGCGCTACACTACCGATCGGCGTTACTTGAGCTGCGGGGCGCTGATTTGCGTTGGTGCGCATGCTGGCCGCTCACGGCAAGTTTCTGTGCCCTTTGAAGTCGACAGCCCGTCGCGCCGCCTCGTGGCACCTTGCTTTTCTTCGGTCCGCTCGACTTGGCCATGTCCTCGATCGTCGTCTGGTTGAGGACCGAAATAAAGGCTTCGAGCGCTTCGTCCTCAAGTCGAGACAGCACTTTGTCTCGAATTTCGCCGGCCTGTTGATGGGAGCCCTCCCTGTCCGGGTACTGCATGCTACGCACAACTTCACCGACACGGATTTCCGAGGCCGGCTGGGCGAGTGTGACGCCTCCATTGCGCCCGCGTGTCGCTGAAACGTAGCCCGCACGCGAAAGTAGATGGACAATTTTGAATGTGTTTTGCTGCGTCAGGTCGAGACCTTCTGCAAGGCTGGCAACCTTGACCATGTTGTCTCCGGCTTGCGCACAGGCGACGAGGACTCTCACTGCATTATTTGTTGTCTTGTTCAAGAGCATCGGATGCCTTTCGCAATAGAAAATCGTGCGAGCGATCTTGCCGCGATCTGAAAATACTTAGGTTGCACCGCAGTACCGCACAACACCTGTTCTGTTGACATCCGCACTCTGCAAAACCTTGCGAGCTTCGTAAGTGGCACATCTTGACTAAAATCGTAAATAATGTCTAGCTTGCAGCAAAGATGCCCTGAGCAGGCGCTCCGGCGCAATCGACGAGCGGCCTGTCGAGCCGTAGAGCGCTTCAAATTCACTGTCGAGTGAGATCAGCGCATCATCGACGATCGTCTTGATCACGCGCAGCGGATGCGCCGCCGGCACACGCTCTTCAAGGTTTACATAACTAAAAAGCGCACCTGACTGATTGTCTGCCCCGCGCATCGCCCACTCCATTGCCGCCATGACGCGAACATGGAATCATATTCGCAACTGCCCGTCAGGCGACAATTTCAACAGCCTGCTAGACGAGGTGCTGATCGATTATGTCGATGGTGCTTACGGCAGCGATAATCCCGGGAATGAATTCTATACCGCCAACGTCATCGCCAACCCCAAGCTGAAGTTCGGCGGCAAAGAGGTTTACGCTTCGAATATCACCAAGGCGATTCTTGCCGACGAACTGCATGAAGCCTCTGGCGTGAACGTGGCCACCGGCTACCACGCCATCGAGTTCCTGCTTTGGGGGCAGGATCTCAACGGAACAGGTCCTGGCGCCGGAAAGCGACCGGCGACCGACTTCGATCCCAGGAATTGCACGGGCGGCAACTGCGAACGCCGCTGCGCCTTTCTGAAAGCAGCTACGGAACTGCTTATCGACGACCTGGAGTAGATCGAGTGGTCCAAAGATGGAGAGGCACGCAAGGCCGTCGCGAGCGACGGCGGCGTCAAGGCGATCTTCACCGCCTTGGATCACTGTCCTACGGCGAGATGGCCGGTGAGCGGATAAAGCTCGGCATGCGTGGAAAATGATCGGGTCGCCGTCCACATCCAATTGATAGACTTCGTTGATCCGCAGGTGGCTTCCCGCGGCGAATTTGCATGCAAATTACGCGCCGATTTCAATGCGCTGCAATGCTTTTTCGAAAGTCGTACCACCGGCCGATCTCAGTGGGACGAATGCCCGTTGCAACTTGCGGCAATGGTCCTTCGCAGCCAGGCAGGCGCGGTGGCTGACACAGTCGACCGGGCAGAACACCACATGTGAACGCGCGACAAGATCCCGTATCCGTTGCAGCGATTCCTGCAATCCGCCGTCGTGATGCAGAAATTCGGCACGTGCCTCAGTGGCGATCTTGCGCAGACGATCGACCGTCCCGGTTCGTCCTCCAAGATAGAGAACATGCAGCTTCTCACCCGGCGGGATCTGCAGGCGGCACGCCGCCGCCCCTGGGCATTCCGGCGACGAAAGGTCAGCTACCTCTTGCATCGCGAACCGGCGCAGGCGTGAGCGAATTGCTTTATTTTCGCGCTCCAGTTCGATTACGCGAGACTCTGCTAACCGCGCCCGTTCACGCGAAGTTACAAGGGTCGTATCTCTCTTGGAACTGAAGCGGCGCGGTCCGCCCACTTTCGAATTGTCCGACGCCAACCCGGCGGCGCGGTTGATCCTTTCCGATTGCAACGACTCGATTGTGCGGTCGCGCTCGCCGATGGCCCGCTGTTGGTGCTCACGTTGGCGGGCTATTTTGGCTTCAAGATCCGCGATCTGGGAGGCAAGCTCCGATGCTCGTTCCGCCTCAGCGTGCGTGGTCCGCCCGAGGACGTGGCTTAACATGTGGACCTCGCCAAAAACGCGAGAGAACAATTCTTCAGGGACATGAGCGCATGTGTGAATTGCCCAGTAGATGCCTGCAATCCTGCCGGCAGCGTACTCGCGCTCCCAAAGCTGTTCCAGGTCCGCAGAATTCTTTATGCGGGCGACAATACGCAACATGCCGGCATGGCGGCGGTCGAGCAGCTTCTGCACCGCCCGGGCGATCGGTCCCTCCTCGCAAACCGCCTTCACCACGTAACTGTGTATTTGGTAGGGGCGCGCTCCATTCTCGATTTTGAGGCCGCAACTCTTCAACACAGTCGCAAGGTCGCGATCGGAAAGGCAAGTCCCGATGAGGGAGCAATGCGTACAGACGCGGATTTCCCAGAGTTTCACGCGCGAGGAACCAAGCGCGCCGACGACGCCGTCATCCCGTGTCAGTCGCTCGATGTCCAGGTTGCCGGCAAACTGGTCGAGACTAGGAATGGCTTTAGAATTTGTTCGCGGCTGTGGCAGTCGATCATTCCTGCACATCGTTTCCGGCTCCGATTATAGTGCGCTCAGGCATCCGTCGCGTTGGCAGTGTAGCGAGCGCGCAGCGCCTCGAAGTTCGCGACCTGCTCGGGTAACAGTTCCTTTTCTGAATCCCGCGCGACGAAAATCTTGAACATCGCTTCGCCTTCGGTATCGAAGAACTGTACCGAACAAGAAGCGCGCCCCATGAATGGGCGCGAAACGAAGGCGATCGCAGCGCAACGATCTGCCTTGATATGACCCGCGATCGGGCTGTCGCCGTGAATGTTGAAATAGCCTCGCCCCATCGTCCCTTGCGGAACTTTCCCCTTGCACTCGAGCACGATGTTGGGCGTGTGCACTATGAAGAGTACTTCGCCCCATGTCGCGATGGCCTCCATCACCTTCGCGAAAGGAGCATTGCTTACGACAAGCACGTTTTCAGAGGGCAGGGCGCGGACGGCCTCAAGCGTCGAAACATTGTTATCCGAAGCGATACGCTCAAGGATTCCGTCTGGGTTGGCCGCGAGTTGTGCTGCCACGGCAGCATTGACCGGGGACGAAAGAAGCAACGCGGCTGTGGTGTCACTCATCGATTCACTCCGCGGCCAGTATGTTCTTAATTCCGTCCCGCGAAACCTCTTGGACGACATGGAAGCCTTCGAACTCCGGATGGCCGAGATAGAGCGGGCGGATCGTGCCTTCGCCGGCGCGCGCGTGCGCCTTCCGGAACTGCTCGGACTTTGTCCATGCTTCGAAATCCGCATACGAACGCCAAAGGGTATGCGAAGCGTAGAGAACATGGTCTTCCCGCTCGGGCCCGCGCAGGAGGTGGAAGGCCTCGAATCCGTCGAGTTCGTGCAAATAACTTTCCCGCTCGTTCCAGAGCGTCTCAAAGTCGTTGGCACTATCCTTCGTCACCTTGAAGCGGTTCATTGCGATGTACATGGCGTCGGCCTCCTTGGCTGTTCGTTATGGCTTGGGTTGTTGATCGCATCTTGCGTTTGATTTTTTCAGTCGGAATGCGAAACAGGCGGGCTCGCCGCCTGTCCGTTCTGGTCCATTTCAAATGTCGGGATTTGTCACATGCCCAGCCTCATGGTGAGCCCGAGGCGCGCACTGAGACCAGGGCTGTTGTCCTGGTCAAGGTGAACGCGGTACTGCTTGTCGAAAACGTTGTCGATATTCAGCGTGACGGCGGCGTTCTCGTGGAACATATAGCTCGAGAACAGGTCGACAACCATATAGCCGTCAGCGCGCATGAATGATCCTAACCCTTCACTTTCTGTGAAGCGTTCCTGGTTGGCGACGAAGCGCGCACGGACCCCGGCAATGAGCTTCTCCTCAAGCGCCCGTACCCCTGTTGTTACGACGATCTGGTCGGCGGGTACTGAGCGGAGGCCCTCGCCGGTCGTCTCGTCGCGGCCGCGGATGTGATGCGCGTTCAGGATCGCGAACCAGGAGCGGGCGTCGTAGTTAACCTCCAGTTCGATACCTTCGATCAGCACGCTCGAACGGTTCTGGTATTGGAAGAACTGGTTTGCGAAGATCGGAACGATACCGGTTTCCAGCCGGCGTTCGAGATCGGCGACCGGGATCGGATTATTGAACGACGCGGGGCCGAGCACGCCGATGGTGACTTCACCAATCTCAACGCCGTCTATGTAGTCCTCGATCTCGCTTCGGAAGCCGACGACTTTCATGCGAAAGGCGTCCTGGGGCTGTATGACATTATCGTACTTGAAGTTGACGCCGACTTCATAATTCTGCGCCACTTCCGGGCGCAAGTTGGCGTTGGGGAGCAGGCTGAAGTTGGCCGGCGGCGGATGCAGGCCGCTCGTCAGCGTTTCGGACGTCGACGGGGCGCGGAAGCCTTCGGCCACGGTGCCAAACAGCGTCATCCCCTGGATCGGTGTGTAGCCCACTGTCAACTTCGGCGACACGTGATCGTCGGAAAGTTGAACGCCGTTGCCGTCGAGCGAATAGCTGTCGTAACGCAGGGCGCCGATGACATCGACTGTTTTGAAGAAAGTCAACTTGCTCTGGATGAAGCCGCCGTAGACAGAGCGTTCGCCACCGGGCGTGAATTCATCCTGGTTGTCGACGGGGTCGACGCTTTGAACGCGGTCGACGAAACCGTCAGCTCCGTAGGTAAGCGCGAATTCAGCCGGACCGAAAGCAAAGCGCGAAGTGTTGAAGACATCGAAGCCGCGGGTCTGCACCTCAACTGAGCGGGACGCGCCCGCCGGGAAGATGACCGTTTCGGCGTGTGCCTCGTTGAAAGGAAATTCAACGACGACGGGCGGCGCCACGACAATTGGTGGTCCAAATGGCGGACTGACGGTGATGCCGTCGAAAACACGAACGAATACCGGGCTGCCAGTCAGCGAATACCGCTGCGCGACGCCGCGATCAAGACGCTCCTGCTCGAGTCGCGTGCGGTTCGTATAGACTTTCGCGTCGAAGTCGATGAGATCGGTTTCTGTGCTTTTCCAGGTGTAGCCAAGTGAGAACTGCTTGTTGTCGACGAGGCTTCCGTAACGCGTCCCCGCCTGGGCCTCGACCCGGTCGGTAAAGGACGAATCGAAGTCGATGAACGTGCCGGTGACCTCATGGCCGTCGGCAGGTCGCACGCGCATCTTGATCAGTTTCGAATCCGTCTCGTCGTTGGAGTTGAATATCTCGTTGCCATCGGCATCGTCGTAGTTGTCGTTCCAACGGCCGTTGAGCTGGCCAACGATATCGAAGTTTCCGACCTTGACGGCGCCGGTGGAACTGGCAAGACGTTGCGGTCCATTGGAGCCCCAGCGCGTGCGGACGCGGCCGGCGGCCGTCTCTCCGGGTGCCAGGATATCGTCGGCGTCAAGAAGTTTGAACTGGGCGACGCCGCCAATGGCACCCGATCCGTAGACGGTCGCGGTCGGCCCCCTCGTGACTTCGACACCGCTCAGCATTTCTGGCTCGATGTAAACGACTCCATTGGCACTGTGGCCGGAACGCTGAAAGTTCTGGCGCACGCCGTCGATGAGAACGTTGACACGACCGAAGTCCTGAAGCCCGCGAACGTTTACGGCAACGCCGGTATCGCGTGCGGTCGTCTGTGTCGTCACGCCGGGCATCGTGCGCAAGATGCTTGAAACGTCATCAGGCGCGAACTGCTGGTCGATCTGCTCACCAGAAATGTAGCTCGTTCCCGACAACGCATCGATGGCGGCTTCACCTGTCTTGGATGTGGTGATGACGATTCCCTCGAGCGCGATGGTTTGCGCTTGTGCTCCGCCTGCATTCAACAGAACGATCACTGCAATAGCTGCCGATAGCAGCAATGCGCCGCCTGATCCGATGCGTGTCACGGCACTCCCCCCCCTCTGAACGTAAAACGTGGATGACGTAGGGCGTCCTGGCGGGCGGGGAAGGCGGAACTTGCCTGGCTGGCTACCGACGCGAATAAACCTGACCATAACAGTCAACAATATGCTTGCGCTGTTTGTCAATCTGGAATTTTATGGTCAACAATTGGGTGCGGATTCGTGTGGAAGGCAAAACAGGAAAACGATCTTGACGACTAGCGACGATACCGCAAGTGACGAAGCGGCGGGCGATGCAGGTTCGAATGATACAAAAGAGGTCGGGCGGAGGGTGCTCGTGGAGGACCTGTTCCACGGCCGCAAGCAAGTCATCCTCGTTCACAACGGAGAGGACTATTGCCTCAGGATAACATCGAATGACCGGCTCATCCTGACGAAGTAACTCAAGAAACGGACATGATTATGAGACACTTGATCGCCGGGATTTTTTCGCTCCTCGCTGCAATAATCGCAAATGCTCCAGCCGCTGGTTCAGCCGAACGAGCGAATGAGGAGTCAGGCACAGAGCGTATTGTCTCGATTGGTGGCGATGTGACCGAAATCCTCTACGCCCTGGGTTTTGGAGACCGCATCGCCGCAGTCGATACGACGAGCAAATTTCCAGCTGACGCACTCAAGGACAAGCCCAACGTCGGCTACATGCGTGCGCTTTCCGCCGAGGGCGTGCTGTCACTCGCTCCGACACTCATTCTTGCTTCTGAAGGCGCTGGTCCACCCGACGCGGTTCGAGCTCTGAAGTCGGCTTCCATTTCCTATATCGAGGTGCCTAGCGACGACACGCCTGAAGGCATCGCCACAAAGATCACGCGCCTCGGCTCAGCCGTCGGCCGCGAGGTCGAGGCGGCAAAGCTAGCTGAAGCCGTGCGCGCTGGCTTCAACAAGATTGCAGGCCTGCGCAAGCGCATCACGGCGCGAAAACGCGTGCTGTTTATCCTCAACGCCACTACCGACCGTATGATCGTTGGCGGCAAGGGTACGAGCGCGGAAGCGGTGCTTGAACTGGCGGGTGCCGATAATGCGGCGGACGGCATCGGCGGATATAAGCCGATCACGCCAGAAGGTCTTGTCGCCATGAAGCCCGATGCCATCGTTGTCATGAGCGGCGGACGACAGGGCCAGGGCGCCAAGGAGGTATCCGAGCATCGTGCGGTAAAACTGACGCCTGCAGGCTCGGTGGCACAACCGCTCATCCGCGAAATGGATGGCGGTTATCTCATTGGCTTTGGACCAAGGGCACCAGAAGCCGTGCATGAGCTGCTGGATTGGCTTTATCCCAAACTCGGTTCGAAAGCGGAAGGCGGCAAATCGTGAGTAGTCCGTCGGCAAGGCCCGCCGGCCGCCTATGGGATCGGCAGGTCCTTCGCCTCCGCGATTGCAATGAAACGGCGAGGGTTCTGGTAGTTTTTGCTGGGCTGGCATTTATATCTGCATTTCTTGCGTCTCTTGCGGTCGGCTCAACCGGGATCTCATTCGGCTCGCTGCCAAGGGCCATCAAGGCAGCAATCTGGGAAACGACCGACGTTGCTGCCCTGCGCGACCGTCTGGTGCTTCTTGAATTGCGTCTGCCGCGGACGCTCATCGGCGCGTTCACTGGCGCGGCGCTCGCCGTCTCCGGAGCGATGATGCAGGGCCTGTTCCGCAATCCGCTCGCCGATCCTGGCCTGATCGGCGTTTCCGCAGGCGCCGCGCTTGCCGCCATCGCGACGATCGCGTTGAGCGACGGGATACTCTACTGGTGGACGGCCCTTCTCGGCATCTACGCCCTCCCCGTGTCGGCATTCCTCGGGGGTATCGTCACAACCCTGCTGCTCGTCGCCGTGGCTCAGAGAACCGGCCAGGTGGCTACAGCAACGCTATTGCTTGCGGGAATTGCATTTGGCGCTCTTGCCGGCGCTGTCAGCGGGCTTATCGCCTACGCAAGCGACGATCGCGAATTGCGCGACTTGACGCTGTGGTCGATGGGCAGTTTGACGGGGTCCTCATGGGAGAAGGTCGCAGCGGTCACTCCATTCGCGATCCTGCTGCTTATCACCCTGCCGTACCTCGTGCGGAGCCTCAACGGGCTCTTGCTGGGAGAAGCAGAAGCCTTCCACCTCGGGGTCGATGTCCGCCGCGCGAAATACCTCGTCGTCGCCACGACGGCTGCCGCGGTCGGCGCCTCGGTTGCCGTGGCGGGTGTCATCGGTTTTGTCGGCATCGTCGTGCCGCACTTCGTCAGGATCATAGCGGGACCTGATCACGCAGTTTTATTGCCATGTGCCGCGCTGATCGGCGCGGCGGTTTTGTTGTTTGCCGACGTGATGGCGCGGATGATAGTCGCGCCCGCAGAATTGCCTATCGGCATCCTCATGGCGCTGATCGGGGCGCCGATCTTCCTGCACCTCGTTTTAAGGCGGGGCGTCGCCAACTAGCATCATCGGGAGCCCCCCCCCCGGCTCTGCCGGGGAGGCAGTAACAGTTTGACGTTTCCGGCGGTCCATCGACGCAATTCCAACCGTTTGCAACCTCGCATGCGGAAGGGTGGTGGGCTTCATCAAGGGCAAGAGTGCCATTCATCTGGCGCGCGTCTACGGCGAGCGCAAACGCAACTTCGTCGGACAACACTTCTGGGCCAGGGGATACTTCGTCTCAACCGTTGGTCGTGACGAAGAGGTGATCCGCCAGTACATCCGCAACCAGGAGAAGGAGGATCAGCGTTTGGACCAGTTGAACCTCTGGCGCTGACCTGCCACCTTCAGGTGGCACCTGAATAGGGGGCCGCGTCAGCGACCCCTTCAGCCGCCCCGGGCGGCCCCAACCTTAAAGTCCCCGGCTTTGCCGGGGGATACTTACTCAGACCGGAGGCCAGGCATGCTCGAAGCAAGAGATGTATCATTCGCAATTGGTCAAAACGAACTGCTTAGCGGCGTTTCACTCACCCTTGCGCCAGGCGAGTTCGTGGTCGCCGCCGGTCCAAACGGCGCCGGGAAGTCGACGCTTTTGCGAATTCTGAGCGGTGAGCAGCGGCCTTCTCGCGGTACGGTTCTGCTCGACGGAGTGGACCTATCACTGTTCGATCCCGCCGCACTGGCCCGTCGACGTTCCGTCGTACCACAGTCGAGCCAACTGCAGTTCCCGTTTACCGTCTCGGAGGTCGTCGCACTCGGCATCACGGTGCCGGGCTTCGACCGGGAAGATGCAGGCAGCCGGTACCATGTTGCCTCGGCGATGGCGCGGGCAGACATCGTGCACCTTGGTCGACGTCTCTATCCCACGCTTTCGGGTGGAGAGCGGCAGCGCGTCCACCTCGCCCGCGCTCTTTGCCAGCTATCAGCTTCGCCTCGGCCTGAGGGCACATGCACGCTTCTACTCGACGAGCCGACAGCCAGCCTCGATCTAGCCCACCAGCTCTTGATCCTAGAAGAGGCACGTAAAGAGGCGTTCCGGGGATTGGCTATTCTTGTGGTGTTGCACGATCTCAATCTCGCGGCTCGCTTCGCCGACCGGATCGCCTTGCTGAGCGGTGGACGGCTCGCTGCCTTCGACCGTCCGGCGGATGTCCTGCAAGACGATTTATTGAGTGAAGTGTTCGATTGTCGTGTTCGAGCCGGTGCACTACCAAGTGAGCCGTTGCCCTTCGTGCTTCCTCAAGCGTGCGACGTGCGACAAGATCGGGGACCGACAACCCCGCTTGCCCGGTCCGGCTGAACAAAATTACAAGCCTAGCGCCGCCGCTTCGGATTGCACGCCCTCGCCTCGACACGCGTCGCCCACCCCTCAGGCGTCTTTGCATACGCAATCGATTTGCTGGCTGCATTACGGAAGTACGCCCAGTCCAGCCCATATTCGAATGCAATAAATTCTTGCCAAGCCGTGATGGCCGCTTTTCGTGCTTGCGACTTGCTCTTTCCGCTTCCACTTCCGTGTTGAAATTAATCGACCATGCAGGTCTTCCCGTCTTCAAGGCGCCAGGCATGCGGGGCTGTGCCGTCGTCGCAGTACGCTTCGATGACGTGGCTCCGAGCGGCTACTCCATGGATCGCGCGACGATCCGGTAGAAGAAGACCGGCAGGCCTGTGCGGTTCGAGTTGACGGTCCAGCCGCGCATGGCCATCGACGACTACTTTCGGCATGCGGGTCGCAAGCCCGGTCAGTTCCTGTTCGCAGGGCGTAGTTATCGCGCCGGCCTCACGACGCGTCAGTATGCGCGCCTCGTTCAGGAATAGGTTGCAAGCATCGGGTTCGATCCGGCGAAGTTCGGCACTCATTCGCTGCGTCGTACCAAGCGGTTCTGATCTACCGCCGCGCTGGAAATCTGCGGGCGGTCCAGCTTCTGCTCGGCCACTCGAAAATCGCAAGCACCGTTCGCTACCTGGGCATCGAAGTGGATGACGCCATCGAGATCGCCAAGAAGATCGACATCTGAAGCACTGAGGCAGAGCACGGGGGCTCTGCCGATGATCCCCGACCCGGCGCGGCAGTTGCTCCTCGGATTTCGGACCTATGAAGCCAGCGACGCCGCACACGGAGCGATGTTACTCTCGATGACAGCAATTGGGAGTGGCCGTGTGAAAACGCCAGGCCGAGTACCGATTGGCGAACAGACGGCGCTGCCTGCTTTGCTCCTCACGTCCGGATCGCCGCGATTAGCGGCTGCACGCCAAGCATAGAGATCATCCGCTTCACATTGTAGGCGAGGACGCAGAGGCTCATTTCTGTGCTTACCTTTTCGAGCCCTTTGGTGAGGAAGTGTGTGTGCCCCATCCATGACTTCAAGGTGCCGAACGGATGCTCGACCGTTCTCCTGCGAATGGTCATGGCCTCTGGCATCGCGTCCAAGCGGGCATGCGTCGCGTCGACGACATGTTCGTGTTCCCACCGACGGACGCGACGTTCTTTGCTGGGAGTGCAGTGCGACTTCAATTGGCAATCGGCACAATTGCTCGACCAGTAAATGCGAAACGCCTGATTGTCTTGCATGCTTGTCATTCGGAACGGAAGTAGTTCGCCGGCGGGACAGCGATACGCGTCCTTCTCGCTAATATAATCAAAATCTTCCTTGTCGAACCGTCCAGCAGCTCTGGCATTCGAAGTCCGCGGCTTCGGTACGAACGGTTTCACGCCGATCATCTCGCACGCGAGCAGCTGCTCTCCGCTGTAGTATCCGCAATCGGCAAGGGCATCGAGCGTCTCGCAACGCAGGACATCCTTGGCCTTTGCTGCCATCGGAGCGAGCAGCGTTCGGTCCACGACGACGTTGGTCACCTCGTGCGTGACGATCAAGTGATGTTCGGTGTCGACGGCGGCTTGCACGTTGTAGCCAACGACGCTCGCGCCCCGCATGTTCGTGGCCATGGCGCGTGAATCAGGGTCGGTCAGCGAGATTTGCTGATCGGGCGCTTCGTGCACCTGCTGCTCGATCTCTTTCAGCTCGGCGAGGCGCGCCCTCATGGCAGCGATCTTGTCCCTCAGCCGCGAGATTTTCTCCTCTGCCCCCGGGCCTTCCTGAAGGTCGGCCACATCGAGAGCTTCGAGGTATCGGCCGATGCTCTCCGTGATCTGCTCCATGCGGCGCTTGAGTTTGTCGCGCGTGAAATTGCGATCCCGCGAATTAACGGCCTTGAACTTCGCTCCGTCGATCGCTGTCACGGCATTCTTGAACATGCCAATATCGACACAGAGTTCGACGAACTTGGCGCAGACGGATTGAATCGCCGCGCTGTTGTTTTTTCGAAAGTCAGCGATCGTTTTGAAATCAGGCGCGAGGCGGCCCGTCAGCCACATCACCTCGACATTGCGCCTCGCCTCCCGCTCCAGGCGCCTGCTCGATTGCACGCGGTTCAGGTAGCCGTAGAGGTACAGCTTGAGCATTGTCGACGGATGGTACGAGGGCCGCCCCGTCGCGGCTGGCGTAACACCCGAGAAGCCGATCGCACCGAGATCGAGCTCGTCGATGAAGGCGTCGACGACGCGAACAGGATTGTCTTGCTCGACGTAGTCTTCAAGGCTTGCCGGCAACAACAACAGTTGATCACGCTCTCCGCCCTCGATGAACCGACCCATCGTTCGCCTCCCGCTCTGCCTCCCAAAGCGGAATCTGATTTGGCGTTTTCACACAAGCACGGGATCTCGCCACCACGCGCATCTCGGCGCGTCCGAGAAACCTGCACCGAACCGGAACGCGCGCCCGACAAGAGAGGTTCGGTGGATCGTCAGCTTGAAGAAGAAGCGCAGCCACCCTTAAGACAAGAGCGCCTCGGCCGGACGGGACGCGGTGTACGGAATCGCAGCCGCAGGGACGTCGAGCTTGTCGCCATGAAGCTCGACCAGCATGGCGGCGTAGTGATGATGCATGGCGACCTTGATAGCGTAGATGAATAGGATGTGCGGCTCGCCCGGCCGCTCGAACAGGATGCGGGCGAGCTGGCGGCGGTAAACCTTACGCAGCGTCTCGTCCTTGACGGTCGAGAGCAGCCGGGCGGAGAGGCCTGCGAACTTTGCATAGTTGGCCATGAGCCGCTTCACCCAGGCCCACCGGTTCTTCTGCCAGTAGGGTAGATGGTGGACGACGAACCGGAAGCGATCCTCGATGAAGAGTTTGTCGATACGCTCAAAGTAGGCCTCGGGTTCATAAACCTGCCACATGACCTGCCTGTAGCCCTCGCGCATCTCGGCCTGGTTCATGCGGGCGGGGACGACGTTGGTGCCGTAGGTGACGGCGTTCGGCGCGTCGATGCGGCCCGCGCTCTTCAGACGGTCGTAGAGCGGGGTCGTTGGGATCGCGTAGAGCAGGCCGATCAGGGCGTTCGCGATCCGCGACTCCGTCAGGAATCCCGGCAGGACGTGAAAGGCCGTGACGTCGTCGTTGTCGAAGCCGACGATCATGCCGCACCAGACATCGAGGCCGTGCGACTGGATGCGATGCACTCGCTCGATCAGCGTACCAGCACGCGGGCGCACGTTCTGCAGCTTCTTGGTCTCCTTCAGCGCCTCCTCGTTGGGGCTTTCGATGCCGATGAACACACTCTGGAAGCCCGCCTCGCCCATGAGCCGCATCAGCTCCTCGTCCTCGGCGAGATCGAGCGAAGCCTCGGTGAAGAGTGTCAGCGGATAGCCGTGGGCCTCCTGCCAAGTGATAATGTCGCGCAAGATTGGCTTAATCGCCTTCTTGTTGCCGATGAGGTTGTCATCGACGACGAAGACGATTTTGAGCCCCGACCGGCGGAAGCTGTCGAGGTCGGCCAGCACCTGTGCACTGGTCTTCAGGCGCGGCTTGCGGCCGAAGGTGACGATGATGTCGCAGAACTCGCAGGTGAATGGGCAGCCGCGTGAGATCTGCAAGCTGCCAAACATGTAGCGGTCGGCCTTCAGCAGGTCGACGCGCGGCAATGGCAGGGTCGTCATGTCGGTCTTCTCGGCCTGCTTGTAGCGGGACGCGTGCCGGCCTTCCGACCACTCACGCACGAACTGCGGGAAGGTGAAGTCGGCCTCGCCCAGGAACAGCACGTCGGCGAGGTCCTCGATGCCTTCGGGCTCGACCGTTGCCATGGGGCCGCCGACGACCGTCATGACGCCGCGCGCGCGGACCTCGGTCAAGATCTCCCGCATTCGCTCGGCCTGGATGCACATGCCGGTGAGGCAGACCATGTCGGCGCGGCCGAGCCGATCGAAGTCGATCTCCTCGACGTTCTCGTCGATGATGGCAACGTCGTGCTCCTCCGGCACCAGCGCGGCAAGCAGCGCAAGGCAGGAGACCGGCAAATTGGCGCGCCGGCCGAGCGTGCCCATGCACCTCTCCATGCCCCAGAATGAGATGTCGAACCGGGGATTGACAATGATGATATCGGCCATGTGCAACGGGCTCCGACAGGAATGACACTTATGATGCGGGCGACGCAGGAGAAACTCATCAGAGCATCGAAGAGAGGCGAGAGCGCGGCCGAGCACATTCCTGTGATCCGGCGAGGCCCCGCTGCGCCATTTGGCCCGGTGGAGGATGCCGATCGCCACCCGATTGCTTGAGAATACCGAATTGAGCATCACGCAGGTCGCTGAGCAGATCGGCGACCGCTCCGAGGCAGCGTTCAACCAAACATTCAAGAAATATGTCGGCCATACGCCCGGAAACTGGTGCCGCTCACGAGGACTCGGCGTCCGGACGGCGAACGAAAGTTCGCAAGCGCGACGAAGCTGACGTGGGGAGCCTCGCGCATGACAACGAATCCCTTGCCTGGCCTCTAGCCCAAACCTGTCGATCACTTCTGCGACCATTGTGTCCGCTTGGCTCAGACCCGGCAAATCGAGTTCGCCTGAGACCGACCGCTTTGCCCCTCATAGCTGACGCTGGGCGATGCCTCACAGGTTGCTCTGCGGAGACCATCGCTGAATTCCGCAATTGGGATTTCTCGTCGGCGTCAGCTCGGCCCCCGATGGCAACCGTCGCTCTTCGGCGCGAACGAGCGCGGACAAAATGTGCATGTCTATTTAAGCTTCTATATAAGAATCACCGAGGGCTGGGCAGACCAGCCGGATCACTACTCCGTAGCCGCGTATCGCAACGAGCAGCAGATCTGGAATGTCGGTGATCTTGCGCGTCGGCTGAGATGGCACCACAGTGGTCGACTTTTTGACCCTCGATTGAGGACAGCTGCCATGAGCGACACTGAGTATACGCTCGTCTTCGGCCTGGGTCCCAAGGCCGACGGCACGCCGAACAGTGACGTCGATATCGCGATTGCGATTGCCGCTCTTGAAGACGCATCATTGAAAAACTGCGGCGGTTTCACGATCCATCGCGGCAAAGGTGGTTGGATCGATCCTTCCAACAAGATTATCAAGGAAGAAGTCGCCATCCTGATGGTTTCCGGCAATTACGAGAGTATTCAGGAGATCGCTGCCATCGGCAAACGCCTCTTGGGCCCCACGGCCGTCTACGTAAAGAAGCCCGACGGCAGCACCATTCTCCTCTAATACCAACGCCACCGCCGACCATATGAGTCCACACATCGAAAGCGGACACGACCGACGATGCGAATCGCATTGCCAAGTCGCGGTGACGGATGACGGCAATTATATAGGGGGGGCGCCCCCTCCCTATCGGTCGGGTCGTGCTCTTTCTCGCGGCATGGCCGGCCGCTCGACCGAGCCGCAACGCGTCTCGTCCTATCCAGGTCACGATCACTCCGCCGGGTTGCTTTCGCCATGTGGATAAGTGGCTGTGTGCGACGCCCGAATGCTATCATGAAGATATGAGCGGACAACGTCCGTCACGGTCAGACACAGCCCGACATGGGAGTATGGAACTCCCCCCTCGTGACGCTCGATGTCGTCAGTCGTAAATTCATTGCCGCAGGCCTTCCCCGCTCCATGCGCACCTTGCAACGCTATTGCAGCAACGGCACGCTGGATTGCGTCAAGGAAGCAACCGAAACCGGCGACACATTCTTCGTTGCCGAACACTCGATTGAAACCGCCATCACGTCACTGAAGCAGCTCCACGATGCCAAAGACATGCACCGACACGACGCGACGCAGCGCGCCGTGTCGCTCCATGACGGCCCAGAGAATTCAGCGCATGTGAGCAACGTCGTTGACCGACCCAGTCCGACGTTGTCGTACACGGACGCGGCCAAAACTCCGCATCGTCAGAGCGCGACAGAGGGTGACACGTCGGCCTTTGTCGCGCAGCTCGAACACCGGCTCGGCGAGAAGGACGAGGAGATCGCCTTTCTGCGCGAGGAGCTGATCGACCGACGCGGTCAGATCAAGGATATGAAGGGGATTATCGACGGTCAGAACCATCTGTTGGAAACCATCCAAACCAACGTTGCGCCGATCTTCAAGGCACTCGCAGCAACGGTCAGATCTGAAAAAATCGGCCTTGCACCGGATGCCGATCGGCACGCTGGCGCATTTCGAGACGCGACTGATGACGGCCGGCAGGGGATTGGGGCCGAAACAAATGACGGCGACCACCATCACGGTGATCACGGCGACGATCACCCAGCGTGATGTTTTCGAGAATTCTGATATAATTCAAGCATATGGCATCGCTATCCATCGACACCTACAAGGCCATCTCACTGCTACAGAAGCAGGGGTATTCGAAGCAGCAAGCGGAGGGTTTCGTTGCCGTTTTGCAGAGTGCCGACTTGGCCGACGTTGCAACCCAGGCCGATGTTGCAGCCCTGAAGGACGGCATCGCTCATTTGGATCGCAGCATTTAGGGTACGCGCGTCGAACTGTACAAGGTCGCGGCTGCCCAAACTCTTGTCATCATCGGCGCCGTCATCGCCCTCGCCCAGGTCCTGTAATTCCCGCCTATGTTGACGCTCTTCAATACAGAACCGCGCGAGACCTCGATCGAGGAAAAGATCCTCGGAATGAGCGAGCATACGATCCGTGTCAAAATTCCGGGCAAGCTGCGGGAGACCGGTCTGTTTTACGAAGACGAAATCGAGCGCGCTGTCACATGGCTCATCGAATACCGTCAGCACCATCATCTCGAAGTCATCGAATAGCAGCGAACGCGCCGACGAAAAACGGCTCAACTGAGCC
>Ga0209346_1000830_pt1 | contig 21630 bp, 24 predicted proteins | sample AutmiccommunBRH9_FD_187381 | JGI IMG/M metagenome (GOLD analysis project Ga0209346, IMG submission 187381) | Deep subsurface microbial communities from Mt. Terri, Switzerland - Autotrophic microbial communities BRH/9 (SPAdes) (version 2) | ecosystem: Environmental > Aquatic > Deep subsurface >...
TCTGCTGATGGTCGCGACACTGGCGGGCTGTTCTGTCGCGGAAGAGGAGCAAGCACCCTCTTCGCCCGAACAGGGTGTATTCGAGCGCAAGAATATTGCACCCGATCCCGCGGAACAGGGCCTCGCCCCGCGGAGCGCGGAACAAGCCTATGCGCGCATTGCGCTCAACTGCATCAACAAGCAATATCCCAACAAGATCAGCCATGTGTTGAGCAGCGCCGCCGATGTCGCAGAACCGGCAAAACTCACCCCGGTATTTTATGGTTGCTTCGACTGGCACAGCGCTGTTCATGGCCATTGGCTGCTGGCGCGCCTGTGGGGCCAGGATCTGGTACCCGAGATGGATGAGGAAATCGCCGCTGCGCTGGCGGCCAATTTTACCGAGGAAAAAATTGCCGGCGAGCTGGCCTATTTTAAGGGAGAGGACCGGGCATCGTTCGAGCGTCCCTATGGCATTGCCTGGTTCTTGCAGCTGACGGCAGAGCTGCGCGAGATCGCCGATGGCGAAGGCAGCAAGGCAGAACAGGCAAAGGCATGGCTGGCCCGGTTGAAACCGCTGGAAGCCGTGATCGTGGGCAATATAAAGGACTGGCTGCCGAAGCTGGCATATCCGATCCGGCTGGGGACGCACAACCAGTCTGCCTTTGCCTTCGGCCTTCTACTCGACTGGGCGGAGCGCAGCGGCGACAGGGAAATGGCCAGCCTTGTACGCGACAAGACACTGGCTTTTCATCGCAAAGACCGCAATTGCCCGATGGCCTATGAACCTTCGGGTGAGGATTTCCTCTCCTCCTGCCTGATGGTCGCCGACCTGATGCGTCGGGTGATGGACGACAGCGAATATGCCAGCTGGTTGTCGGGCTTTATGCCCGATATTCCCACCGATGGGAGTGCCGACTGGCTGGCGGTTGGAATTGTGAACGATCCGACTGATGGCAAGCTCGTGCATCTTGATGGTCTCAATCTTTCGCGCGCGTGGGCGCTCGAGGGCATGGCTTCCGGTCTGCCGGCCGGAGATCCCCGGCGCGCATCCCTGCTCGGCTCGGCAAGGCTGCACGGTGAATCGGGAGAGAAGTCGGTGCGCACGCCGCATTATTCGGGCAGTCACTGGCTGGCGAGCTTCGCGACTTATTGGCGCACCCGAAGGGGGATTGATAGCATCAGCAGCAATCCGGATCCGTGAAGCCCGGGTTCGTCATTGGACCGGCGCAGCAGGCCAAGGCCCGCAAGGCCTCTCTGTTTAACCGGTTGTTCCCTGTCAATCGGGATCTGGCGATCAAATCGATATTCGGCGTTTGGGGCCTCTATTTTCTTTTTGTATCCAGCCGCTTTTTATACCTGTCGCAGCCCAACGCCGATGCCTTGTTCTTTCAGCGGATGCTGATGACCAGCATCTGCATCACCGTGACCTGGATGCTCTATCGTTTGCTGATCGTGGTGCGCGGCAGCGGCATGGGCGCTGCGATCTTCATGCTTGGTTTGCCGACGATAATCCTGGCCAACTATATCGCAATCCTTGACCAGATCGTTTTCAACCATGAAGCGGGCCTGCTCGACTTTTCCTATCTGCTGGACCCGATCGATTTCTCTGGGTTCGACTGGCCCTATGTCCTGGACGAGGCGTTCACGCGCTATTTCATTCTGGTGAGCTGGGGCGCATTATATCTCGCCTTGTCGCACAGTCAGGATGTTCAGCGAATGATGGCGCACAGCCGACAGCTGGAGCGGGTGAACCGGGAAAGTGAATTGCGGGCGCTGCGGTACCAGCTGAATCCGCATTTTGTTTTCAACGCGCTCAATTCGGTCAGCAGCCTGATCATCGATCGGCAAAACGAGCAGGCCGAAAAGCTTGTTGATGACCTGGCCGATTATATGCGCGCCGTGCTGACCGGCGGTGCCGACGATATGATTACCGTGGAACAGGAAATCGGTCAGCAGGTCCGATATCTGGAGATCGAACGCATGCGCTTTCCCGAGCGATTGCATTATTCGGTGAATATCGATCCGGCCGCGAACAATTGGAGCATACCGGCATTGATCATCCAGCCACTGATTGAAAATGCGATAAAATTTGGCTTTTCGGGCAATGATCAGCCGATCAATATCATTATCTCCGCGCAGATCGATGGTGATCGCCTGCGAATCAGCGTCGCCAATGATGGCCGCGTCAAAATTCCCGACGGACCAACGGACGATCGGACGCTCGGCACCGGCACCGGTCTTTCCAATATTCAGAATCGGCTCAAAGCATTATATGGTCAGAACGCGTCGTTGATGCTGGCAAACAGCAGGGATGGAATGGCGATCGCCACCATTGTCCTGCCCGATCCGTCCCTGATATTTGGGGATATCTGAGGATGGCGGAAAAGCTGCCATCGGTCCTGATAGTGGATGACGAGCCGCTCGCCCGGTCCCGGCTCAAGGCCCTGTGCGAGCGGACCGGACTCTTGGGTGATACCGAACTGGCCAACGGCGGGCGCCAGGCTCTGGAGAAAATCAGGCAGGGACAACCCGACATTTTGCTGCTCGACGTCGACATGCCCGATTTGTCAGGAGTCAAAGTGGCGGAGTTCTGCCAGGATCTGGGACGCGTGCCGGAAATCATCTTCACGACGGCCCATAGCACATATGCTGTGCAGGCGTTTCGCCTGGAGGCCACGGACTATCTCCTGAAACCGGTGAAGGAGGCTCTGCTCCGCGAGGCCGTCGAGCGCGCTATCGCCAACCGCGCGCGCGATGAGGCCGACCGGGAGCCGGATAATGCCAAGCGACTGTGGGTGCAGGATGGCAATGGCGTCCTGCAACTGGCCGTTTCGGATATTGAATGGGTGCAGGCGGAACGGGACTATATGAGGCTATATTTATACGGGCGCAGCTATCTGGTGCATCAATCCATGGGCACTCTGGAACGCCAGTTGCCGTCCCGACTTTTCGTCCGCATTCACCGATCAATCATCATTCGGAGGGATTGCATCGCGGAGGTCCGCCGTCAGGGACGCAGGCGTTTTGTCATCCTTCAGGACGGCAGCCAACTGCCAATTGGCCCACGTTATGCGGAGCGGATCGCAGCCGGGTCTCATTCCGGACGCTTGGGAGGATCCGAGACCGTAACGGAATAGCGAGGCGCCGGAGCCGGTTGCTGGAGTCCGCCCACATCTACAAAGGTTTGCCGCTCGACATTGTGCGGATGTTCCTTCGCTTCCGTCAGCGAGAGGACCGGTGCAAAACAAATGTCCGTGCCCTCCATCAGCTCGCACCACTGGGTGCGGGTCTTGGTCTGGAACAGGTCGGTCAGTTTTTCTTTCAGCACGGGCCATTGCCGCGGGTCCATTTGCGGGTCGAAATCCGCGTTTTCGGCGAGACCGGCCACTTGCCGCAATTGCGCATAAAATTGCGGTTCGATCGACCCGATCGAGATAAATTTGCCGTCGGCGGTCTCATAGGTGTCATAGAAATGCGCGCCGGTATCGAGCAAATTTACACCGCGCTCGTCGCGCCACTGGCCAATATTGTGAAAATCGTAGATCATGGCCATCAAGGCGGCAGAGCCATCGGTCATTGCGCAGTCAACCACCTGGCCCGTACCGCCCGTCTTAGCATGGAGGAGGGCCGAAACCATGCCGAAGGCAAGCATCATGCCGCCGCCGCCAAAATCACCCACCATATTGATCGGGGGAGTCGGCTTGTCGCCTGCGCGTCCAAAGGCGTGCAAAGCTCCGGAAATGGAAATATAGTTGATATCATGTCCAGCGGAAGCTGCCAGGGGACCATATTGGCCCCAACCCGTCATCCGGCCATAGACCAGTTTGGGATTGTCGGCGAGCAACACGTCGGGTCCAAGCCCGAGACGTTCCATAACGCCGGGACGGAAACCTTCGATCAGACCGTCAGCCTCTTTTACCAGCTGGCGAGCGGTGGCAATCCCCTCCTCCGATTTCAGGTCGATTTCCACCAGTTTGCGGGAGCGCGACAGGGCCAGCCGGGGATCCGGGGCTTTGCCGGATCTATGGAGAACAGTCACCGTAGCCCCCTGATCAGCGAGCATCATGCCGCAAAACGGTCCGGGACCGATTCCCGCAAACTCAATGATATTGATTCCGGTTAATGGTCCGGCCATGTCCTGCTCCCGTTTAATCGCCTGATTAAAGCGTCCTATGCAGGGAAGTTATTCTAATCAAGCTTATTGTTGCAGTTTGGCGAGAGGCTTAGCGCGGTGGCGGACGCCGGCGCAAAGAGACGGGTTTCTGGGCTGGCTGGCGCAGATAGAGAGGTATCTCAGATTTGGCTTGTCCGACCGGCTTTCTTGCCAGTTTCGGATCGATCGGATGATCAAATGCGACGCCAAATCTGCCCTGGGCGACCCACGCGACATGTCCGGTGACGCGCCCGATATTGCGCAATTCCAATTCTACCTTGTCACCGCGCTTGGTGAGCACCGCTGCTTCGGCCATCAGACCACCGGCCGAAAGATTGCGGATTCGCACTTCTCCACAATCATCACCGTCCACGATGCGCAATTCCGCCTTCAGAAACAGGCTGTCCCGGTCGAGTTCCCGTTTCGGGTGCCCGAGCGCCTGACTGTTCATTTTCAGATTATCGTCAAATGTTTCTTTCATGGGCTTCCCGTAGTCGATAATTGTGAAGGCATCTGTCGCAAAGGAAATAATAAAGCGAAATAGGTGCAAATTTGGTTAATATCCGGGAACTTTTCTCGCGGAAAATTTGACGAAAATTTGACATGGCTTTTCTGTTCCGTTGACCATAGTCGACGGCAAATAAAGCTAAATCCTAATTATTTCGTTGCGGCAGCCAATTATGTCACTGGTCGCGGGAGATTTTCTCATTCCGCTCGTGCGCTTCCTGCGCTTCTACGGTCATTGTGGCAATCGGCCGGGCTTTCAGCCGGTCCAGGGAAATTGGCTCGCCGGTCACCTGGCAATATCCATATTCTCCGTCTTCGATCCGTCGCAGTGCCGAATCAATTTTGGAGGTCAGCTTGCGTTGACGATCGCGGGTGCGCAGTTCGAGCCCCCAGTCCGTTTCGCTCGACGCCCGGTCATTGAGATCGGCTTCCTGTATCGGTCCATCCTGCAAATGTGCCAGGGTTTCCTTGGATTCCTCGATGATTTCCTGTTTCCATTTCTTGAGCGCCCGCCTGAAATACGCGAGTTGGCGTTCGTTCATGAACTCTTCGTCTTCGCTGGGTTCATAATCGTCTGAAAGGACCAGATCTGCGCTGTTCGTGCTGTTTTTTGCGGATGCTTTTTTTACCGAGGATGCCAACATACTCTCCAAACATCATGCCCTAGCCGAATCCGGAGGGCTGGACCACATATAGGGCGGGCCTATAAACATCGGACTCATCGGAAACAAGAAGCAAAATCGCAGTTCCGTCAATAATCCGAAAATAGGAAAATTTCGGATATCAATCAGCTGGCGCCACCCAAATTTTTCCGGATTTGAAACGGTTCTGCTGCCTTCAGGTCCGGACAGACAGCATCCGTTTTTCGAGATTTCTCAACAAACCCATCTCAAAGGGTTCCAATTCGGGACATTAACCGTGGATGGATACGGGCTGTTTACATATTTCTCGATTTCGTGCGGGGAAACAGGGTTAATGTATTTGTGATTTACTGTTTATTCTGTCTTTCTGATGCATGTCGAGACCGCGAATAGGGCAGTCGGCCACCAAAGCCGAAGTTCTGACCGGTTCAACAGCGGAAGAGAGATGATATTATGTCGGTACGGATGGCTTTGGCAAAATTATGTGCCTGCACTTGCGGCGGTGCCTTGATTGGCGGTGGCGCAGTACATGTTTCAGAGGCACCAGCGGCCCCTTATGTGAAAAAGATGTCGAAAAAGCAGCCGTTGCGGGCCCGTGTGGTCAAGCGGGGCGAGCCTGCTCGCAAAATCAAGCGGATGCGACGCACCGTGACCAAGACGGTGACCGCTTGTCAGCCGTCGGTCGTAACCATTGCACAAACACCGCAGCCCGTTCCCGTCCCCTTGCCTCCCTATATTCCGCCCGCTCCGCCTATTGATGGCGGTGGCGGTTCGATTCCGGTCGTGATTGGCGGCAGCGGCGGATATGGCGGCGGAATCGGCGGCGGCTTTTTCGGCGGCTTTTTCGGCGGCGGCTCCAGCGGCGGCAGTGTCGTCATTTCCTCGACCAGTAGTGGAGGATCCACCAGCACTTCCTCCGGTGGCAGTTCAACCAGCGGCGGCTCCACCAGCACGTCGACCGGTGGCGTTACCAGTACTGGGGGCTCCACCAGCACATCGACTGGTGGCGTTACCAGCACCGGTGGTTCCACCAGCACTTCGACGGGCGGCAGCAGCTCTTCGTCATCCAGTTCGTCCAGCAGTTCATCCAGTAGCTCATCCAGTTCTTCAGGCTCCAGTGGCGGTAAGCCGGGCAAGCCAGGAGGCTCCAGCGGCGGGCATGGTTCCTCGGGCAGTTCCGGATCGTCCAGCAGTTCCACCAGCAGTTCGTCCGGAGCGACGGGTGGATCGTCCAGCTTCGGTGGCACGTCCAGCAGTTCCTCCAGCTCCAGTTCCTCGAGTAGTAGTTCAAGCTCTTCTTCCGGTGGCAGCAATGGCGGTTCAACGGGTGGTACGGACGTACCAGCACCGCCTGTTGTGCTCCTTTTCGGCGCAGCGGCAGCGGCTCTCTTTGTCCGTCGTCGCAAGGCGAAAAAGACCATCACCGCGTAAACAGGTGCAATCGGAACCATAGAAAAAGCGGCTGGAGCAATCCGGTCGCTTTTTTCTTTGCAGTCTTGCAAGTGAAACAGACGCTCGGCATAGGCAATCGCCATGCATGATATAAAATATATACGCGAAAATCCGGATAAATTTGATGATGCGCTGGCGAAGCGCGGCGTTGAATTTACTGCACGCAATCTGCTGGCGCTGGACGAACAGATCCGCGCGCTGAAAACAGAACTTCAGATTGGGCAGGCCCGCCGCAACGAGGCGTCCAAGGCTATCGGCAAGGCCAAGGGACAGGGTGACCAGGGAGCGGCGCAGGCATTGATGGCCGAAGTCGCTGAACTGAAAAGGAGGCTGCCCGAGTTGGAAGAGAAAGAGCGGGAAGTTTCGGAGCAGCTGCAGGATATTCTGGCTGCGTTGCCAAATCTGCCGACGGAAGACGTTCCGCCCGGTACCGATGAGGATGATAATGTTGAAGTGGCTCGCTGGGGCGAACCCGGCATGTTTGATTTTGGCCCTCGCGAACATAGTGATATCGGGCCGGCCCTGGGTCTCGATTTTGAAACGGCGGCTGAAATGTCGGGAGCGCGCTTTGCGTTTCTTCGCGGTCAAATGGCAAGGTTGCAGCGCGGAATTGGGCAATTTATGCTCGACCAGCAGACCTCCAGAAACGGCTTTCAGGAATGTGCCCCACCGCTGCTGGTGCGCGATGAAGCGGTGTTCGGCGTTGGCCAATTGCCCAAATTCGCTGAAGACATGTTTCAGACCACGGATGGACGCTGGCTGATCCCTACGGCAGAAGTCAGCCTGACCAACAGCATCCGCAACCAGATATTGGCCGAAGCGAACCTGCCGATCCGTCTCACCGCCCTGACCCCCTGTTTCCGCAGCGAAGCGGGATCGGCGGGCAAGGATACAAAGGGTCTGATCCGCCAGCACCAGTTTGAGAAGGTGGAACTGGTTACCATTGCCCATCCGGATCATAGCGCGGAGGAGCATGAACTTATGGTGGATGCGGCGGAGTCCATCCTGCAGGCGCTGGAACTGCCCTATCGGAAAATGCTGCTCTGTGCTGGTGACATGGGTGCCGCCGCGCGGAAGACTTTTGACCTGGAAGTCTGGCTGCCGGGCCAAAATACCTATCGCGAGATTTCCAGCATTTCAAATTGCGGGGATTTTCAGGCTCGGCGCATGAATGCCCGCTTCCGTCCGGAGGGTGAGGAAAAGGGAACCCGATTTGTCCATACGCTCAATGGTTCGGGGCTTGCCGTGGGCCGGACATTGGTCGCGGTTCTTGAAAACTATCAGCAGGCCGATGGTTCCGTTATAATCCCGTCGGCCTTGCTTCCCTATATGGGCGGCATAGAAAAACTGGAGCCCGCCTGATGCGCATCTTGCTGACCAATGACGATGGTTTCGATGCACCCGGGATGAAGATTCTGCTCGACATTGCATCGCATTTTTCCAACGATATCTGGATCGTCGCACCGTCCGACGAAAATTCGGGAGCGGGTCATTCGCTGACGATCACCCGGCCTCTGCGTATCCGCAAGCGCGGCGATCAGCAATATTCCGTCGATGGAACGCCGACCGACAGTGTGATGATGGCGGTTGCCAAGATCATGAAAGACGGCCCGCCCGACCTCATATTGTCCGGCGTTAATCGGGGGGCCAATCTGGGTGAGGACGTCACCTATTCGGGTACCGTGTCGGCCGCGATGGAAGGGGCCCTTGCAGGGATCCCGTCGATCGCGCTCAGTCAGGCCTATGCCCGTGAGGACATCGGCGCCAATGTTCCTTTTGACGCGGCGCTGCAATGGGGCGAACGCGTGCTACGTCCACTGATCAAGCAACGCATGGATCACCGGACGCTGGTGAACATCAATTTTCCGGCACTGCCGGCAAATGATGTGAAGGGCGTACGAGTCGTGTCCCAAGGCATCCGTGACTATGGTCGCCTGCAGATCGTCACCAACCGGGACCCGCGCGGTTTCGAATATCACTGGTTCGGTCTCGGCCCGATGGTGGAAACACCGGCGCACAGCACCGATCTGGAAGCGATCGCCGATGGCTATGTCTCGATTACACCGCTTCATCTAGATCTTACCCACTATAATTCGATGGACGCGTTGAGGAAGCTCTACCCCTGATTCGAGGCACCAGCTGCGAATAAGCAGTGATTTGGATGGCGGGGGCTGGCAAGCTACAGTTTTGCTGCTAATAGCATGGTCCAGAGGGGAAATTGGTAAATGGGGTCATCTATGCGTCATGTTGCGATCCTGATATCGTCCCTGGGAGCCACTGCCTGCATACCGGTGGGCCACGATGACTATGCTCCGCCTCCGGTCCAGCCGCAATTGCACACCGATCCTGCCGCTTTCAATATAGCGCCGGAACAGACGCCGGTTTCCACATGGCAAGCGGCTCCTGTCATGCCCCGTGCCCAACGGGTTGAGTCCGGTACATATGTCGTTGTACCGGGCGATACATTGCGCGGGATCGCCAACAAGACGGGCGCGGGATCGCAGATCATCGCCTCGGCCAACGGACTGGTCGATCCCTATATCATCCATCCGGGTCAGCGACTCAAAATCATCGGCGGGCGTTATCATACCGTCTCTGCCGGCGAGACGGGGATCGCGATTGCCCGTGCCTATGGTGCATCATGGGGAGAAGTAGTCGCGCTCAATGCTCTGGATGAACCCTATATTCTGCGGGTTGGTCAAAAGCTGCTGTTGCCTGCCACTGCCCCCAGCGACCCGGCTAATTTGAGTATCGAGCAACGGGCAGCTGCCTTCGACCTGGACATTGACGATATTGTTACCGGTAGCCAGCCAGCTCTGGCGGACGGTGCCGCGCTCAAGGAGGAACCCTCCGAATGGCGGAAAGCTATCACGCCCAACACGCCAATCGCTACCCCTGCCAATTTCTCCGGAAGGTTCCAGTGGCCGGTGGATGGCACCATTCTCTCCAGGTTTGGCAGCAAAGGTGGCGGCAAGGTCAATGACGGTCTCAACATCGGCGTGCCGAAGGGTACGCCGATCCGCGCATCGGCTGACGGTGTGGTCGCCTACAGCGGCGACGAAATCGGTGTGTTTGGCGGGCTGATACTGATCAATCACGGGGCCGGCTGGGTGACCGCTTACGGTCATGCCGACAAACTGGATGTCATCCGCGGCCAGAAGGTCAAGATGGGCGACATTATCGGTCTGGCGGGCGAAAGCGGCTATGTTCAGGAACCGCAACTGCATTTCGAAATTCGCAAGGACCGAAAGCCGGTCGATCCTGCCGATCATTTGCCGAAGCGCGGATGAAATCATAGTGGCTCACAATAACCGCAGAAAAGCCTCGGACTATTTTACCCTCCAGAGGCGTTCCGGCCTGCCGGTATGGGTCGATATTGCCTGGCGCGTCGCCTTTGTATTTGGGTTGATCGGCATGGCGATCGCGGTCCATTGGTTCGACCGTGATGGATTGCAGGACAGCTATGACGGCGATGTGAGTTTCCTGGACGTGATCTATTTCACGATGATCTCGATCACCACCACCGGCTACGGCGATATTGCTCCGGTCACCGAGCGGGCGCGGATGTTCGATGCGCTGGTTGTGACTCCTATTCGTGTCTTTGTCGTGCTAATCTTTATCGGTACGGCCTATAATTTTGTTTTCAAACGAACCTGGGACAATTGGCGCATGAAACTTATTCAAAGCAATCTGCACGACCATATCGTGATCGCCGGCTTTGGCACGAGCGGCAGCGAGGCGGTGCAGGAGCTGCTTGCGCGGGGGACCGACCCGGAGGAGATTGTCGTGATCGATTCGTCTGATGATGCCCTGGCGCTGGCGGAGAAGCTCGGCTGCGCGGTGGTCAATGGCGATGCCACGCGCGACAATGTGCTGATGAACGTCAAGATTTCGCGCGCCCGTTCGCTGATCGTCTCGGCCGGGCGCGATGATACCAGCATCCTGATCGTGCTGACCGCCCGGCACCTCGCCTATCATCTGCCGATCAGCGTATCGATCAAGGCGGCGGACAATGAACTGCTGGCGCGGCAGGCCGGGGCGACCACCGTGATCAACCCAGTCAGCTTTGCCGGGCTGCTGCTCGCCGGTAGCTGCGAAGGCGCCAAGATTTCCGACTATCTCAGCGATCTGGCTTCCGCCACCGGCCGGGTCAAGCTGGTCCAGCGGTCAGTCTCCGAGGAGGAAGTCGGCATGGCGATGAACGAGGTCGTCGGTTCGGGCATGGGCGTACGGATATACCGGGGCGACACGGTGATCGGCTTCTGGGAAGAGGGAGCGAAGCAGCTTGAGGCTGGCGATATCATCGTCGAGATCATTCCCGGCAATGGCGCAGAGCCGCGGCTGGCGCGGGGTGCCTGAAGCGGACTGCCCGATAGTTCATGTTGCACCTGCAAGATGGACCGCTATTCTGTCTGCTCGCTGAAGGAGCTTGCTGATGGCCCGACCCGTGGACATGCCGACCGGACTGCGCCCGCCGCACCGGCTGGCGCAGCTCGGCGAACTGTCGCTGCCGTTCGACCTGGTCCGCTTCGGCCTGCAATGGCCGCGGCTGGTGACGGCACCGCGGGGCGACGGGCGACCGGTCTACCTGATCCCCGGCTATGGCGGCAGCGAGCTGTCGCTGCGGCCGCTCGAGGCCTTTCTCCGGCGGCTCAACTATGACGTCGCCGACTGGTCGCTGGGCCGCAACCGGGGCTCGGTCGATAGCGATGTCGCACGCTTCACCGAGGTGGCCGAAGAGCGTTTCGCCGGCAATGGCGAGCAGCCGTTCACGCTGATCGGCTGGTCGCTCGGCGGCATCATCGCTCGCGAGACCGCGCGGCTGTCGCCGCATCTGGTGCGCGAGGTGATCACCATGGGCACGCCGATCATTGGCGGTCCCAAATATACTGCGCCGGGCCAGCGCCATGCCCGGTCCGCCAGGATGGACCAGTTCGAGCGCGAGGTGCACGAGCGCAACAGCATCGGCTTCGACCAGCCGCTGACCGTCATCTACTCCAACCGCGACGGCATTGTCGGCCCCGACATCGCCCGGGACATCTACAATCCGCAGGCCCGCAACATCCGCGTCGACGGCGGTCATCTCGGCCTCGGCTTCAACCCGAAGGTCTGGCGGATCATCGCCGATACGCTCGCAGGCCGGACCTGAGCGGGCGCCTGCTTCAACCCGCCGCCTGCTCCTTCGGCTTGCGCCAGAGATAGCGGTAGACGCCGAACAGGTTGATCCCGAGCAGCACGACATTCTGCACCGCCAGCGGGTCGTTGCCGTCGAGCAGCGACGCGGCGATCCAGACCACCGACGATCCGCAGAACAGCACGAAGGCCCAGCCGGTCACCCTTGCTCCCGCGTGGGCGGCGATCATCGCGGCGGCGATCATGCCGCTGATACTGGCGGTCCATCGCAAGGTTTCGACCAGTTCCATCCTGTTGCTCCAGCTGTTTGTTTCGGCTTTCCTTGCCGCACCAACGCGCCAGGGGCCGAAACGGTTCAAAGCAACTTTCTTTTTGCGCTTGCGGGAACCGTTTGCCGGGTCGGGCATTGGTAGGGCAAGCCGGGCGTTGCCGTTTCCCTCCCGATTTTGGCAGCCCCGGCGTCTTCCCCGCCGCTATCGTTCCGCAAACCGCATCAGCAACCTCCTGTTATCCCTGGCCAAACCAGGCGTGCACCGCGCCCATGGCGATGTAGAAGAGCAGCCAGTAGCCGGCGTCGATGAAGAACAGGGTCGGCTTTTTCTGCGAGAACAGATAATTGGTGCCGATCGCCGGCACGATGAAGCCCAGCGCGACGCCAAAGGCGGTCAGCACTTTCACCCCGAAGGACAGGTCCAGCGCATAGGTCGCGAACGTATGGGCCAGCGTCCACGAGGCGACCAGGCTGAAGGCGAAGGCGCCGCCGTAGATCATGCCCATATTGCCCTGCCTGACCTGCTCCTCGGTCAGCCCGACCGCGCCCATCCACTTCTTGCCCATGATCGGGCCATACCAGATGCCGCCGACGACAAAGCCCGCCAGCGCGGCCAGCACAACGGCAATCCAGTTCACGTCGAATATGTTCATATCATCCTCCCAGACATGCGACGGCCCGGTTGCTCCGGGTCCCATGCGAAGCGAAATATAGCACCAATCGGTGCCGCGGTCCATTTGGCGGCAAAGCCGGCGATCTGTTCGCGGATGCGGTTGATATTCGCCTCGTCGACCAGCGGGACCGGCACGAGCGAGGCGGCGCAGGCGGCCGCGATCGACGCCCGAAACATGGCCGGGTCGGTGCCGCCGCCCCAGTGATCGGCCTCGAAACATTCGACCAGCCGCTCCGCCTGCAGCAGCTGGACGATATGCGGCTCCGGGCTGTCCGCCCGCTTGGCGCTGGCATGACCGGCATCCTTGGCGATCTGCTGGATAGCCCCGATCGCGGTGCCGCTGGCGACATGGCCCCAGAAGCCGTCGGCCAGAGGCAGTTCCCGTTCGACGAAGAAATGCACCGCGTCGTGCGGGATCATCCCCTTCTTCGGGAAGGTCGACGTCTCCTCCGAGCCGTCGGCGCGGCGGATGCGGATCCAGTCGCGGTCCGAGCCCTTGCTGATCTCGATCTCCATCCCCGGATGATAGGTCCGCATATTAGCGGTGACAAGAAGGCGAATTGCGCCTAAAGGCCGCGCCTTATGGCTACCCAAATTCCCTCTCCGCCCAAAGTGGGCATGGTCTCGCTCGGCTGTCCCAAGGCGCTGGTCGACAGCGAACGGATCCTGACGCAGCTCAGGAGCGACGGCTATGACCTGTCGCCCGACTATGCCGGCGCTGATGTCGTGCTGGTCAATACCTGCGGCTTTCTCGACAGCGCCAAGGAGGAGAGCCTCGAGGCGATTGGCGAGGCGATGGCCGAGAATGGCCGGGTGATCGTCACCGGCTGCATGGGCAATGAAGCCGATCTGATCATGAAGCGTTTCCCCGATGTGCTCGCGGTGACCGGCGCGCACCAGTACGAGGATGTGGTGACCGCGGTGCATGCGGCGGCGCCGGCGGCGCGCGGTGCTTTTGTCGATCTGGTGCCGGAGGCCGGCCTGAAGCTGACCCCGCGCCACTACAGTTACCTGAAGATTTCCGAGGGCTGCAACCATCGCTGTTCCTTCTGCATCATCCCGAGCCTGCGAGGCGATCTCGTCTCGCGCCGTCCCGATGCGATCCTGCGCGAGGCGGAGAAGCTGGTCGAGGCGGGTACGAAAGAACTGCTCGTCATCAGCCAGGACACTTCGGCTTATGGCGTCGACATCCGGCACCAGTCGCGGGTTTGGAACGGACCGATCGGACAGGGCCGCGAAGTGCGCGCCCATATGACCGATCTCGCCGCCGCGCTCGGCGAGCTCGGCGTCTGGACCCGGCTGCATTATGTCTATCCCTATCCCCATGTCGACAAGGTCATCCCGCTGATGGCCGAGGGCAAGATCACGCCCTATCTCGACATCCCGTTCCAGCATGCCGCGCCCAATGTGCTGAAGCGGATGAAGCGCCCGGCCAACGAGGCCAAGGTGCTGCAGCGGGTCAAGTCGTGGCGCGATATCTGCCCGGACCTGACGATCCGCTCGACTTTTGTCGTCGGCTTTCCCGGCGAGAGCGAGGATGATTTCCAATATCTGCTCGACTGGCTCGAGGAAGCGCAGCTCGACCGGGTCGGGGCGTTCCGCTTCGAACCGGTGGAGGGGGCCGCGGCCAATCTGCTCGACGGCGCCGTGCCGGAAGAGGTCAAGGAAGAGCGCTACCAGCGGATCATGGACGTCACCGCCCGGATCAGCGCCGCCAAGCTGCAGGCCAAGATCGGCCGCACGCTGCCGGTGATCGTCGACGAGATCGGCGAGCCCGACGAGGATGGCGATGTGGGGGCGACTGCGCGTTCGCAGGCCGATGCGCCTGAGATAGACGGCCATGTGTTTTTGCGCAATGTGCGGGCGGATCTGGCCGTGGGCGATATTGTCGACGCGGTGATCGAGGATGCCGACGAGCATGACCTGTTCGGGGTGGCCGCGGGTTAGCATCACCTGAAGCCCCTCCTTTTCAAAGGCGTTATTATACTTGACGTACCCACAGAAAACGGCTAGTTTGTACCAATAAGGAGACAAACGATGGCATCCGGCCTTTCTGCAAAACACTTTCATGACGAAGAAGCGGCATATTCTTATGTTGAAGCGCGCCTTTGGCCTCACGGTCCCGTCTGCCCACGTTGCGGCGGTCTTGACCGCATTGGTAAAATGGGCGGCAAATCGACCCGCATTGGTGCTTACAAGTGCTATGAGTGCCGGAAGCCCTTCACCGTTAAGATCGGAACCATCTTTGAGGCCAGCCACGTTCCTATGAATGTCTGGTTGCAAGCAATGTATTTGATCGCTGGCAGCAAGAAAGGCATTTCCAGCAACCAGCTTCACCGCATCCTTGGCGTTACCCTCAAAACCGCTTGGTTTATGTCTCACCGCATCCGCGAAGCGATGCGCTCCGACGCATTTGAACCGTTTGGCTCAGGTGGCGGCATTGTTGAGGCGGATGAAACTTTCATCGGTCGCGAACCCAACGTCCCTGTCGGTCGGGGTTATAAGCACAAGATGAAAGTGCTTTCACTTCTGGACCGCAATACTGGCCGTAAACGCTCTATGGTCATTGATGGCGTTACTATTGCGGATGTCACCCCGATCTTGCAGGCAAACATTGCCAAGGAAGCAGATTTGATGACCGATGATGCCGGTCAGTATCGCTTCATGTATCGCCACTTCGCTTCGCACAACACCACCCCGCATATGAAGGGTGTTTATGTTGACCCGCGCAATCCCGAAATTCACACGAACACCATTGAAGGCTCTTTCAGCATCTTCAAACGTGGTATGCGCGGTATCTACCAGCATTGCGCAAAAAAGCATCTGCACCGCTATCTGGCTGAATTTGACTTCCGCTATAGCAATCGTGTCGCAAACGGGTTTAATGATACCGAACGAGCCGATGCCATCCTGTCCGGCGTAGTTGGCAAGCGGCTCACCTACGAAAGGGCTGGTGCGAAAATCTGATGCCGAAACAAAAGCAAAAGCTGACGCAAAAGGAGCAATCGGAGCGGTTCAAAAAGGCCGTTCACGATCTCGTAGCCGCTGGCGAACTAAACCCCACCGAGGCGGACGCGGCGTTCGAAAAACTGATGAAAAACTTGAAGACAAACCAGCCGAAAGACAGCTAGTGCAATCGATTTTTGTAAAGATGCTCCAAGGCTGTCGGCTGTATTGCAGAAATCGGAACTAGCTGGGCTACCTGCCGGAGTAAGGCAGCACTGTCCTGCGGCAGGCTCTTTGTAAAAGCCGACATTTTTATGATCGCTGCATTATCTCCAATATCACCAAATGCGGCATAGTTGGAATTGATGGAATTGCCGTTGGCGGTGACACTCTTAATCAGCAGAATTTTCTCTTGGCGCACGGCAAAATCAAGCTTCCATGAATGTCCGCTGCGACCGACATATTCGTAGTCAGTGGAAATGTCCTTCTCTGGAGCAAATTTCTCCAATTCAATTCGAATCAGTGCTTTGATCTTTTTATCCGCTTTGCGAACTTCGTGCTCCAATATCATCCGTGCTGCGCTGGCAGATGCGTTCGCTACGGCTGTGATGGCCGGGTAAAGCCAATCTTCGTGCGAAGGATTCGCAATCAATAGCCCTTTTTGTGTGTGCAAAGAATGCCGCTTGGAAACTTTTTCAAAAATCGCATCTGCTGAACTTGGATCACGCCCGTGCTCCAACGCACTGTGATAAGCGCCGCCACCATCCGTCACGCGGAATCCGTCGCCATGCTTTGAAATATATACAAACACAGGGTCCGACGAAGGATATAAGCAGTCGGTACGATACCGGGTTCCCTGATCGAGTTCCTGGCAAGCGGGAATCCGGTTTATCAGGGCGGTCAGATTACCACACTCCATATTGTTCCCTCTCAAACAAACTTGCCTCTTGCGGTGGCTCACAATCGCTGCGCTGCATTGCAGTCACGTGGATATTCAAATCCATTGCGGCCGTCTCCAAGGCCCGGATAAACAGCGTATCAACTATTTGAACCGGCTTCCGATTTGGAAGCTCTCCAAATCCATTTTCTTTTACATGATCGCGATTCTCAAGCCAAGGATGAATGTGCGGACCGCAAACGGTGTGAGGCAACCCCTTGTCTTTTATGGCGGAATAACTGTTGTATTTGCACTCATCCATTGGCGCTATATCGACCCGATAAATTAATTTTTTCTGATAAAGGCATGATATGGACGGGCGAGTAAGCTTTGGGTTGATTGTAAAGACCAATTCCCCAAGCTGCGCTCCATGAGCATTGATCATCCCCCATCTCGTTGTCCATTCCCACCCGTGTTCTTGGTGCCATGGCGGTAGCTGCCCATCCAACTCTTTATATCCAGCGATAAAGTTATCAATCGCAGCGAGTTCTTCGTCTTCCATTCATTGTGTTTAGTCTCAATGGCATAGGGAGTCGAGATGTTTGGGTACGCGATATATAATAACGCCTTTTCAAAGGAGGGGTTGGGGTGGTTTCTCTCGGCGCAGAGCCGTCCTTTGGTTTCTCGTTCATAACCGTCGGCACCACCTTCATTCGCTGGCGCGAGCGATGCTGGCGCATCGCCACCACCCCAACCCCTCCTCTGAAGAGGAGGGGCTCAGATTGTGCTTTGTCCGAACAAAGCTTTCTCATGTTCGTCCTTCCGGCCATGCTCCGGACCTGATCCGGAACCCTGCGCGTCCATTTGCCATTGTGCTTGCCGTGCAGGGCTCCGCGTCGAGCGCGGAGCACACAGGTCCTTCGACAGGCTCAGGACGAACGGTTTGTTTTTGAAACGCATCATGGTCTGCATCCGGATACATTCGTCATTGCGAGCGCAGCGAAGCAATCCAGGGCATCTTGCCATGAACGATAGTGCTTGCCGCTCTGGATTGCCGCGCTGCGCTCGCAATGACGGGGGTGACCAGCCTTTCCACCGCGCATGAACTTGACAAAGTTTACAGGGTCATGAATTCATTCCCGCTTGCCCCCGGCGCGAGCCGAATTGGCCCGTGGCATATAGCTCCAGTTCGGTCCGGTCGACCAGCGCGGTGATCATCGCGTCGTCGCTGGTGCCGGTGGGGGTGGCGGTGAGGCCGGGGACCTCGCGTTCCATTTCGGCGGCTTCCTCCGCGCTCATCCGGTAATATTCCGGCGGGCTGTCCTCCTCCGGCCAGCGCACCGCGTAGAATTCCGCACCTTCTTCCGCCGGCGCCTGGCAGCCGCGCAGCGCGTCGGCATGGGCGGTCGCGGCGGCCAGCTCTTCCTCGGTCGGGGTGGCGATCAGCGGCGCGGTATCCTCGCCCTTGCCGATCGCCTCGAGCATATCGCCGAAGCGGGCGGCGCCGCGCTGCGCCGGGACCTGCTCGGCGATCTTGTCGAGCCGCGCCAGATGCGCCAGCAGCAGCCGGCTGTCATAGCGGCGGCGCGTCCCCACCACCTCGCCATGATAATAGACCGGTTCCTCGATGCCGTCGATCGCCCGCTCCTGCAGCGCATCCTCCGCGACATCGCGCGCCAGCACCAGCGCCGCCAGCCAGGCCCGGGCAAAATCCGGGTCGCGGCGGCGCAGGTCATAGGCCGACTGGCGCGAGCGCTGCACATAATAAGCGGCGGCGCCGACATTGCCGGTGCGGGCCAGCGCCTCGAGGAACTTCACCCGCAGCTCGGGGTGCCAGCCATCGTGGCGGAGGGCGCGGCTGTGCTCCGCGCTTGACGCGGAGCTTTGCGCGTCTGCCGAATTGTCGGTGCTTTGGCCACAGGGCTCCGCGTCAGGCGCGGAGCACGAGCGTGGTTCGACAGGCTCACCACTGGCGGGATCAAACTGATCGTCATCCTGAACCTGGTTATCTTCGATGGCCTGACGGCTCAGGATCTCGTCCGTCTTGCCACCATCTGCCGGTTCCGAGGCCCGGGGTCCTGAAACAGGTTCAGGATGACGACTCTCCGCCGCATCTTCGCCTGTTGCCCTACCCCGCGCTGTTCCCAGGCGCCGGGCAAATTCATCCTGATAGGTCATATTTTTTCCTCCATTCATGGGGCCATTCCGATCGCGGCACGGGGTGTGGCCGGGTAGGTATGGTTTGTTAAAGGAAGATAATATAACCTATTTGGTGAGGTGTAGGAAAGGGACTAGTGGAGAATTCTGCGCATCAAAAGATGGGGGCAATTTCGAAACAATTATACAACTTGCTTACATTTTGGATATATGTGTAAATAAGGTTGATTTTGTCCGGGGAACAAAATAAGAACAAATGGTGTATCAAGCTCAGCGCATCAGGGACCCGATCCATAACATAATTGGCTTCGAAGCTGAGCAGTTCGACAATGCAATGTGGCAAGTGCTTTGTACCAAACCCTTCCAACGACTAAGACGCATTAAACAATTGGGCTTTTCAGATTTTGTTTATCCTGGTGCTACGCACTCAAGGTTTGCGCATAGTGTTGGTGTGTTTCATACCGCTCGACGGCTAATGGAAATAATCAAGTCGTCCGTGGGTAATCCCGGGTTTCAGCATACCCGAGCTCAAGTTGCTCTTGCTGCCTCGTTAGTTCATGACGTTGGACACGGACCATTCAGTCATGCTTTTGAAGACGTTGGTCGTCGCCTGAAGTTAAAGCTCGCAGATCACGAGTTCGTAAGTGATCAGCTAATTCGTGATAGCGAATTGTCCATAGCTCTTAAAGAGCTTGGAGGAGGTTTTCATGAGGATGTCGCAGATGTGATCGCAAGCGACGGACCAAAGTCAGTTTATGATGCGGTAGTTTCAAGCCAGTTTGATGCAGATCGATTGGATTACATGAGGCGAGACCGAATGATGGCTGGTTCGTCTCACGGAGTAATCGATTACGAATGGCTCGTCGCAAACCTTGAGGTAGGGACGGTACCACTTGTTGTCGATGAAGAAAAAGCAGGCGAGATTGAGACGTTTATCATTGGTCCGAAGGCGGTCCATGCAGCCGAAGCATATGTCTTGGGTCTTTTTCAGCTTTATCCTACAATTTATTTGCACAAAACTACTCGAGGCGTCGTAAAATTATTTACTGAAATGATGGTGAGGGTTTTTCAGCTTATTATTGATGGGAGTGTTTATAAAACTGGACTGACAAAAAATCACCCCATCGCAAAATTTGCTAAAAGCCCCGATAGTTTGGAATTAGCGTTAGCTCTTGATGATACCGTCGTTTGGGGGGCTCTTTCCCAAATAGCTTCTGGATCCGACAAGCTTTGCGCAAATCTGTCTAGTCGTTTAATTGAGAGAAAACTTTTAAAGTGTTTTGATGTGAGAGAAGTTTTCAAAAGCAAGATCAGAACGACAGTTAAGTCAGACGAAATTCGGGATATCACTGACAGATCGGTTGCAAGAATAATTGAAAAATTTGAAATCTATCGCGCTTCTAATTCAGGCAAGCTCATCTTATTTGATCAGGCAAGTCGACCTCCTTATAAAAAATTTCATGAATCTAAAGGTCCTTTGAATCAAATTAGGGTTCGGACTGCGAATGGACAGACCGCTGATCTCGGAGAATTTTCTCCGATTGTGAGAGCAATTAGAACTTTTGAGTCTGCCAGATATTATTTTGATCGAGACGATCACCAAAGCTGTGAAATTTTAGAGAGCATTATAGAGGAGGAAACGCCAAATGGTTGAAACTTTGAAAATTGCAGCCGATGCAGCTTGGCAAATTGTTGTTGATGCTGATGGTGAATTGGTTGGGAGAACCCGAATCCAAAAGATTGCCTATCTTTTGGAAGCCGCTGGCCTTGGCTCTGGTTTCTATTTTGATTATAAACATTATGGACCATTCAGTGATGAACTCGGGTCTGCCTTGAAGTTAGCATCCATGTTTAATTTGATTGAAGAAGAGGAACGCCCGACATCGTGGGGTGGATTTTATTCAATTTTTAGATCTTCAGAAGAAGGCGGAAAATCTGAAAACTTGAACAGGATCAGGCTTATTGAAATGGGTAAGTCTGCAAATGCTGTTGAACTTGAGTTGGCCGCTACAGCCGCTTTCTTAGCTCTTGAAGGTTCGTTGAACCCTTGGGTTGATACTGCGAAGTTAAAATCCGATAAAACCTCTGATGGTAGATTGGATCGTGCGAAAAAATTATATAGACAGTTTTTAAACGTTGACACCCCTCAGCCTTTACCAGCTATCTAAAAATTCAATCCTAGATATGATGCTTATTAGTTTGGTTCTAGAAATGGTAGGCATTTAAGACCTTGTCGGTCAGCTTCGAAGTTAAGCTGTATATCCTTCTCCCGCACGGGGGAACGGGTGTGGGTCACCCCAACCCCGTAACCTCCAAACCGCAAAGCACAAACGCATAGCCGGGCACCGCATATACCCCGCCCCGGAACCACGGATAGGGGATGCGTGTCTTCGACGGATAGCCGATCGGGTGGACGACGGGGAGGCGCTCGCCCATCACCGGGGTCGGGAAGTGTGTGGTCAGGGGGTCGCGGACCTCGATAAAGCCGCCGCGTTCGTCGGGCGCCAGCAGGATCGCGTGATACAGTGTGTTCCGGACGGGAGTGGCACAACAACCCACCATCAGAACACCCTCATCCAACTGCGCCTATCCGCCTGCGCTGACGCTGCGGCACCAAGGCTCCCTATCCTTCTCCCTCACGAGAGAAGGTGTTTGGCCTCCCATTCCTCCCGCCCAATCTCCCACACCAGCGACGGTCGGGTCGTGCCGTCGGCGCGCTGGCTCACTATTTCGCCCATGCGGCGGAAGCCGAGATGGTCGAGCAGCTGGGCGGTGCGGTGATTGTCGGGGGCGGCGGTTTCGCAGATCAGGTCGAGGCCGAGCGTATCGAACATCCAG
>Ga0209346_1000833_pt1 | contig 21594 bp, 23 predicted proteins | sample AutmiccommunBRH9_FD_187381 | JGI IMG/M metagenome (GOLD analysis project Ga0209346, IMG submission 187381) | Deep subsurface microbial communities from Mt. Terri, Switzerland - Autotrophic microbial communities BRH/9 (SPAdes) (version 2) | ecosystem: Environmental > Aquatic > Deep subsurface >...
AACGGCCAAGCAGAAGGTCAGATTAATCGTCTGAAGACCCTCAAACGCGCCATGTACGGCCGAGCCGGGCCAGAACTGTTGAGGGCAAGAATGCTGCCCTTCCGCCACACAGATTGAGGCAGAGCCCAATTAAGGGCTACGCGACAACCGGTCAGCGACCTGTTCCGCCTGCCGCGCCCCTTGCCGGGCAGCCTGGGCGTAGAGACCGCAGCGATCTCTGCTGATCACTTCCACCTCGGGATGTCGCTTCAGCCAGTTGGTGCAGGTGACGACGTCTCGATCCTCGAGAATGTCGATGACCACGCGACGCTCCAGATCGACAATGATCGTGCCGTAGGTTTGCGACTTCCGCCAGCTCCAGTCGTCGATCCCGATGACCGTCGGCGGCTCGGCGGTGCCTTGAGCACACTTCTTCAGCTGCCTGAGCACCGTGTCATCGCTGACCCCAAGGCCCAAACGGTGCAAGAGCCGCTCGGCAGGCCGCCCGCCGGTCGCATGCCCAAGATGGCTGACAATCTCCCCGACACGCGAGGTGCGCCGCGCAAAAGGACGCGCAACCGAGACGGTCTGGTCCGAGAAAGTCCGGCGCGGGCAAGCGGGAGCCAAACATCGCCAACGGCAAACCGCGAGATCAACCGTTACCTCGTCTCCATGCGCGGGATAATCCTGCAGCCGCCGACTACATGGATGGAAAAGTCGTCGGGTCTAGGATTTCCACGCACAAGGCCAAGCCGTCTGGATCGAACTAAGGGTTTGTTGATGCCGATGCTCAATTCGGATTGTAGCCATTCAAGTGCCTCAGACAACCGTATAGCTCTATCGTTCGGGGGGCAAGCATACCGGCAACCCCCGCGCACCGCATCTTTGCGACCATTACGCGCCCCGCCGTACCGTCAGAAGAAAAACCGGTGTTAGCACAAGCAGGAAGAGGACCGTATAGGCTGCCGCTACCCTGATTTCGAGATTGAGAAAACTTTCGAGCAGTCCCACTCCGACCGGATGACTGCCCGCTGAGGCGAGGAAAAGCGACCCGTTGATCTCAGCAAATGACATGATGAAGGTCATCGACCAGGCCAGCAGGATCGCATTGCGCAGATTGGGCAGGATCACGCGGGTAAAGATCGCCCAATCAGACGCGCCGAGCGTACGCGCCGCTGCGGCAAGTGTCGGCGCATCAAGTGCCATCATGGCTGTCATCACCGGCCAGACCACAAACGGAAAGGTCCACACAAGGTGAGCCAGCATAAGGATTTCCCAGCTTCCGATCAAGCGCGGCCAGGCAAGGACCAGACCCATCGCCACGATCATCGGCGGCAGCACTATCGGCATGCTCACGATGGCCTTGACCAGAACCTGCCCGCGCCGCCCGCCCTGCGCGAGGCGCACACCAAGCGGCACCCCGAGCAAAAGATTGATCGTGCTCACACCGATGGCGAGAAACAGGCTGAAGCCGATCTCACCCTGCGCCGTTGACCAGATCGTAGCATAGGCGTCGAGCGAGAGACCCGAAAGGCCCCGACTGTCCCAACGGGCTGTGAACGACCCAATCGCGAGAAAGAGGAGCGGTATCAGTAGCAGCCCCGCCGGAGACCAGACGAGAACCGGCTCGACCCAGGCCCAAAAGCGTTCGGCTCGCGCTCCGGCGCGCTGCCGTCGCCGGGTCGGGATCGCGTACATGCCGGCCGAGGCGGTCATGACCGTCCCGGAAGGCTGAGCAGAGGCGCGGCCGCACGGTCGCGGTGGCCCGGCGGCAGGTTGAGATGCAGAACATCGCCATCCCGCAAGCCGGTGGCCTTGGGCAGATCGACGGTCACGCTTGTTCCGTCCGCCGTCAGCCCCATCACCCGTAACCGATCGCCAAGATAGAGCTGCCGCCCAACAGTGATCGTCAGATCGGCGCGCGCGGCGTTCTCGGCAAGGCGCAGATCCTCGGGCCGCAGGATAGGCCCGGTTCCACCTTCGCTCGCTGCATCGAACAGCGTGTTGACCGCGCCGAAAAACGCCGCCACCTCGATATGGGTTGGTCGGTCATAGAGATCGCGCGGCGTGCCCTCCTGCAGGATACGTCCACCCGAGAGCATGACGATCCGGTCGGCGAGAACGAAGGCATCGGCCTTGTCATGGGTGACGATGAGCGTGGTGATGTCGAGAGGCTCGAGCAGCGCGCGCAATTCGGAGCGGATATCGTCGCGCAGGACCGGATCGAGCGCAGAAAGCGGCTCGTCAAGCAAGAGGATATCAGGCTCCGTCGCCAGGGCCCGCGCCAGAGCAACGCGTTGACGCTGTCCGCCGGATAGGGCATCGACACCGCGATCGGCAAAGCTGTCCATCCGCACGCGGGCAAGCGCCGTCATGGCCCGCTCATGACGCTCGGCACGTTTCATGCCGCGCATACGCGGCCCGAAGGCCACATTGTCGCGCACGTTCAGATGCGGGAATAACGCAAAGCTCTGGAACACATAGCCGATATTGCGCTCGGCCGCGTCAAGCGGCGTGACATCGCGCCCGTCAAAGAGGATGCGCCCGGCACTCGGTTCAAGCAAGCCTGCAATGATGTTGAGCAAGGTCGTCTTACCCGAGCCCGACGCGCCAATGAGCGCCGTCACACGCCCTGGCGCGAGAACCAGGTCGATCCCCTCGAGCACCGGTTTGTCGCCGAACCGTTTTTCAATCCCGTTCATCGTGATGGTCATGTCTGTCTTCCTCTCTCAAGGGTCAGGTGGCGTCGGTCTGCGTGTGAAAGGGCGTCGCGCGTCCAACAAGAAGCCGCAGTACGCCCGCCAACGCCAAAGCGACAATCAACAGCAGGATCGCCATGGCCGCGGCATTTCCAAAGTTGAGAAAGCCGGTGAATTCCCGGTAGATGACCGCGGGAAAGATCGTGACCGAGCGCGCGATCAGCAAGGCCGGCCCGAAGGAGGCCATCGCCAGAAGGAAGGAAAAGACCGCCGCCTCGATCAGCGCCGGGCGCAGGATCGGCACCACGACCAGAAACGTCACCGCAGGACCGCGCCCCCCCAGCGTGCGTGCCGCTGCCGGCAGGCCCGGATCCATCTTGGCGATCGCCTCGGCCAGAATGAGGGCCGAGCGCGGGATCTGAAAGCTCAGGTAAGCGACGCCGAGACCGAACGCCGTGAAGGCCAGGCCGCGCGTGGCCTCGGTGCCCAGAAGCCATGCTTCAAGCAGGGCAAGCACGCCGGCATTGCCCATCAGCACGATCATCAACATGCCGTAGATGATACCGGCGAAGGCGAAGTTGATCTGGCTGAGGGTTTGCAGGAAATGCGCCCCCGCCCCGTTGCGCCCGATCCGCCAGGCCAGGGGCAGAGCCCACGCCGTCGCGATGAACGAGGTCACAAGGCAGAACATCACGGTCTCGGCCAGCGCCTGCATGAAGTAGCCGCTCGCAAAGACCCGGCGATAGACATCAAGCGTCGGCGCGCCACTCTCGCCGGTCAGGCTGACGAGGATCACAGTTGCCAGCGGATAGGCCAGGCCGAGGGCGAATATGCCCAGCAGGGCTATGGTCGTTACGATCATGAAGGCGCGCATGGCAAAGACCCCGGTCGGTCAGATTGGAAAAGGGGCCGGGGGCAGGCAAGCCGCCCCCGGCGCGATGGTTCAGCTTCCCGCCAGACCGATTTCGCTCAGCGCAGCCTTGACATCGCCGCCTTGCAGCACGGCAGCGGTGAAGGCGCGTTTGAGATTGCCGACATTGGCGGCGGCATGGGGGATGTCCACAGGCACCTGACGGGCGATCTCGGGGAAGGCATCCGACATCTCCGCCGGGATCGCACTGGCGATGACAGGCCGGAAATAGGAGCGCGCGATGATTTCCTGTGCCTCGTCGCTCAGCACCCAGTTCAGGAAATCGGCGGCCTTCTCGGGTTCGGGGGCACCTTTGGCAAACCCCATGCCGAGCGGCACCGCCGCCACACCTTCCGAGGGAACGACCACATCGACCGGCGCGCCATTGGCCCTTTCGATCAGGATGTTGCCCTCGGCATCAATGGTGATCGGGCATTCGCCTTGCGCCAGACGCGGTGCCACGATCTCGGTGCGGTAGCTGTGACCGTTGTCTTGGAACGCCTTGAGAAAGTTGAAGCCCGTGGTGAAATCGTCAGGCGTGCCGCCCAGGATCGCATTCATCGAATACATGAACACCGAGGCAGTGCCCGACCAGGTCGGATCCATCGAACAGGCAAGCCCCTTGTATTTCGGGTCGAGCAGATCGGCCCACGAGGTCGGCAGCGGCAGGCCGCGACGTTCCAGGACGTCCGTATTCACGCCGATCACGATATTGGCGGTTCCGACGCCCCACCAATAGTGTTCCGGGTCGCGCAGGTCTGCGGGGATCTCGTCAAAACGCGCAACCTTGAGCGGGGCAGTGACGCCGGAAGCCTTGGCCTCAGAGGCGATGTCGAGCGACCAGAACGCCGCATTGGCGATCGGGTTTGCCGCCTCGAGCTTGAGCGCGGCCAGCGCGGTGCTCGATCCGTTCTTGAGGTCGAGCGTGGGGCGAATGCCGGTCTTGGCCTCATAGGCCTCCACCAGACCGGCCCAGTTCATGTATTTGCTGGGCAGGTCATAAACGGTCAGTTCTTCGGCGACGACAGGGCCGGTGATGGCCAGCGTCAGCGCGGTGCAGGTCGCGGTAAGAAAGTTTTTCATGATATCCTCTAGCAGCGGTTGGTTGGGGTTTTCTCGAACCGGCGGTCCTCGTAAACGAGGTCTCCGGCCAGGAAGGTCCGGCGCACGACCGGATGGCCGAGCCGGGTCGAGACCTGTGCCAGATCGCCCCGCAAGCCGGGGGCGATGGCACCGCGATCAGTTAGGCCAAGTGCTGCGGCAGGGCCGCTGCTGACCAGCCGGATCGCGTCAAAGAGATCGGGGATATGTCCGTCCTGAACGAGTTTGAACGCGCCACAGACCAGCGCAGGCGGATAGTAGTCCGAGCAGATCGCATCCAATGCGCCCACTGCCAGCGCCTCGATCAGGTTCAGGTTGCCGCTGGCCGAGCCGCCGCGCAGCAAATTAGGACCTGCCATGCTGACAAACATACCCAAGGCGTGGGCGCGCTCTGCCGCCTCCAGACGGACGGGCATTTCCGACAGGCGACCACCTAATGCGTACCATGCCTCGGCCCGAGCTGCGCTATTGTCGTCATGCGAGGCGATGATCAGGCCAAGTTCATGCGCGCGCGCGGCGACTAGGGCTTCATGCGCCGTCTTGAGATGGGCACGCGCCTGTTTCTCGGCGACCAGCCGTTCAAGCTCGTCATCATCGGCATCGGTCAACTGCCGGTTCAGGGCCTTGTAACTTTCCAGATCAGCAAACTGCCCCTCGCCGGGCGTATGATCCATGACTGAGATCATCCGCACAACCGGATGCGCCATCGCCTCGAGCGTATAGGCTGGATCGGCAGTCACCTCGTATCGCAGGTCCACCCAGTGCTCAACCAGTAGCCGCCCCGCCGCCGCGTGATCACGGATCGCGTCCATGATCTGCCTCGAAAGCCGTTTGGAGCGGTTCTTGGCCTCGTCCTCGAAATAGGCGATGGCGTGCAGTTTCGTGGTGATCCCCCAAGCGGCGGCGTTCTTGTCGGATTGGATGAGCCCCAATTCGACCGGCATGCGCAAGGTGCCGGCACGCGGGCCAAGCGCGCCGATCTCGAATTCGATATCGTCGCCATGCAGGTCTATGCAGCCAGGGATAAGCCAATCGCCTTCGGCGTCTATCACCTGTCCGGCCCCGTCCGGTGCGCCCGCCCCCTCGCGGATGTCGGTGATGCGCCCGTCTTCAAGGCAAAGCGCCCCCTCGACAACACGATCGGGCAGAACGATCTGGGCGTTTTCAATAACAAGGGTCATAGGACAGTTTCCTCCTTGCGACAGATTGGCGTCTCGGCCATGATCCGCCCGTCGTTGATTTCGATTTCGCGATCGGCCAGCCGATCCACGGCAACGCGGTCGTGCAGCACGGCGATGGTCGAGGTGCCGGCGACCTTGAGGTCCGCCAGTAGGTCGATCACGACCTCCCGCGTCGCGGGGTCGAGCGCGGCGGTCGGCTCATCGAGGATCAGCAAACGCGGGTGCCGCATCAGCGTGAGGCCAAGATTGAAACGCTGCTTCTCGCCGCCCGAAAACGTCACCGGATAGACCGGTGCCAGCGCCTCGGGCAGGCAAAGCCGCTCGAACAGCGCCAGCGCCTCGGCCTCGGCACGGGCGCGGTCGTCATGGAGTGCCGCCTCGATCATCAGATCAAGCGCACCGACCCGCGGCACAACGCTCAGATGCTGCGAAACGTAGCCAATCTCGCCTTCGAGCAACGCGATGAGGTCGATCACCGGCAGATCGGCCAGCGTGAGCACCGTGCCATCGGCACGCCGATACCGCACAGACCCCCCGGTTGGTCGGTTGTAATGCAGCAAGGTCTTGATCAGCGTCGATTTCCCTGCGCCCGTGCGCCCCGTGAGCGCCAGAAACTCGCCTTCGGCAAGGGCAAAAGACACATCATTGAGCGCCACGATTTCGCGCGCGCCAAGAAGATGCAAGGTGAAGGTCTTGCTGAGGTTTGCCACCTCCAGAACGGGGGGGCATGTCATAGTGCGGAACTCACCAATAGTTGGGTATAGGGGGCTTGGGGGTCTTCCATGAGTTGCGTGACCATGCCGCTTTCCACGACGCGGCCCGCCTTGAGCACAATCGCACGCCGCGCCAGAAGCCGCAGAACGCCCCAGTCATGGGTCACGAGGATCACCGTCAGGCCAAGCTCGCGTTGCACTTTGCGGATGAGATCGAGCGTGCGCGCCTGCACCGAGAGATCGAGGCCGGTTGTCGGCTCATCAAGCAAAAGCACTTGCGGACGGTTGGCCAATGCGCGCGCGATCTGCACCCGCTGGCGCATCCCGGCGCTGAGCGTCATGGTCTCGACATCCATCCGGTCGCCCAGTTCCATGTGATCTAGATGGCCATGCGCGCGGCTGCGCATCCTCCCGATATGCCGCTCGCCTGCGGCTAGCATCCGCTCGATCACGTTGCCGCCCGCGCTCATGCCCATCATCAGCGCGCGGCGCGGGTTCTGATAGACGATCCCGAGATCGGAATTGCGCAGCGCGCGCCGCTCCTCGGCAGAGGCATCGTGGAGCGGCTGCTTCCCTTCCCGCCAACCGTTGTAATAAATCGCGCCTGACGTCGGCTCGGCGCGGAAATCGAGCATGTCGATGAGGCTGGTCTTGCCCGCGCCGCTTTCACCGACAATGCCGAAAATCTCGCCCGGCCAAACCTCGAAGGACACATCGCGCAGCGCCCAGACCGCGCCGCAGACCGGGCAGACGGCACTTTGGGTCGTGGCCTCCATCGCCGGGCAATTCCCCGCGCAGGGTCGCGCGCCGTGGCGCAGCGACAGGTTTTCGACCCGGATCACAGGGTTTGCCATGTCATGTCCTCCAGCGTTTCACCGCGGCATTTGCGGCACCAGGCACTGTCTGAACAGGTCCAGGTCATCTCGCCGTCCGGCCCGAGCGCAGGGGCGAGAAAGCTCTCGGTCGAGCCGCATAGACGGCAGGATCGCCCGGTCTGATCCTCGACGCGGAACGGATGATCCTCAAAGCCCAAGGGCTCTACCGTGGTATCGGGCGGGATGGCGTAGATGCGCTTTTCCCGGCCGGCGCAGAAGATGAAGAGCGCCGGCGAATGATCGAGCTTGGGCAGATCCCAGCGTGGCACATGGGTGGGATCAAGCACATAGCGCCCCTCGATCATCACCGGATAGCGCCCGCCGATCATGATCTCGCCATGGGCGATGACGCTTTCATAGAGCCTGAGCCAAAGCTTGCTGTAATCCCTCTCGGCGTGCATCTGCCGCGCAACCGCCTCGGAGCGTTCGAAAAACCGCAACGCATCGGGAAAGGCGACCTGAAGGATCACGATCTGATCCTCGCGCAATGGCACCTCCGGCACCTTGTGACGGGTCTGAATGAGATCGGCACGTTCGGGATCTGTGGTGGCGACAGCCCCCGTCACCAGCCCGACCATGCGCCGCAGGTTGACGGCGTTCACCGTCTCGTCATCGCCCTCGTCGATGATCTTGTAACGGTCATCGGGGCCGATCAGCGACAGCGTGACCTGCAATCCGCCCGAGCCATAGCCTCGCGCAATCGGCACCTCCTCTGAGACATAGGGCACCTGATATCCGGGAATGCAGACTGCACGCAGCACCGCAAGCCGGACCGAGGCCTTCATGAACTCGTCCAGATAGGCAAAGGGCCAGGGCGCATCCCAGGCCCCGGTCGTGAAACGCTCGGTCATTCTCCGGCCTCCATGGGTTCGGTTTCGGGCGTCGCCACGGTGTCGCCGACAGCGTTCCGCCTGGTTGCATTTGCCGCGCTCATCCGATCCATCACCGAAGCGAAGAGCATGTAATGCGGCTTTTTCAGATGCTCGACAAAGCCGAGGCTCTCGACACCGTCGCAATGGTAGAGCACGAACTCGGTATCGTCGGACGGTCCGCCCTCTTCCGCGTCTCCCTCTTCGAGACAGCCATCGAGAATCGACATGGCGATGGCGCGCTCTTCCTGTTGACCGAGCGCCGCGCCGAAGCCGAGCGCCAGACGCAGCCCATCCTCATCATCACCGCTGGTCGAGATCGTGCCCACGCCGGAGATGATCGCATCAACCTGCGTGACAGGCACCTCGCCGATGTCCACGTCGAAATCCCATATTGGGTGACTCAGCCGCACGGGCACATGGCCGACGCGCAATTCACCGAGGGTGGGGTGCGAATGGCCATAGCCACGCAAAGAGGAATAGGCGAGGCCGATCAGCATCCCGCTCTCGCCTCGGGCCAGCGCCTGCAACCGCGCCGACCGGGCTGGGCGCGGAAAGCGCATCGGTGCCATGGTGATATCGGCGGGCTCGGCCTCGGGGGCCTCAGCGGGTTGCTTGACCAGCCCAGCCTCGCGCAGCACCTCCACAACACGCAGCATCGCCGGAAGCGGAGCGGTTTGCCCGGCACCATCGGCCCCGAGCGCGGCCAAGGCCTCGGCTCGGCGCGTCTGCGGCACCTCGCGCAGCAGATCGTGACGCAGGAAATGCAGTGTATAATCGCGCGTCGGACCAAGGAACTGCCCGCCTGGCACCGATTTGAACGCCGAGGACAGCCGCCGCAACACCCGCATCCGGTCCATGTCGAGCGGTTCTGCGGTTCCCCGGCGCGGCAGGCTTACCCGCAACGCGCGCAACACAAAAGAGGCATGGATCACGTCGCCTTCGGACTGGACGATCGCCAGCGCGGCCAAGCGCGGCGCATAAAGCCCCGCCTCGCACATCACCCGATCCACCGCATGGCGCTGCGCCGACAGGATCATCTCCACCTGCTGTGCAACTTCGGGCGCGGCCTCTGGTGCGGCGCGAAATGCGCCAAGGCGCACCGCATCGAGCATTTCCTCGGCCGCCAGCATCGCCCTCGTGCCGCCACGAACAACGGTATAGCCCATCTCACTCCTCCCCGTGCGCAAGACGCACATGCCGCGGCAGCCCCGCGAGTCTGCCCGTCGTCTCATCGACAAGCAAAATGTCCACACCGAGCGGATAGTCGGCCGTGGCGGCAGCGCGAGCGGCTACGAAGCCGTCGGGCAAGCCGGTGACGCTCAGATCGCGTGTCCGCCCGCCGGCCGCGCCCCGGCTGACACGATAGCGGGGTCCGCCTTCGGCCTCCGCCAAACCTGCGACCATGACGATCAGCAAAGCCCCCTCTTCCGGGTGCAGCAGCGTGCCGCGCGGCAGGGCGGGCAGTATGATCGCGGCCCGCGCCGCCGGTGCCGCAGCAACCGTAGCGCGCTCGGGGCCGACAGGGCGCGCGCCGTCGGGGCCTGCCACGCCCGCAGCCTCGAAGGCCGGATCCAGATGCAGGCGTGTGCCGGTCGGCACGAAGGTGCGCAACAGACCGGCAAGGGCAGCATCACAGCCGATCACCCGGCCCGGATAGGCCAGCGCCGTCAGCGCGGCGCGACCCAAGGCCTGGGTCTCGAACGGGTCCGGCCCCAGCGGATTGATCTCATCTCTCACGCGTATCTCTCCCTTATCGATCAGTTGAATAGTCATTGGCGTCATAGGCCTCGACCTCGCCGCCTTCGAAATCGATCTCGGTCGCGCGCACGGCAGCCCGCTCCCTTGAATGAGCTGCGGCGCGCGCACGCTCCAGGGTGGCAAGGGCCTTGGTCAAGGGCGGCACGAGCGTCGGGTCGGCTTCGATCGCAGCAAGGATGGTGGCCCCGGCGACAGCCGCTTCATGCTCATCGCCCAACCGCAGAAGACAGGCCTTGTACGCGCCGATCTCTGCCCAGGCCTCTATTGCAAGCGCCTCGGACATGTTGAATGCACTGCGGCTGACACCATCGGTCATCTGAAGCATGACGCGCACGCGGCGCAGGCTGTGCCGGTCGGTGGTCAGGCCAAGGTCATCGCGCAGACGCAGCACGTCTTTCGCGGCACAATTCGCAAGCGTTGCATGAAACCTCGCGCGCTGTTGGTCTGTCAAATCGGGCTGGAGCATCTGGTGTGTCTTTCTTTCAGGCAGTCAGCAAAAAGGGGGATGCGGGAAAGATGGTGCCTCCCGCACTTGAAAAGGTTCGAGACCTCGGATTTTCGTTGTTAGTCGTGCGCAACCACCACGCTCTTGAGGGTTGGCAGTTTCGGCGCGGTTATGAGCGGATCAAATGACCGTCATGGGCGCGACCCTGGTGTTGGCGTCATCTGAGGCCCTCTTCTTGTTCGTTGATTTGACTGGGGAGTCTATCCAAAGCCTCCGATCCTTTGGGACGGGCCGGGCACGACGGAGTTTGCGCGGCTTCGCCAACTGCAAACTCAATCCGATCGCCGCGAAACTGACTGATGACATATTCCTGCACCTCGCCACTGGCGCGGCAGGCATTTACCCCCTTCACACGCAAGACTGGCTGGGTGCGGGGCATCCTAAGCGCAAGCGCATCCTCGCTCCTCGGCAGTCGCGTAGTGATCAGGCTCTCGATCCGGTCAAGCGTGATCCCGCCCACCTCGCGCAAGTGCCTCGTGAGCGAACCGCCTGTGTAAGTTTGCGCAGCCGTCGCCGCTGCGCCGCACAGGAAATGCAGCGACACGGCATACGCAATGTCCCCCTCGCCGCGCAAGGTCCGTAAACACAGAATCGGCGTGTCTTCAGCCAGACGCAACTTTCGCGCCACCGACTGTTCGGCCACGATATCGGCCCGATCAAGAAGCATGACCTCCGCTGTGCGTCCCGAAGCCGCAAGCCGCTCGGTAAATCGGGTGTCACGCCCGATCCCATAGACCAGTTCACGTGCCAGAATGCGCGTGCCACGTCCATGCACGCGCTCGACCAGCCCATCATCAACCAGCACATCGACCGCCCGGCGCAATGTGTGCCGATTGACCCCGAAGCGCGCCGCCAACTCGATCTCGGAGGGGAGCCAGTCATCTGCCTCATGTCGCTCGGCAATATCGGACCTGAGCGCCGCCGCAATCTGGGCCCATATGGCAATTCCCGCGTTCCTCGCTAGAGTCAGCATAAAAGTCATCCGCCTCCTGTTGTCGAGACGTGTATACGTGATTCTTATGAATATGGTGTGACATCGCATGATGCGGGGTCTCCAGACAGACGGTAGAGCCATCCGAGATTATCGACGGGGGCGGATCCGTTGTCTGGGGGAACCTTGTTTCAGTCGAAATCCGCAGCATGTGTGAAGGTTGTTCGCTGCGTTGCCGGCAACCTGTTTCAGTTTGGAAGCAATGATACTCTGAGTCGCAGGAGAGAGTCGCAGGAGAATTTTTTTCATTTGCTTCCGGAGAGTCCTATATCTCCGTCGAGGCATCAAAATAGCTGAATATTGTCGGTGACTTTTCCGGAGATGGTCGAAAAACACCGAAGTTCCCGAAAACGTCTTCCCCATTAGCATTCGCGCGCTCCGGCGAACTCTATCTGTATGCGGCGCGACCATCGTCTCTTGATGCGTTGCAGCACGGCTGACAGCGCCATTTTCAGCGCTACAGCGGTTAAACAGCTGTTTACATGTGTAAATGACCATGCGCCTGCACATCGGCGCAATGTGTATCGAGGCGATCCATTTCCATACTAGCTGCCGCCCTGCGCCCATGCGGAGCAGTCAGTTCGCGGCGCGCCACATCCGATACCGATCCTGCCCGGTCATCTCGCGGATCAAACCCCGCGCTTCCATCCAGGCAAGGTTGCGCTGGACGGCGGCGCGACTGGCACCAGTCAGAGCCTCGGCCATCGGGGCGGAGACGAGTGGCCATTCGGTTAGAACAGCGCACAAGGCCGGGGGCGTGCGGCCCGAGAGCGGGGTCATCTCGGTTTCTGCCCGCGCTGACCATGCCTCGATATCGTCAAGGTGCCGCATTGCGGTCAGGCAGGCGGTCTCCATCCCGTCAAGCCAGCGCGCCAGACGGTCAGCGGGTGGGCCGCCGGCGCGCAGCCCCCCTGCCCCGCCCATGGCCAGAGGCGCAAAGACTGCGCCTCTCTCCTCGCTGGCCGCGATCCGCGCGGCCGTGACTGCCGCTTCCATTCGATCGCCCTGCTGCCCGAGGCCCGCGAGGCTCCAAAAGTGAAAGCCCACGCAGGCGCGAGTTATAGTGTGAAGATCGGCGGCTTGTGCCATCAGGCCTAGCCAACCGCCCGCACGGCCCGCGAAAGACTCGGCTTCATCTGCCATGTTCTCAGGATCGCGGCGGTCGAGGAAGCCAGACAGGTCCACCTCTGGGCCTGGCCCGCCTGTCAGACGACGTACCGCCCAACCAACCCGCGCGAGTGCAGCGGTGTCGTCTTGCAGGCCGGAAATGCGCATGGAAATCCAGAGCGCCAGCCGATCCGGGCCGATGCGGTCTCCCGCGAACCAGCTGAGATCAGCAGCCTCGATCAGGGCAAGCCTGTGCCGCCAGCCTTCCGGGCTGCGCTTCAGGCGGTCGTCCAGCGCGCCGACGCGACCGGCCACACGGGCAAGACGCGCGGCATGACCCGCCTCTGCCTTCCGCCAATCGTCGAGGACCTCGGTTTCACGCGGTTCGTCCCGCGGTCCGGGCGGCAGATAATCCGGTTCCTCTTCCATGGGACCGGGCAGAACAACTGTCGCATTTTCTTCACCATTTCAGCACATGATTATTACGTGATTTCTGGATGATACGGGGTAAGCACACATCATTTTTCAGCTTAAGGCTTCAATTTTGGCTACGTATTTCAGCAAGTGGCCGCCCTGTTGGCGCATGACCCAGCCGGTCTCGGAAGTTTCATATCGATGACGTCCGGCGAAGCGCATGCCTCGGATGAAGCGTGGGCCAAGGCGACGCGTACCGCGCGCGAGTTGGACCGGATTCTTGACGGAGCGGCGCCGGTGCGTGAGGCCGTGATGCGCGCGGCATCCGAGCTGCGGCTCTCGACACGCCAAGTCTACAACTATCTGGCGCGGTATCGGGAAGAGCGCAGGGTATCGTCCCTTCTGCCGCGAAGGAGTGGAACAAGACAACCAAGGATCAACCCCGCAGTCGAGAACATCATCGCGGTGACCCTGCGGGAGATGTGGTTGCGCCCGGAGCAGCCGGACCTTGCACCGATCGTTGAAGAGATCCGCACCCGCTGCGCAGAGGAAGGGCACACTCCACCCGCCTATGTCACTGTCGCCCGGCGGATCCCCATTCTGTTCGCCCCGGAAGAAATTGCCCGCCGCCGCCTGTCGGATGGTAAACACCTGCACCGGCTGAAGCCGCGACCGGGCTACATCCGGGCTAACCACGCGCTCGACGTTGTCCAGATCGATCACACGCCGGCAGACATCCAATTTGTTGAGGTGATTGATGACCACGGTGTCTTCGTTGGTCGTCCCTATCTGACCATCGCTGCAGATGTGGCCACGAGCGCGATCATCGGCTTCTGCCTGACCCTCGAGCGGCCGTCACGACTGTCTGTCGCGCTTTGTCTGGCGCACGCGATGTGCTGCAAGATTGACTGGCTGGCAGAACGCGGTATCGATCATGCCTGGCCGATGCACGGTCGCCCGAAGCAAATCGTCGTCGATTCCGCCAAGGAGTTCCAGAGCAGCACCTTCAGCAGAGGATGCGCGGACTATGGCATCGCCATACGCATGCGGAACAAGGGCACCGTGCATCGGGGCGGAGTCGTGGAACGCCTGCTTGGGAAAGTGAACACCGCGCTACGCGCCTTGCCCGGCAAGACGGGGCGTTCCATCGCGGATCGGGGCGACTATGCCTCGGAAGCGCGGGCACGGCTCAGCTTCGCGGATCTTGAACGCTGCATCGCGCTCGCGATCATCGACCACAACCTGAGCCAGAATGCGCGCAGGCTGACCGTTCCGGCGAAAGAGTGGGAAGATCGGTTCCAGCCGAAGGACCGGCCTATCGATGCGCCTGTCGATGTGCTGCTGAATTTCCTGCCACGCAAGACGCGGAAAATTTCACCTCAGGGCATCAGTCTCTTCGCCATCGACTATTTCGAGCCCTGGCTTGGCCCGCTGGTTGCGCGTCGTGACCGGCTGGAGCCGCTCGATCTGTGCTATGATCCTCGCGACATCAGCCATGTCTACGTCAAGGATCCGGATACGCAGGCCTGGCGGCCGGTCAGGCGACGGGACGGACTGGCCGAGCCGATCACGCTTTGGCAGCACCAGGCGGATCGACAGCAGCGGCGTGAAATCCAGCGGCGCCCTGTGCAGGAGGCATCAGCCATCCGACGCGAAATCGCAGCCACTGCTGCCGCCGCCAAAACCCCCAAAAGCCGGTTGAAGGAGATGACCCGCGCCCGGCATGCCACCGAGGCAAAGAAGCCTTATGCCGACTTCGCCGCGCCTTCCGTCCCGACCCAAGAAAAGCTCGATCCGGATCGCCCTCGGCGGGTCTTCCCTGTCGAGGATTGGTAGGGTGCCGGATCACCTCATGCCCGCCATAATCCCGCTCTTGCAGGCCGATGACGCAGTGCGGATCGCCCATGTTCGCGCGCCGCGCTGGATCAGCCATCCGGCCGCCGGCGCGGCGCATGACGCGATGCGACTGCTGCTCGAGCGACCGCCATCGCTGCGCCCACGCGGTTTGCTGCTTGCCGGTCCCTACCACAACGGCAAGACCATGATCGCCGAACGCTTCGCCATCGAACATCTGCGTACCGCCGACCAGCAAAAGGTGTGGGTGATCCAGACCCGGGAAGGTGCAGGCCTGTCGCATTTCTATGCCAGCATCCTGTCCGGATTGCGCGCGCCACAAGCCGCGGGCTGGCGCAGCCTGTCCCGCGCCGGCGATCAGGTCGATCATCTTCTGGAGCGCCTGAAGCCGCGCCTTTTGATCTTCGACGAGTTCCACAGCGCATTGCGCGGGCGGCGCCAGGATGTGAAGGCCATCTTCTCGTTCTTGCGGCGGATCGCACGGGTGCATGACATCTCACCAGTCCTTGTCGGCGAAATCGCGATCTACGATGCGGTGCATGACACCGACGAAATGGGCTCACGTTTCGATACGATCCCCATTCCACGATGGCCGTATGACGAGGAATTCGCGACGCTTCTCGACAGCCTGGAAGCCAGTCTGCCGCTCGCCGACACCTCCGATCTGTCGCGCGAACCCTTGGCGAAGATCATCCATGATCTGTCAGAGGGGCTGATCGGCGAGGTTGTCGAGATCGTCACCCGTGCCGCAGTGGCGGCAATCTCGCGCGGTGAGGGCCGGATCACGGGCGCAACCCTGTGGGACCTCGGCTATGTGCCTCTCTCGAGGCGCCGTAATTCCGCTTTGCGTCACGATATGACATGAGGTTTGGGCCGACCGAGATATCCGTCACATCTGCAGAGCGGTATGAAAGTGTGGCGGGAAGCCGTTGGCCAGTGAGCATTATGCCCGCACCAGGTGAACTTCTGTCGAGTTGGCTGCACCGCCTCGCCTACGCGAACGGCATACCTCCGCACTATTTTGGCACGCTTCTCGGAGCGCCGGGTGAGAACTGGTCGGCGCGGCTTGATCGGGCGTTGCCCGATCGCATCCTGCAGTTTCTGCGAGAGCATACCGGCATACCCGTGGAAGACATCGCGGCTCTGACCATTGCCCCTGACCCCTTGGCCCGGCTGCGTTTGCCCCTGCGGGCATCGCCTCAGCAGAGTTGCGCACCCAGGAGGCAGGTTACCTGGCTGCAGTTCTGTCCCGCTTGTCTGACGGAAGACGAAACGCCCTATTTTCGCCGAGGCTGGAGCCTGGCGACACGCGTTTCTTGCTTTCACCACGGTTGTCGGCTTCGGGACAGGTGCCCATCTTGCGGGGGCGGATTGGCTCCGTTCAGCCAGAAGCGTCTTGTGCCGCATCAGATCTGCGCCCGGTGCGGCGCGGCCCTCTGCAAACGCACCCGTCCTGCCACCAATGGGGTTCGGCGTCTTGAGCGTCTGATCGACGATCTGCTTCGTCTGCAGGCAGCAGGGCATAGAATGGCAGAAGGACGATCACTGCCGGACCTTCTTGGATCGGCTTGCTTTCAATTTGGTAAACAGAGTGTATCCATCGTGCGCCTCCCCCATCGGGATCGCTATCAGCTGTTTCAGAAATTGGCGGAAGGGCGGTCGACGCCGTTCGAAAAGAGAAGAAGTTCCGCGATTATCTATTGGAAACGCGTCGTTCAGGCTGCGCCAGCTTGGAGCGGACTGGTCACATCTTTCAGCGATGCCGTCCTGCCTCGGCCCAAAGCTGGGCCTTGCTCTACCACCGCTGGCCCGCATTTGGCGGATCTCGTTCAGGCGGCCGCGCGGCTCGATCAGCAGCGGCAAGCGCTGTAAAAATTCCCGGTGAGTTTCAGGCGCGCGCGGCCAGCCCGGCATCATTCAGCTGTTCAGCGTCTGGCAGGTCGCGCAAGCTCTCCAGCCCGAAAGCTGCGAGGAACGCGTCTGTGGTCACGAAGGTATAGGGGGCACCACGACGCGGCGCGCGCGGCCCAGTTCCAATCAGACCCTGCGCATGCAGCCTTCCGATCAGGTCCCGGCTGATCTCTTTGCCAAAGATGTCTTTGAGCCCATCGCGGGTGATCGGCTGGTGGTAGGCGATGGCCGCCAAAATCGCGACGTCGAACTCGTTCAGGTCCAGCAACTGGTCTCCGACATCCGCTGCGGCGCGGATCGCAGGCGCGTAAACAGGCCGCGTCCGGAACATCCACCCCCCTGCGACCATGGCAATCTCGAACGCCCGCCCTTCCAGATCAGCGGCAAGGTCTTCCAACAGCAGATCAACCGAAGTCCCCTGCCCCACTATGCGCGCCAGATCCTCGCGCGGTACAGGCGAGGCAGAGGCAAACAGCACCGCCTCGATCCGGCGCATCCATTCCCGCCAGCGCAACTCCGGTGGCAGGTCGAGCAACTCGCGATCAAGCTCAGCTTCTGGTCGATCCTTCGACTTCCTTTCCGGTCGCATGTCCGAACCGCGAAACCGGTTCCCACTTTCGCTGTCCATGCTCATGGCTACACCCCGTAGAGCCGGAATGTGTCGCGCCCGGTTAGCTCACGGACCGCGCCGAGATCGACAAGCCGGTCACAGAGCCGCCGCGCCGCGCGGTCCGGCAAAGGCAGGACACTGGGCGCCACGGCGTCCTGCGTCAGGAATATTTTCACCGCCGCCCCTGCCCCCTTGGCCCGAAGCTTTGGTGCAACTCCTTTCAAAAGCGAAGCCCGACGCGCGAGATCGACAGCCAGACGCGCGGCCTCGACCGCGGATGCGGTCACTGCGCGATGACAGGCTAGGCGCAAATCGTCACCCCGCTTGCGCAGGTCTGTGCGTTTCAAACCCGCGGCCAGCAGCGGCACGACATGATCCCAACCAAGCGCCTGGGCGAGGGCGGCGTCCGCGAGGATCAACGCCGGGACTTCGGCACGGGGTGCCTCCGTCAGGACAGCATCCAGCGCCATCGCGGCACGGGTCACCGGCGCTCCCTTCCCCGTATCGAGCCATGTAGCAATCTGGCCCAACTCCAAGATCGGCAAGGCTCGGCCCAGAGCCTTGATTGACACCGGCCGCTCCACCGCGCGACGCCAGGCAAGGTAAGTTTCCCCCGCGGGACCAGGTAGATCGCCAGGGCGCAGAAGATGAATCGCGTCGCGCAGCTCTGGGGCTCTTTCCGGACGACCAGAAAACCCGACACATGCCTCGGCCGCTCGCAGCGCCAGCCGATCCCGCAACAAGGCTTTGGGGACCTCTTCGCGTCCCAACACAAGATGCAGGTGGTTCAGCGCCGCGCCCGATAAAAACGCCACATCTTCAAAGGCTTCAGGACGTGCCGAGGTGACCCATGCGGGCATCCGGGGTAGAGTGTCTGTGTCGATGGAGTGTTCCGGTCGGGCAAATGTCATGACTGAAGCCTAAACCATCGCGGCGCTTTGCTCCAGAAAATAGCACAGAAAACGCCTCGCTCTATCTTTTGCCATGATGTCCGATAATCTTGCATTATCGGACGTAAAAAGATATGCTCCCCGACATGTCAGAAAACAACGAGAAATCGAGCTCAGAGGTGCCAAACGGCTCTCTCGTCAACGAAGACGACGAGAGAGATCGCTCCGACCACGGCTCCTTGAGCCTTCCCTCTTTTGTGGCGGGCTCAGGCAGTCTGGATCGCCTGGTCGACACCGCCCGCGACTATGCCCGTGCCGCAGCTTCTGACAATACCCTGAAGGCCTATGCCAAGGATTGGGCGCATTTCGCACGTTGGTGCCGGATGAGGGGCGCGGAGCCGCTGCCCCCGTCGCCTGAGATGATCGGGCTTTATATCGCAGACCTGGCGTCCGGATCGAGCCCCTCCCCTGCCCTATCGGTCAGCACCATCGACCGCCGACTTTCCGGCCTCGCATGGAACTATGCTCAGCGTGGGTTCGCCCTCGAGCGCAAGAACCGCCATATCGCCGCAGTGCTCGCCGGTATCAAGCGCAAGCATGCGCGTCCACCGGCGCAGAAGGAAGCGATCCTGGCCGAGGACATCCTCGCGATGGTCGCCACCCTTCCTTTCGACCTGCGCGGCCTACGGGATCGGGCGATCCTGCTCCTTGGTTATGCCGGCGGCCTGCGACGAAGCGAAATCACCGGCCTGGACGTCCACAAGGACGATACGCCGGACTCTGGCGGCTGGTTTGAGATCTTCGACAAAGGCGCCCTGCTCACCCTCAATGCCAAGACCGGCTGGCGGGAGGTCGAGATCGGCCGCGGCTCGAAGGAGCAGACCTGCCCGGTGCATGCGCTCGAACAATGGCTAGACTTCGCGAAAATCGACTTCGGCCCGGTCTTTGTGGGCACCTCGCGCGATGGCAAACGCGCATATGAGACGCGGCTCAACGACAAACATGTCGCGCGCCTGATCAAGCGGACCGTTCTGGATGCTGGCATTCGATCCGAGCTGCCCGAGAAAGACCGCATCGCCCTCTTCTCCGGCCACTCCCTGCGCGCCGGTCTCGCCAGTTCTGCCGAGGTCGACGAACGCTATGTCCAAAAACAGCTCGGCCACGCCACTGCGGAGATGACCCGCCGCTATCAGCGCCGCCGCGATCGGTTCCGGGTGAATCTGACCAAGGCAGCCGGATTGTGACGTGGATCAGGAGTCTTCGGACTTTAAAGCCGAAAGGGAGGCAACATGGCGAGGAAGATCGCTGCGGGAATGGAGGATATCCACGATGATGACCTCGTCCGATCGATCCAGAAAGACCAGGAAATGCTCCCCTGCCCTTATGAACCGCAGGTCTTCGACATCATCAACGAGAACTGCGCAACTCCGGCTATAGGCCTGGCCACTCAGAATACTTTCACAGCGGCTGAGCAATTCGGCCTCGTAAAGCTCTGCTTGGCGCAGCTCGAAACTTTCGATCGTCCATCTTGCGATTTCCGTGAGGCTGGCTTCCGCACGACGGGTCAGCCGGAAGGATCGGCTCATGAACGCGCGCGCGCAGTCGCAAAGGCCCTACGGATCGCATCTTTGCCGCTGCCCTCCGCAAGATCACCCGCTTTAGCCTGCGCCAGACCTTCAAGTAGACCCTTTCGAATGTCGGCCAGCTGTGCTTCTTCCTGCTCGAGCAGCCTCAGGCCAGCGCGCATCGCTTCGCTTACATTCTGGTAGCGCCCAGACGCCACCAGTGCTTGAACCAGATCGTCTTGGGTCTCGGTCAGGACAACGTTGCGTGTCACCATGGGTCGGGTCTCCTTTGTTGGCAATATATGCCAATTCTCACTTTTGGTCAATGGACGCTGACCTTGGCCGACGAACAGCCATCACGCGACCTCTCCTCTCGTCGCGGTCAATCGGTCGTTTAATAGCGATGTATGAAACTGCAAAAAGACTGTTTTGATGCCATTGATAGGCTACGCGCGCGTTTCAACCGAGGATCAGACCCCCCTGCCCCAGTCGCAGGCCCTGAAATCCGCGGGCTGCGCCGAGATCCATGAAGAACAAGCCTCGGGCGGCAATCGTGCGCGGCCGGTGCTGGCGCGGGTGCTGGAACGCGTATCCAAGGGCGACACGCTGGTGGTCGTGCGGATTGACCGCCTCGCGCGATCCCTGTCGCATCTGCTGGAGGTGATCGAGCGGCTGGAGGCCAAGGGGGCGTTCTTTCGTTCCATTCAGGACCCGATCGACACCGGATCCCCGCAGGGCAAGTTCACGCTGCAGGTTCTAGGCGCCGCGGCGGAGTTCGAGCGCGCCCTGATCCGGGAACGGACCAAGGCGGGGCTGGCCTCGGCGCGCAGCAAGGGCCGGATCGGCGGCAACCCCGGTCTGCGCGCCCGTGATCCCGCGGCGCTGCGCAAGGTGCGGCTGGCGCGGCAGGATGGCTATATGGAACGGCTGAACGAGACGGCGCAGGACTGGGTGCCCCATGTGCGCCGCCTGCGGCCCGACATGGCCTGGGAAGACGTGCTGCGCATCATCAATGGCCCCCTGCCCCGCGAGCGGCAGTGGACGCAAAGCCGCTTGCTCCGTGCTGTGAACGCGTATGTGCGGGATGGGTTCCTGGACGAAACCGTGCTGGGCCGTGCCGGTCGTCGCGTTACCGACGACCGCCTTCCCGCCATCGTGGCCGCCATCAAGGGCGCCGATCCGAAGATCACGCTGCAGGAGATCTGCAACAGGCTCGAGAAGATGCGGGAGCGGACGCCCCGTGGGCGAACCAGCTGGCAGCCGTCTTCGGTTAAGATGCTACTGGAGCGGGCTGAGAAGCTGGGAATGATTTAAGAGACGCAGATTCGTTCTTTGGAAGCAAAACCGCCTATGTGAATCGGGTACATCTTGCGTTTAAGAGATGGTAGCGACACAAGCACTTGACGCGCTGGAGCCATGAAATAAGATAAGTCATTGTAAATAAATGATTTCATCGGGTACCGGCCTACCATTTGAAAAAATCCTTGCCTGTCAAACGCTTTCCTGACATTTTTGCGGAAGAACGCCAACCGTCAGTTTCCGGCGGTTTTGCGTTCCTTCTCAAGATAGACCCGGAAGACGGGCGGCGGGACGGGCATGAACGAGCAGCGGATCAGAATGGATCAAAAGATCCAAACGATGGCGACACGTCTAAGCAAA
>Ga0209346_1000836_pt1 | contig 21568 bp, 19 predicted proteins | sample AutmiccommunBRH9_FD_187381 | JGI IMG/M metagenome (GOLD analysis project Ga0209346, IMG submission 187381) | Deep subsurface microbial communities from Mt. Terri, Switzerland - Autotrophic microbial communities BRH/9 (SPAdes) (version 2) | ecosystem: Environmental > Aquatic > Deep subsurface >...
CCGAAAACCTTGCCATCCTCCGTCGCCTGACCCTGAACCTCCTGCGAACCGCCCGCCCGAAACTCCCCATCTCACGGAAAAGAAAGCGATCCGGATGGTCCGACGCCTTCGCCCGGTCCGTCATCGGTCAAATGCGATAGCCCTGGCCGCCACCGCCCCGGCGATTGACCGCGACCGGCCCACCCCCTAGCAAGGAGCGCAACGCAAGGAGGAACGCCATGCCCCGCGACGATGGCAGCGCGCTGATCGTGATCGACGTGCAGATGGATTTCTGCCCCGGCGGGGCACTGGCCGTCGCCGACGGCGACGCGGTGGTGCCGCGCGTCAACGCGCTGATGGCCGACGCCGGCGCGGTGATCCTGACGCAGGACTGGCACCCCGACGGGCACGCCTCGTTCGCCGATACCCACCCCGGCCGCGCCCCGTTCGAGACCATCGCCATGCCCTATGGCACGCAGGTGCTGTGGCCGGCCCATTGCGTGCAGGGCTCCGCCGGGGCCGAGTTCCACCCCGGCCTCGCCACCCACCGCGCCGACCTGATCGTGCGCAAGGGATTCCGCCCCGCCATCGACAGCTATTCCGCGTTCTTCGAGAACGACCGCACCACCCCGACCGGGCTCGAGGGCTACCTGCGCAGTCGGGGCATCGCGCGGCTGGCCTTCGCCGGCCTTGCCACCGACTTCTGCGTCGCGTGGTCGGCGCTGGATGGCGCGCGGCTGGGCTTCGCCGTCACCGTCCACGAGGACGCCTGCCGCGCGATCGACCTCGACGGCTCGCTTGCCGCGGCGCGCGCGGCGATGGCCGAGGCCGGCGTGCAGCTTGTGAACGGGGCGCGGTGACGGCATCTTAACCTCGTGCCGCCTAGGGTGCGACGAAGGCAGGCCGGACCGATGAACCACGGGCGCACATCCGCACAAAGGGCGCTGGAGGAATTGCGCGCCTTCGAGGCGCGCAACGCCCGCGACGGGCTGTTCCTGCGCTATTGCCGCGGCCGGGTGCGCGCCTTCGCGATGCGCCAGAGCGCGACATTCATCGGCGCGCTGGCGCTGGCGTTGTTCCACACCCCGGCCACCGGCGTTCTGGTCGCGCTGCTCGCCCTTGCGGGCGAGGGGGTGGACGTGCTGGCGCTGCGCCGCATCGCCGCGCGCCACCCCGAGGGCATCGGCCCGGTCGGCGCCGGCGAGCGGCGGCTGGCGGTGGCCACCGCCGCGTTCCAGGCGCTGACGATCGCCGCGTGCGTCGTGATCGGCTGGGCCTTCGTGCCGCACGGCGACAGCCGCTTCTTCGCCGCAACCTTCCTCATCGGCACCGCGATCAACGCCGGCGTGGTGCGCCCCTTCCACCCCGCCTCGACCGACGCGCGGCTGGCGATCTACGCGCTGACGCTGATCGGGCTGGCCGGGCACGACATGTTCTGGGCCACGCCCCCGATGGCGATGTCGCCGGGGCAGGGGCTGTTTCTGGTCGGCGCGCTGATGATGGCGCTGCTGACGGCGGCGTTCATGGACCACGTCGCGCGCACCCACGCCGCGCGCACCCGGTTCGAGCATGACCTGCTGCGCGAAAAGCACCGCCTCGCGCTGTCTCAGGTGGCGCTGGAAAGCCAGATGGACGAGATCCGGCGCCTTGCCGCGGTGGCCGAGAATTCCAACGATTCCGTCTCGATCCTCGATGACGACGGCAACATCCGCTGGGTCAACCGCACGTTCGAGCGTCTGACCGGCTACGCCCTGCACGAGGTGCTGGGCAAGTCGCTCGAAACCACGCTCTACGCCGCCACCAACCCGCCCGAGACGCTGGCGATGCTGCGCGCCGCGCGCAGCGAACGCCACGCGGTGCGCGCCGAGGTTCTGGTGTGCCACCGCGACGGGCGCGAGATCTGGTTCGATTCCGCCCGCAGCCCGATGACCGATGCCGCCGGCCGGCCGATCGGCACGCTGGTGGTGGGCCGCGAGATCACCGAGGCCAAGACCCGCGAGGCCGAGCTTGCCCGCGCCCGCGAGGCCGCCGAGGCCGCGGCCCGCGCCCGCGCGCAATTCCTCGCCACCATGAGCCACGAGATCCGCACGCCGATGAACGGGGTCATCGCCACCGCCGAACTGCTGGCCGATACCCCGCTCGACCCCGATCAGGCGCGCTACGTCGCCACCATCGTCGACTCGGGCCATGCGCTGCTGACGATCATCAACGACATCCTCGACCTGTCGCGCCTGCAATCGGGCCAGCCGGTGCTGAACGCCCGCGCCTTCGAGCTGGACGATTGCCTGCGCGCGGTGGTCGACCTGCTGCGCCCCGAGGCGGCGCGCCGCGGGCTCGTGCTGCGGCTCGAGATCGACGGGCGCGCGGGCCGGGTGGTGGGCGACGACGGGCGGCTGCGCCAGATCGTGCTCAACCTCGTCGGCAACGCGCTCAAGTTCACCGAGGCCGGGCATGTCGCGGTCGGCGCCCGCACCGCGCCCGGCAGCGGCGGGCTGTGCCGGATCGAGATCGCGGTTGCCGATACCGGCATCGGCATTCCGCCCGACCGCCTCGATACCGTGTTCGACAGCTTCACCCAGGCGGATGGCGAGATCGGGCGGCGCTACGGCGGCACCGGGCTGGGGCTGACGATCTCGCGGCTGATCGCGCGCCAGATGGGCGGCGACATCACCGCCACCTCGCGGCCCGGCGAAGGCTCGCGCTTCGTGCTGACGCTGGAACTGCCGGTGGCCGCGGCCGGCAGCGTGGCCGCCGCGGCGCCCGCGCCCCCGCGCCCGCCCGCAGCGGCTGCGGCCCCGGCCACCGCGGCGCCCGGGCCCGACGGCACGCGCGCGCCCTGCACCATCCTGATCGCCGAGGACAACCGCACCAACGCCTTCATCGTCGAGCGGATGCTGGCCGGCCCCGGACGCGCCCTGCACTTCGCCGCAGACGGCGCCGAGGCGGTGGCGGCGTTCCGCACCCTCGCCCCGGACGTGGTGTTCATGGACGTGTCGATGCCGGTGCTCGACGGCCTCGCCGCCACCCGCAGGCTGCGCGCGATCGAGGCCGCCGACCCCGCCCGCCCCCGCGCCGCGGTGATCGCGCTGACCGCCAACGCCTTCGACGAGGATCGCACCGCCTGCGAGGACGCCGGTTGCGACGGTTTCCTGACCAAGCCGGTCAGCCGCGCCGGCCTCGAGGACATGCTGCGCCGCCACGCCCGCCCCTGCCCCGCCCCGCCGCCCCCCGGGCCCGACACCCTGCCCGACACGGTGCCCGACCCCGTGCCCGATCCGGTGCCCGGGGTTTGACGCCCCCGCGCGATCGCGTATGACGGGCGCCACCCGCAGGAGCCGCCCATGGTCGACATCGCCACCCGCGTCCACAATCACAAGTGGAAGATCGACCCGATCGTCCGCTCGCTGATCGACACTGATTTCTACAAGCTCCTGATGTGCCAGTCGGTGTTCCGCAACCGGCCCGACACCGAGGTCACCTTCAGCCTGATCAACCGCACCACCTCGATCCCGCTTGCCCGGCTGGTCGACGAGGGCGAGTTGCGCGAACAGCTCGACCACATCCGCTCGCTTTCGCTCAGCCGGGGCGAGTCGACGTTCCTGCGTGGCAACACCTTCTACGGCAAGCGTCAGATGTTCCGCCCCGACTTCATGGAATGGTTCGAGGGGCTGCGCCTGCCCGCCTACCACCTCGAACGCCGCGACGGGCAATACGAGCTGACCTTCGAGGGCCGCTGGCCCGAGGTGATGATGTGGGAGATCCCGGCGCTGGCGGTGCTGATGGAACTGCGCTCGCGCGCCGTGCTCAAGGACATGGGGCGGTTCGAGTTGCAGGTGCTCTACGCCCGCGCCATGACCCGGGTGTGGGAGAAGGTGCAGCGCCTGCGCGACCTGCCGGCCCTGCGCATCGCCGATTTCGGCACCCGCCGGCGGCACTCGTTCCTGTGGCAGGACTGGTGCGTGCAGGCGATGATGGAAGGGCTGGGCGAGAAGTTCACCGGCACCTCCAACTGCCTGATCGCCATGCGCCGCGAGGTCGAGGCGATCGGCACCAACGCGCACGAACTGCCGATGGTCTACGCCGCGCTGGCCGAGTCCGACGCCGAGCTTGCCCGCGCGCCCTACCAGGTGCTGGCCGACTGGCACGAGGAACACGACGGCAACCTCCGCATCATCCTGCCCGACACCTTCGGCACCCGCGGCTTTCTGGAAAACGCGCCCGACTGGCTTGCCGGCTGGACCGGCATCCGCATCGATTCCGGCGACCCCGCCGAGGGCGCCGAGACCGCCATCGCCTGGTGGCGGTCGCGCGGCGAGGATCCGCGCGAGAAGCTGGTGATCTTTTCCGACGGGCTCGACGTCGACACCATCGCGGCGCTGCACGCGCGGTTTTCCGGGCGGGTCAAGGTCAGCTTCGGGTGGGGCACGCTGCTGACCAACGATTTCCGCGGGCTGGCGGCACACGACGGCCTCGCGCCGTTCAGCCTGGTGTGCAAGGCGGTGGCCGCCAACGGCCGCCCGACGGTGAAACTGTCGGACAACCCGGCCAAGGCGATGGGCCCGGAAGACGAGATCGCGCGCTACAAGCGCGTCTTCGACGTCGGCGCCCAGATTGCGCGGCCGGTCGTGGTGTGATCGCGCGGTGCCGCCGTCACGGCCCGGCCGAGGCGGCCGAGACATCGGCGATGTCGGCGCGCCCGTGCATCGTCTTGTCCCAGTGGAACGGCCGCGCGATCAGTTCGACCCCCGCCTTGTAGGCCGCCAGCGTGGCCATCGGGTAATAGGCGTGCAGCGTCGGCGCCCAGCGGCGCAGCCCGCGGTGGCGCCGCCCCGAGGTCGCGACCATGCCGATGGTCAGGTTGATCGCCTCCGACAGCAGGAACACCGCGATCAGCACCGCGAACACCCATCCCGGCACGAATCCGCCCAGCGGATGCGGCAGCCCCGCTGCCACCAGCCAGAATGACCACAGGAACGGCGCCAGGAACGCCTGCACCAGCGAGCCGAGGAACAGCGCCTGCACCGCCACGAAGCCGGCCGGCCCGAGATCGCGCCACAGCCGCGCCGGATCGCGCATGTGCACCGCCCAGGTGGCCGCATAGCCCTTGATCCAGCGCGAGCGCTGGCGGATCCACGGCAGCGGCCGGCTTGTCGCCTCTTCCTCGGTGACGGTGGCCTCGAGGATCGTGCGCCAGCCCGCCCGCCACAGCCGCAGCCCGAGGTCGGCATCCTCGGTGACGTTGTGCGCGTCCCAGCCGCCCAGTTCCTCGAGCGCGTCGCGGCGGAAGAACAGCGTCGTGCCGCCCAGCGGCACCGGCAGCCCCAGCCGCGCCAGCCCCGGCAGCACCAGCCCGAACCAGCCGGCGTATTCGATGGTGAAGCAGCGCGTCATCCAGTTGTGGCGACGGTTGTAGTAGTCCAGCCGCCCCTGCACGCAGGCCACCCGCGGCCCGGCGACGGCGAAGGCGCGCACGATGCGGTGGATCTGGTCGGGCTCGGGCGCGTCCTCGGCGTCGTAGACGCCGATCACGCTGCCGCGGCAGAACGTCAGCCCGAAGTTCAGCGCCCGCGGCTTGGTGTGCAGCGGCCCGTCGGGCACCTCCAGCACCCGCATCCAGCGCGGCAGCCGCGCGCGCGCCAGCGCCACCGCGGTTTCGCTGTCGGTGGCCTCGACCAGCAGCACGACGTCGAGCAGTTCGCGCGGATAGCTGAGCCGTGAAAGCCGCGCGACAAGGCGGGGGGCGATGTCGGTCTCGCGGTAGAGGGGCACCAGGATCGACACCATCGGCAGGCGCGGCAGCGGGGCAACGTTGGCCCCCGGCCGTGCCGCCGTGCGCGGCGGCGGCAGGCCCCGGCCGGCGATCGTGGCGCCCGCGGCCAGCGCCTTGAGCACCGTCGAGGCGATGGTGGCCGCCACCGCAAGGGTGCAGCCCATGGCGAACGCCGCCCGGGGCGCCAGCAGCGCCGCCAGCAGCACCGCCAGCGCCGCCAGCAGAAGCCGCACCCGCACCGCTTGCGGCACCGGCGCCCGGCACGACAGCGCCAGCGGCACCCGGGTTTCGGCCGCGCGCGCCAGCGCCGCGCCGCGGGCGCGGTGCACCGCCGCGGCCATCGCCGCTTCGGACGCCAGCGCCGGCACCACCGGGCCGAACAGCGCCGCAAGCGCGTCGCGGTGGCGGTCGTAGACCTCGGGGCGGGCGGCCAGCACGACCACCGCGCCGCCCGCGTCGCGCCACGGCAGCACCCCGTCGCGCAGGCAGCGCGCGGCGCCCAGCCGGTCGATCAGGCGCACGTCGGGCGCCTCGGCCAGCGGGTCGATCCGGCGCCAGCCGCGCTGGCGCGCCAGCGCGCGGCACAGCGCCGCCTCGTCGACCATGCCGTGGGCCAGCAGGATGTCGCCCAGCCGCGCCGCCTCGCGCGCCTGAAGCGCCAGCGCTCGCACCAGGTCGTCGGCGCCGATCGCCCCGTCCTCGAGCAGGATCTGGCCCAGCGGCCGCGCCCCGCCGCCGTCGCCGCCGCGCACCGCCCGCGGCCGGGCACGCCCTTGGGGCAAGGGCCGCGGCGGCGCGGAAAAGGGAACGGCTGTCAGGTGCACCATGCAGGCCCCGCCGGCACCGGGGCGGTGCCGCAGACACCCTGCGCATTCGTCGTTAAAGGAGTGTTAACGCCGGCAATTTCTCAGGCGCCCCGGCGCGGCACGGGCCGCGCGGCCTCAGGCAGCGCGGCGCGCCGCCATCGCGGCCACGAAGCGGTCGAACAGATAGGCGCTGTCCTGCGGCCCGGGGCTGGCCTCGGGGTGGTATTGCACCGAGAACACCGGCCGGTCGGCCATCCGGATGCCGCAGTTCGAGCCGTCGAACAGGCTGACATGGGTTTCCTTCACCCCCGCCGGCAGGGTCTGGCTGTCGACGGTGAAGCCGTGGTTCATCGAGGTGATCTCGACCTTGCCGGTCTCGAGATCCTTGACCGGGTGGTTGGCGCCGTGGTGGCCGTGGTTCATCTTGACCGTCCGCGCCCCCAGTGCCAGCGCCAGCATCTGGTGGCCGAGGCAGATCCCGAACACCGGCAACCCGCGCTCGAGCATCGCGCGGATCGTCGGCACCGCATAGACGCCGGTCGCCGCCGGATCGCCGGGGCCGTTCGACAGGAACACCCCCTCGGGGTCGTGCGCCAGCACCTCGTCGGCGCTGGCACTGGCCGGCAGCACCCGCACCTCGCACCCGGCCGAGGCCAGGCTGCGCAGGATGTTGCGCTTGGCGCCGTAGTCCAGCGCCACCACCCGGTGGCCCGGCCCCGCGCGGCGGGCATGGCCGCCGGGCCAGGCCCAGCGCATCTCGTCCCAGGCATAGCTCTGGGCGCAGGTCACCTGCGCGGCCAGGTCCATCCCGACCAGGCCGGGAAACGCCCGCGCCTTCGCCACCAGCGCCTCGATGTCGAACCGCCCCTCGGGATCGTGGGCCAGTGCCACGTGCGGCGCGCCCTGCTGGCGGATGGCGCGGGTCAGCCGGCGGGTGTCGACGCCGCCGATGGCGATCCGCCCCTCGCGCACGAGCCAGTCGTGCAGCCGCCCGGCCGAACGCCAGTTCGACGGTTCGGTCGGATCCCAGCGCACCACCATGCCGGCGGCGGCGGTGGTGGCGCTTTCGTCGTCCTCGGGGGTGACGCCGGTGTTGCCGATATGAGGAAAGGTGAAGGTCACCACCTGCCCGGCGTAGGAAGGATCGGTCATGATCTCCTGGTAGCCGGTCATCGCGGTGTTGAAGCACAGTTCCGCCACCGTCTCGCCCGTCGCGCCGAAGCCGTGGCCGAAGACGATGGTTCCGTCGGCCAGCGCAAGACAGGCGGTCGCATCGGGGCGGGCGGTGGCCATGGCGTGCTCCGGGGTTGCGGGATCGGGGCAACCTATGTCGCCGCCCGCGCCCGGTCAAGGCCCCCGCCACAAATGATACCTATTGTTTTTCAGCATCTTAGGCGCGGACAGCGGGATTGTCACCGGCGCCGTGAGGGGCTATGGTGACGATCGCGAACACTCATGGGGATGGACCAGATGGGACTGCGTGAGCGCATCGGCACCGACCTCAAGGAGGCGATGAAGGCCCGCGAGGCCGACCGCCTGTCGACGCTGCGGCTGATCAACGCCGCGATCAAGGACCGCGACATCGCCGCGCGTGGCGACGGCGCCGAGGGTAGTGTCAGCGACGACGACATCCTCGCGATCCTCGGGCGGATGGTGAAGCAGCGCCACGAAAGCGCGCGCGCCTACGAAGAGGGCGGGCGGCTGGAACTGGCCGAGAAGGAGCGCGAGGAGATCGCGGTGATCGAGGGCTACCTGCCGCGACAATTGTCCGCGCCCGAGGTCGAGGCCGCGATCGACGCGGCGCTGGCCGAGGTCGGCGCGACCTCGATCCGCGACATGGGGCGGGTGATGGCGGTGCTCAAGGCGCGCCACGCCGGGCAGATGGATTTCGGCGCCGTGGGCCCCCGGGTCAAGGCCCGGCTGGGCTGAGCGCCAGCTTTCGGGGGGCAGAGGGCGGAGGTTCCAGCCGTCTCTCCATAACTATAGAATTCAATTATTTAGAGCATGTCGCGCAAAAGCGGGAACCGGTTTTACGCTTCTCGGACATGCGAAATCAGAAGGTTGGAGTGGGTCGCGTGAATGCGAATGAACGCGACCCGCTCCAGGGCCCCCTCTGGCGGGCCGGCGTTTCATCCCGGCTCAGGCGCGGGTTTCGAGGCGCCAGCAGTCGTTGCCGGTTTCGACGATGTCGCAGCGATGGGCGGGGGGGACGAGCAGCGCGGCCGTCATCCTGGCGTCGCCGAAGACCGTTGGCCATGCCGGCCGCGGCGCGCAACGCGCTCGCCCATCTGCCCGACCTCGAGGCCCGCGCCCTCGCCCGCCGCCACCCGCCCGCGCCGGGCACCGCGACGCCCCGCCGGAGCCTCGCCGCGCAATGACGCACGCGCGCGAAAAATGCGCATGTGCCCCTCTGGACGCCCGTTGGAACCCTTGTTATACGGCCCGCGGTGTTCCGGCGTAGCTCAGCGGTAGAGCAGTTGACTGTTAATCAATTGGTCGCAGGTTCGATCCCTGCCGCCGGAGCCAAAAAACCAACAGAAAGCAAATAGTTACGGAATGTCCACAGCGGACCTTTCGGGCGGATTTTGACCCTGTGACCGGATTTTGCGCGGTTTTTCGCCGGCCCTGACTCAGCGGTTCCGAGACCCGCAGTCACGCGACCTTGACGCAGTGCATCCGGTCGCGGTTAGAGCATGTCGCGCAAAAGTGGGAACCGGTCTTGCGCTGCTCGGACATGCGAAATCTGAAGGTTGGAGTGGGTCGCGTGAATGCGGATGAACGCGATCCGCTCTAGCCTCGAAGGCGCGCAGCACCGGGTCGGTTGGATGCTGTTCGCGCACCCGTCCCGGCCACCCTGGCGCGGGTGTCGCGGGCCTGTGGGGCGGGCTTTCCGATAGGTTCAGGAATTGGTTCCTTGACCCTAGGCGGCGACCAAGCCTCATTACCTTGATGTATTCTTGATGCCCGGCGCGTCTGCGAGAAGGTCTGCGATGCGGATGGAGGTCTTGCATGGCGGATGGTGGGGATGGGTTTGTCGGGCGGTGTGATGGTGTGGGACTGGCCGAGTCGGCGGCGCCCCGCGAGGCACGCCTGAGCGAATTCATCGAACCTGCCTTGGCGTTCCCCTCAAGCCGTTGGAATATTTATAACAATGACAACCTTGCCCGCAACAGGACGGCGCTCGAATGGCCTTTGCGGAGCCGCTGAAGCATAGCCTGAACGAGGCGTGTTGAACCGCTGAAATCACCTTCCGTTCAAGGTGTTAGCGGACATTTCAACACAAAAGTGCGGGGATGGTGGAGCCGAGGGGAATCGAACCCCTGACCTCGTCATTGCGAACGACGCGCTCTCCCAACTGAGCTACGGCCCCGATGGCGCGCGGTTTCGGGCATAGCGCGCGCCTTGTCAAGGGCGATCCGCGTCTTGCCACCGGCTCGGTGGCGCCGCCGCCGGAACGGGCCGTGACGACGGGCTCAGGGCCCGTCGATCAACTCGCCCGACGGGGCGACCAGCGACCAGCTTCCGCCGAAACTTTCGACGCCGTGCCCTTCGGCCATGCCGGGGGTTTCGGTCTCGAAGCGGCCGGGCACTTCGCCCTCGACAACCTCATAGTAGACCTCGTCGCCGGTGAAGCGATACAGCGGCCAGCCGTTGTAGGTGACCATCCGCGCGCCGTCATGCGGAACCTCGCCGATCAGGCCGGGTCGCACCGCATCGGCGGCGTGCGCACCGCCCAGCGCGTGCACCGGCCTCCAGGCTTCGAGGCAGGCGTCGGCGCAGGCGACCTCGGGCCGCCTTTCGCCGCTGCCGCGGGTGTCGGCGGTGAAGGCGTAAAGCGGCCGCCCGCCCCGGTCGATCAGAAAGCTGCCGTGGGCGGCGTCGCGTGCGGTCATCAGCGTCACGTCGCTCTGGGCAAGGGCCGCGCCGGTCGACAGCAGCAGCGCGGCAAGGGCGGTAACTCCGTTCGGGTATGTCATGAATGACCTCCTTTGCGGGTGTTGCCTGTCCACCCACGTAGGAAGCCGTCGCCCGGATGCAACCGCCCCGCCGGCCTACGCCAGCGAGGTCACCCACAGGATCGTCGCGTCCTCGTCCGAGACCGAGATCACGTTGTGGCCCATGGTCGCGTCGTAATAGGCGCTGTCGCCCCGGCGCATCTCGACCGGCTGGTAGAACTCGGTGTAAAGCCGCACGATCCCGGTCAGCACATACAGGAATTCCTCGCCGTCGTGGCGCACCCAGCCGGCGAATTCGTCCATGCTGCGGGCGCGGATGCGGGCGCGGTAGGGCAGCATCTGCTTGACGCGCAGCGCCGGCGCCAGCAATTCATGCTCGTAGGTGGCGGTGGCGTGGGCCTGGCCCTCGCCCGCGCGGGTGAACGCCATCCGCCCCGAGGCCTGTGCCCGCGACGGCGGGGTGAACAGCTGCGGCACCGGGATCGACAGGCCCTGGGCGAGCTTCTTCAGCGCCTCGTAGGTGGGCGACATCTGCCCGTTCTCGATCTTGGACAGGGTCGAGCGCGCAAGCCCCGCCTGCAGCGCCGCCTTTTCCAGCGTCCAGCCGCGTTCCTTGCGCAGCTCGCGCACCCGCGCGCCAAGGTTCAGGGGTTCGGCGGCCTCGTCGGGGCGGCCGTCCTCGCGCGCGATGCGGATGATGCGGGTCTGTTCAAGGTCGCTCATGGGCTGTGCTTTTGCGCCGTTCCGGGCGGCCTTGCAACCGTCTCGCGCCGGGCTTAGCCAAGGGGCCATGCTTTCGCTCCATCGCGACGGCGCGCCGCCGCCCTGCCCCGCGCCCTACAACCTTGCCGCCGACGTGCTGGCCGGCGCTTCCGCGCACCCCGACCGTATCGCGCTGGCGGTGGTGGGCCCCGCGCGGGCCGAGCGGTGGAGCTACGCGCGCCTCGAGGCCGCCGTGCGCGCCGCCGGCGCCGGGCTGCTGGCGCAGGGGCTGGCGCCGGGCGCGCGGGTGCTGCTGCGGCTGGGCAACACGCCCGACTTTCCGGTGGCCTTCCTCGGGGCGATCGCCGCCGGGCTGGTGCCGGTGCCGACCTCGGCGCAACTGACCGCGCCCGAGGTGGCGCGGGCCTGTGCGCTGGTCGCGCCCGCGCTGATCGTCGCGGCCCCCGGCATCGCCCTGCCCGAGGCGCCGCCGTGCACCGTGCTCGCCCCCGAGGCGCTGGCGGGCCACGGCGCGTGCGACTACGCGATGGGCGAGCCCGCGCGGCTGGCCTATCTGGTGTTCACCTCGGGCACCTCGGGCAGCCCGCGCGCGGTGATGCACGCGCACCGCGCGGTGCGCGCCCGGCGGATGATGTGGGACGGCTGGTATGGCCTGCGCGCGGGCGACCGGCTGCTGCACGCCGGCGCCTTCAACTGGACCTACACGCTGGGCACCGGCCTGCTCGACCCCTGGGCCGCCGGCGCCACCGCGCTGATCCCCGCCCCCGGCACCGCGCCCGAGGCGCTGCCGCTGCTGCTGCGCCGCCACGAGGCCACGATCTTCGCCGCCGCCCCCGGCATCTACCGCCGGATGCTGCGCGGCCACGCAACGCTGAACCTGCCGGCCCTGCGCCACGGCCTTTCGGCGGGCGAGGCGCTGGCCCCCGACCTGCGCACGGCCTGGCAGGCCGCCACCGGGCGCGACCTGCACGAGGCGCTGGGGATGTCGGAATGCTCGACCTTCGTCTCGGGCAGCCCCGGCCGCCCCGCCCGCCCCGGCACCTGCGGCTGGCCGCAGCCCGGCCGGCAGGTGGCCGTGCTGGGCCCCGAGGGCGCGCCGGTCGCGCGCGGCGAGGCCGGCACCCTTGCCATCCACCGATCCGATCCGGGCCTGTTCCTGGGCTATTTCGGCGCCGAGGCGGAAACGGCCGCGCGTTTTCGCGGCCAGTGGTTCCTGACCGGCGACAATGTCGTGATGCACGAGGACGGCGCCATCGCCTATCTCGGCCGCGACGACGACATGATGAACGCCGGCGGCTTTCGCGTCTCCCCGGGCGAGGTCGAGGCGGCGCTGGCGGCCTGCCCCGGCGTGACCGAGATCGCCGCGGCCGAGGTGCGGGTGAAGCGGGGCGCCAGCGTCGTCGCGGCCTTTTATGTCGCGGCGGACGACATAGATACCTCCACGATGTCGGAATTCGCGGCCCGACACCTTGCGCGCTACAAGCAGCCGCGCCTCTATGTCCGGGTGGCGGCGCTGCCGCGCACGCCCACCGGCAAGATCAACCGCCGCGCCCTGCGCGCCGACTGGGAGGCCGAGAATGGTCAAGCTTGATATCCTGTCCGACCCGATCTGCCCGTGGTGCTACATCGGCAAGGCCCATCTCGACCGCGCGCTCGAGGCCCATCCCGACCACCCCTTCGCGGTCGAATGGCACCCCTTCCAGCTCAACCCCGAGATGCCGCCCGGAGGCGCCGACCGGCGCAGCTACCTGGAAGCCAAGTTCGGCGGCCCCGAGGCCGCCGACGCCTTCTATGGCCGCATCGCCGAGGCCGCGGCCGAGGCCGGGCTCGACGTCGATTTCAGCCGCATCGCCCGCACGCCCAACACGCTGGACGCGCACCGGGTGATCCACTGGGCGGGGCTCGAGGGGCGGCAGACGCCGCTGGTGATGGCGCTGTTCCGCGCCTATTTCCGCGACGGCCGCGACATCGGCGATCATGCGGTGCTGGTCGCCTGCGCCGAACAGGCGGGGCTGGACGGCGCGATGATCGCCACCCTGCTGGAGGGCACCGCCGACGCCGCGGACATCCGCGCGCGCGACGCCCACGCCCGCAGCCACGGCGTGCAGGGCGTGCCCACCTTCGTGATCGCCGGCCAGCACGTGCTGACCGGGGCGCAACCGCCGGAAGTGTGGGGCCAGGTGATCGAGGAAATCGTCGCGCAACTGGCGGCGCGGACATGAGCGCCCCGCGCGCGGCGGCCCAAGTGCGCCCGCCGCCGCCGCCGGTGAAGGGCGCCCTGCCGCTGCCCGAGTTCGTGGCGATGATGGCGCTGCTGATGGCGCTGAACGCGCTGTCGATCGACGCGATGCTGCCGGCGATGCCCGAGATCGCCGCCGCCGTCACCCCCGACGCCCCCAACCGCGCGCAACTGGTGGTCACCTCGTTCGTGCTGGGCATGGGGCTGGGCATGGTGGTGATGGGGCCGCTGTCGGACACGCTCGGGCGCAAGCGGGTGATCGGCGTCGGGGTCGGGATCTACATCCTCGGCGCGCTGGCGGCGATGCTGGCGCCAAGCCTGCCGGCGCTGATCGCGGCGCGGCTGGTGCAGGGGATGGGCATCTCGGCGGTGCGCACCGCCGGCGTGGCGCTGGTGCGCGATCTTTACGCCGGCCGGCGGATGGCGCAGGTGATGTCGATCGTGATGACGATCTTCATCCTCGTGCCCGCCGCCGCCCCGGCGATGGGACAGGTGGTGATCGTGCTCGCCGGCTGGCGGGCGGTGTTCCTGGCCTTCATGGTGATCGGTCTGGTGGCGCTGGGCTGGGTGACGCTGCGCCAGCCCGAGACGCTGCCGCCCGAACGCCGCCGCCCGTTCCGCGCCGCCGCCATCGGCGCGGCGCTGGGCGAGGTGTTCGCCAACCGGCGGGTGGTGATCTACCTGGCGGTGCTGAGCCTCGGGTTCGGGCAGTTCTTCGCGTTCCTCTCGACCGCGCAGCAGATCTACGACGTCCAGTTCGGCAAGGCCGACAGCTTTCCGCTCTGGTTCGCGGGGGGCGCGCTGATCGCCGGAACCTCGAGCCTGATCAACGCCACGCTGGTGATGCGGCTGGGGATGCGCCGGATCGCGGCCACCGCCTTCACCACGCAGGTTGTCGTGTCGGGCGTGATGCTGATGGCCTGGCAGGGCGGGCTGATCCCCGAGGGCTTGCGCTTTCCCGCCTTCTTCGTGTGGTCGACGGCGCTGTTCTACATGGCCGGGGTGACCTTCGGCAACCTCAACGCGCTGGCGCTGGAACCGCTGGGCCATATCGCGGGGCTGGGGGCGGCGGTGGTCGGCGCGGTCTCGACGGTGGCGGCGGTGGCGATCGCGGTGCCGATCGGGCTGGCGTTCGACGGCACGCCGACGCCCGTGATCCTCGGGGCGTTCGCGTGTTCCAGCGCCGCGACGCTGCTGATGCGGCGCACGCGCGAGGCGGAGGGCACGCTCCCGAAGGCGTGACTTGCACCGGGGCGCGGCCCTGACTACCTGTCGGATATCTGGGCAATCATAGTAGAAACAAATGCTTATTCCGCGCAAGAAGACACCCGATCTTGACTTGCCGCTGGTCGGCGACGGCCGCTTCACGCTGTCCGGGGAAACCGCCGAGCGCGGCACGCTGGTGGTGTTCTACCGCGGCCTGCATTGCCCGATCTGCAAGGGCTACCTGCAGGAACTCGACCGCCACACCCCCGAGTTCGCCGAGCGCGGCATCGGCACCGTCGCGATCAGCACCGACGGCGAGGAACGCGCGGCCGAGATGGCCGAGAGGGTCGGCGGCAGCCACCTGCGCATCGCCTACGACCTGCCGCTGGCGCAGGCGAAGGACTGGGGGCTGTGGTTCTCGCGCGGGAGCGGCAAGACGTCCGCGGGCGTCGAGGAACCCGAATTGTTCCCCGAACCCGGCCTGTTCCTGGTCAACGCCGACCGGACGCTCTATTTCGCCTCGGTCCAGACGATGCCGTTCGTGCGCCCCGGCTTTGCCGACATCGTCAAGGCGCTGGATTTCGTCATCGCCAGGAACTACCCCGCCCGCGGCGAATACGCCGGCGAGGTGTGACGCGGATTACGGTTGCGCTGTCCGGCCTGGTCGGGCCAGTGCGCGGCCGAAGCTGGCGCCCGCCCCGCGGGGCGGGTGCGGAAGTTCTGCGCAATCACCCCTGCGGTCTGGCGTGCCAGAGGCGCGCCGGTGGCCCCACGGATCGGGCGCGCGCCGCGGTCGTGGGGGCGGCAGGGCCGGAAGCGATTGCCCGGCCGGGGCCGGGGCCTCAGCCTTCGGCCGCAACCGCGGGGCGCAGCGGCGCGCGGCCCTCGGCGGCAAGCTCGAACACCTCGCGCCCCTCGATCGCCACCGCGGTCAGCGCCCGGCCGTAGGCGACGCCCGAATCGATGTCGACGCGGTTGCCGAAATGGCGCGCCCGCGGCAACGCGGTGTGGCCGTGCACCACCAACGCGCCGTGATCGCGGGTGTCCTCCAGGAACGGGCTGCGGATCCACACCAGATCGTCCTCGGTCTGGGCCGCAAGGTCGATCCCCGGGCGGATGCCGGCGTGCACGAACAGCACCTCGCCGCGCAGATGCCACAGCGCCAGCCCGGCCAGAAACGCGCGGTGGCTGGCCGGCACCTTGGCCACCGCCTCGGCATGCACCTCGGCCGCGGGGCGCAGGCCGGCGTCGGGCACCCCGTAGGAGGCCAGCGTTTCGGCGCCGCCCAGCGCCGGCAGCAGCCAGTGGGCATCGCGGCGCAGGCCGGGGTCGTGGTGGCCGGGATCGTCGAGGAACCCCGCCATCATCCGGTCGTGGTTGCCGCGCAGCACCAGCCACGGCCGGCCTTGCGCGATCCCGTCCATCAGCCATGCCACCACCCCGGCGCTGTCGGGGCCGCGGTCGACCAGATCGCCGATGTGGATCACCGGCGCGCGGCCGTCGTCGCCGCAGCGGGCGCGGTCGGCGGCGATGCGCGCGTGAGCGGCGCGCAGTGCGTCGAGGTGGCCGTGGATGTCGCCGATGGCGTAGCTGCGCACGCGGGTCTCCGTTCGGCAGGGGCCGGGCTCAGACGATCATCGCCTTGAGCGCGGCGGCATGGGCAGGATCGGCGGCGGCGGCCTCGGCCACCAGCGCGTTCGCGGCCTCGGCCAGGCCCTCGGCCGGCACCAGCCGGTCGACAAGGCCCATCGCCAGCGCCTCGGACGCGGACAGCCGCGCGCCGGCCAGCAGCAGCATCCGCGCCCGCGCCGGCCCGACCAGCCGCACCAGGCGGCCCGGGTCGGAGGGCTGCGGCAGGTGGCCCAGCCGCACCACCGGGTAGAAAAAGGCGGCCTCGGGCACCGCCAGGCGCAGGTCGCACGCCAGCGCGAGGCCGAAGGCGCCGCCGGCCAGCGTGCCGTTCAGCGCCGCCACGGTCAGGCACGGCAGCGCGGCGATGGCGCCCGACACCGCCTCCCACAGCGGATCGGTGGCAAGGCCGGCGGTGCGCACCTCGTCCAGGTCGGCGCCGGCGCTGAACACCCGCCCGGCGCCGGTCACGATCAGCGCCCGCGCGCCGCCCTTGGCCGCCGCCGCCACCGTCGCGGCCAGATCGGCCAGCATCGCGCGCGAAAGCGCGTTGGCGCGCCCGGGCCGGTCGAGGGTGATCGTCCACACCCCGGCGGCGTCGACGGAATGGCGGATCATCCCGGCAGACCCACGCGGGCGCGCACCTGCGCATCGCGCAACGAGATTTCCTGCCCCAGCCAGTCGTCGGCATCGGCGGTGCACATCCACGCCAGCGCCCGCGCCGGCCACTCGGGCGGGACATGCTCTGGCCAGTCGATCCGGGCGACCGGGTTGATGCCGCTGGCGCGGATCGCGCGCTGCATGTCGGTGGCGACGGTGCCGGGCGACAGGCCCATCACCCGGATGCCCTGCCCCCCGACCTCGTGGTGCAGCGCCCGCGTCAGCATCGCCGCGCCGGCCTTCGCGGCGCAATAGGCGCTCCAGCCCTCCAGCGGGTGATGCGCGGCCCCGGACGATACCGCAAGGATGGTGCCCGCGCGCCGCGCCAGCATCCCCGGCAGCACCGCGCGCGCGAGGTGGAACACGCCCTTGAGGTTGACGTCGATGGCGTGGCCCCAGGCCGCCGGGTCGGCCGTGGCGATGGGGGCGATCGGCTCGATCACGCCGGCGTTGGCGATGGCCACGTCGATGCGCCCGTCGCCGGCGGCGGCGAAATCCGCCACCGCGCGCGCCACCGCGCCGGCGTCGGCGACATCGGCGGGCAGCGCGTGCGCGCCGGTCTCGGCGGCCAGCGCGGCCAGCGCCGCGCCGTCGCGCGCCATCGCGCCCACCTCGGCGCCGGCGGCGGCGAACACGCGCACCGCCTCGGCGCCGATGCCGCGGCTTGCCCCGGTCACCAGAACCCGTTTTCCCCGCATCGCACACCCCCATCGGTCATTGCCCCGTTTCCTAGCCCCATGCGGGCCGGGATGCCAGCGCGCAGGCACCAATTCGCTTGACCGCCCCCGCATCGGCGCGGGAAGGTGGGCGCAATTTCACCGACAGGAGTTCGTTATGGGACAAAGGGCATTCCTGGCTTGCGGCGCGGCCGCCACCGCGCTGGCCTGTGCCGCCGGGCCGGCGCTGGCCGCGCTGACCGCCGAGGACGTTTGGAACAACTGGCGCGCCGCCGCCGCCGCGATGGGCGAGGTCATCACCACCGGCGCGCAAACCCGCACCGGCGATGCGCTGGTGCTCGAGGACGTGCGCGTGACGCTGCCCGACCCGATGGTGCAGATCACCGGCACGCTGGACACGATCACCCTGCGCGAACGCGGCGACGGCAGCGTCGAGATCGTGTTTCCCGATTCGTATCCGTTCACCATCGCCGCCGGCCCCGAGGCGCCGGACGATTTCGAGATCGGGCTTCTGTTCAGCTTCCAGGGCATCGAGACCATCGCCAGCGGCGATCCCGACGCGGTGCGCTACAATTTCACCGCCGACAGCTATGGCGCCGAGATCACCTCGTTCCGCAGCCCCGACCCCGCAGTGACGCTTTCGGGCAGCGTCACGCTGGGCGATGTGGCGGGCGAATACCTCGTCTCGGGCACCAGCGCGCAGAGCTTCGACATGACCATGAGCGCCGCGCGCATCGACGCCGACGTGCGTGCCCTCAGCCCCGAGGTGGACGGCCGCCTGGCCTTCGTCGCCGCCTTCGAGGGGTTCGATTTCGCGGCCGCGGGGGCCGGCCTTCCGGGCTATGACACGCTCGACACCCTCACCGCGCTTCCCGACGATTTCGCCTTCGATATCGCCTACGGCGTCGCCTCCGGCAGCGTCGAGCTGGACTTTTCCGAGCGCGCCAACACCGTCGCGCTGGCCGCGACCTCTGCCGACAACCGCCTCGCGGTCACGTTCGACCGCCAGGGGCTGAGCTATTCCGCCTCGTCGGGGCCGACGGCGGTCACGATGTCGGGTTCGGACGTGCCGCTGCCCGAGATCTCGGTCGCCACCGAAGCCGCGGCGCTGGCGCTGGACCTGCCGCTCGAACAAAGCCCCGAGCCGCAGGATTTCGGCGCCGAACTGCGCCTCGAAGGGCTGTCGGTGGACGAGAACGTGTGGGGCATCTTCGACCCGGCCGGCGTGCTGCCGCGCGATCCCGCCTCGTTCGTGGTGGCGCTTGCGGGCAAGGCCAACTGGCTGATCGACGTGTTCGACCCGATGTCGGCCGGCAATTCGATGCCGGGCGAGGTGCACGCCCTCGACCTCACCGAATTCCTGGTCTCGGCGCTGGGCGCCTCGGTCACCGGCTCCGGCGCCTTCACCTTCGACAACAGCGATCTGGCGACGTTCGACGGGATGCCGCGGCCGACCGGCTCGGCCACGTTCGAGATCACCGGCGCCAACGCGCTGATCGACCGGCTGGTGCAACTGGGCTTCCTGCCCGACGACCAGGCTTCGGGGGCGCGGATGATGCTGGGTCTGTTCGCGCGCCCCGGCGGCGGCGAGGACGTGCTGACCTCGACCGTCGAGGTGCGCGACGACGGCAGCGTCTGGGCCAACGGCCAGCGGCTGCAATAGGCGCGGCAAACCGGGGGCTGCGGGCCCGAAACCCGCCCGGGCGGCTTGAACCCGCGGCCGGGGCCTGTATCTGTCGGCCAGGCAATTCGACGGCGGGCAGGCACGGAGGCAGCCATGAGCGATGCGGAACTGGCCGGGCGGGTGCTGGAGGCGGCGCGGGCGGCGGGCGCGGGCGCGGCCGACGTGATGGTGCTGAGCGACACCGCGCTGTCGATCGAGGTGCGCGGCGGCGCGCTGGAACGGGCCGAACGCGCCGAATCGGTCGAGATCGGGCTGCGGGTGCTGATCGGCGGCCGGCAGGCCTGCGTCGCCGGCTCGGTGCTCACGCCCGAGGCGATCGCGACGATGGCCGAACGCGCGGTGGCGATGGCGCGCGAGGCGCCCGAGGACAACGCGCTGGGACTGGCCGATGCGGACGCACTGTCGGCGGTGCGCGATGCCGAGGGGCTGGAACTGGACGATCCCGCGCCGGAACCGTCGCCGGCCGAACTGGAAGACGCCGCCCGCGCGGCCGAGGCGGCGGCGCGCGCGGTGCGCGGCGTCAGCCAGGTGCAGGACGCCGGCGCCGACTGGGGCCGGCGGCGCACCTGGCTGGCGGCGAGCAACGGCTTCGCCGGCGGCTTCGCGCGGACCTCGGCCTCGATCTCGGCGGTGGCGATCAGCGGCGAGGGCACGACGATGGAGCGCGACTGGTGCGGCGAGGGGCGCACCTTCCGCGCCGACCTGCCCGCGCCCGAGACGGTCGGGCGGATCGCCGGCGAGCGGGCGGCCGCGCGCGCCGGCGCGCGCAAGCCGCCCACCGGCGCGGTGCCGGTGCTGTATGACGAGCGCGTGGCCGGCAGCCTGATCGGCCACCTGCTGGCGGCGGTCAACGGGCAGGCGGTGGTGCGCGGCGCCTCGTGGCTGCGCGATGCGCTGGGGCAAAGGGTGCTGCCCGCCGCCCTCGACCTGCGCGCGGTGCCGCACCTGCCGCGCAACCCCGGCGCGCGGCCGTTCGACGCCGAGGGCCTGCGCACCGCGCCGCGCGCCATCGTCGAGGGCGGGGTGCTGGCGGGCTGGACGCTGGACCTCGCCACCGCCCGGCGGCTGGGGATGGAAAGCACCGCCTCGGCCGTGCGCGGCCCGGCCTCGCCGCCCGCGCCCGGCGACGGCGCGGTAACGCTGAGCCCGGGGCGAACCGACGCGGCCGGGCTGATCGCGGAAATGGGGCGGGGGCTTTACGTCACCTCGCTGATGGGCGCCTCGATCAACCCGACCAGCGGCGATTACTCGCGCGGGGCGGCGGGGTTCTGGATCGAGGGCGGGCAGATCGCCTGGCCGGTCAACGAATGCACCATCGCCGGCAACCTGCGCGCGATGCTGGCCACGATCGTGCCCGGCAACGACGCCCGCGCCCACCGCGCGCTGGCGATCCCGAGCCTGCTGGTCGAGGGCCTCGTGGTTGCCGGTGCCTGAGGCGATGGCCGCCGCCCGCGACGCGGCCGACCTCGCGCTTGTGGTCGCGGCGGCGGCCGAGGGCGGCGCCGAGGCGATGCGCTACCGCGCCCGCGGCGGCGGCGCGGTGCGCGAGAAGCCCGGCGGCGCCGGCCCCGTCTCGGAGGGCGACCTGGCGGTCAACGCGGTGCTCGAGGCGCGGCTGCGCGGGGCGCGGCCGGCCTATGGCTGGCTGTCCGAGGAAAGCGCCGACGATCCCGCGCGGCTGGCGGCGGGCCGGGTGTTCATCGTCGACCCGATCGACGGCACCCGCGCCTACCTGGCCGGCGACCCGGCGTTCGCGATCTCGGTCGCGGTGGTCGAGGGTGGCCGGGCGGTGGCCGGGGCGGTGCACCTGCCGGCGCTGGGGCTGAGCTATGCCGCCACCGCCGGCGGGCCGGCGACGCTGAACGGCGCGGTGCTGGGCCCGCTGGAGGGCGCGGGCCTGGACGGGATCGAGGTGCTGGCGCGGCGCGGCGCGCTCGACCCGGCGCATTGGCCGGGCGGGGTGCCGCCGGTGCGCCGCGCCTTCCGCGCCTCGCTGGCGTGGCGGCTGTGCCTGGTGGCCGAGGGCCGCTTCGGCGCCATGCTCACCCTCGCGCCGGCGTGGGAATGGGACATCGCGGCCGGCGCGCTGATCGCGGAACGGGCCGGCGCGCGGGTAAGCGACGGGGCCGGCGCGGCGCTGCGCTTCAACGTCGCCACGCCGCGCCTGGGCGGGGTGATCGCGGCCCCGCCCGGAGTGCACGCGGCGCTTCTGGCGCGGCGGCGCGCGGGTTGAGGGCGC
>Ga0209346_1000837_pt1 | contig 21550 bp, 15 predicted proteins | sample AutmiccommunBRH9_FD_187381 | JGI IMG/M metagenome (GOLD analysis project Ga0209346, IMG submission 187381) | Deep subsurface microbial communities from Mt. Terri, Switzerland - Autotrophic microbial communities BRH/9 (SPAdes) (version 2) | ecosystem: Environmental > Aquatic > Deep subsurface >...
AATCCAGGATGGGAACCCAAAACAGGCGAATATGGATCAAATATCAGCCGGACAGGCGTGCCGGGCATCATGCCGACGTGAAACATGGCTCCAAAGCGTCAAATCATTAGGTTGATGGAGGTGCCCAGCTTATGATGGCATGGGGAGAAAAGCTTGGCCTTGCCGTGCTCATTCTCATTGGCACATGGGTGCTTGCAAAGGCCGCAAAATGGACCTTTGCTAAACTGGTCGACAATGTGAAATTTCTCCAGCGAGACACCTCCTCGGGCACCTCGGTTGGTGAAGCGCTCGGCAAGATCGTCTCATTGCTGATCTGGTTGTTTGGCCTGCTCATCGTCCTGCGCATTCTGGGACTCGGCGGCGTCGATGCTCCGATCCAGACCCTGCTCAATTCCATCATGGGCTTCATTCCCAATCTTCTCGGTGCAGCGATCATATTCTTTATCGGAATAGTCGTTGCACGGATCGTCAGGGACCTTGTCGTGACCTTCCTGCAGACGGTTGATCTGGACAAATGGGCCAATCGTGGCGGTATCGATACGGTTACCGGCAATTCGGCGATCAGCAAGACAATCGGCACGATTGCCTATGTCCTGATCATCATTCCGGTGGCGATCTTGGCGCTGGAAGCCTTGCAACTCGAGACCGTTTCCGGACCAGCCAGCGATATGTTGCGCATGATATTGGCAGCGATCCCTAATATTCTTGGCGCAGCGATCATCTTGGGTATCGGCTATCTGATCAGCCGGTTCGTGGTTCAGATCATTGCGGAAGTCTTGCCGGGTCTGGGCGTTGATCAATCTGTCGCAGCGATGGAAATCCTGCCCGCTTCAACGTCTCTGACCACGATCGTCGCCCGCATCGCACAAATTGCGATCATGCTTGCGTCTGCGATAGCAGCGACCCATCTGCTCGGCTTTCCCGAGCTGACGGCGATCCTTGATCAGATTCTCGAACTGGGTGGCCGTGTCATATTCGGCAGCGTGGTGATCCTGGCAGGTTTCCTGATCGGCAACATGCTTTCCCGGATTATCGGGGGAGCCGCCGAAGGCAGCATGGCAGCGACCATCGTCCGCTATGCGACGATCATCCTGTTCACCTTCATGGGCCTGCAGTTCATGGGTGTCGGCGAGGAAATCGTTCAGACAGCCTTTACCGCGCTGGTCATCGGCGGTGCGGCAGCGGCGGCGCTGGCCTTCGGCTGGGGGGGACGCCACGTGGCTGGCAAAGTTCTCGAAGACCTGTACGCCAATCCGCCGAAACCCAAAGCACCCCCTGCCAGCAAGCCTGTTGCGCGGAAACCGGTAACGCGGAAACCGGTGGCCAAAAAATAGGCGCTGGTCATCGAATGAAAAAGAGCGGGTCCGGAAGGACCTGCCCTTTTCTTTTCGTCGAAAGATCGGCTAGGAATCGGCTATGCGACACTTCTCCCATTTTGCCTGCGTCGATTGGTCCGGTGCCAGATCGGAACGTCCGCCTGGCATCGCGGTAGCGATGATTGGCCCGAACGGCCCTCCTTCCCTGCTATCTCCACGCCCGCGCTGGTCGCGCGCCGATATTCTGGCATGGCTGTGCCGGCTAGCGGCTGCCGAACAGGACATCCTGATCGGTTTTGACCTGTCGATGTCCCTGCCCTTCCTGGACAAGGGCGCCTATTTCCCGGAATGGCGACACAGCCCGGACAATGCGACAGCCCTCTGGGCCATCGTCGAGAGACTGTGCAGCGACGACCCGCATCTCAGCGTCAGCAGCTTCCTCGATCATCCTGAAGCGGGCCGCCATTTCCGCCACGGTCGCGGTCATGTGGGCGATCTTTTTGGCCAGGGGATCGGACGCTTGCGCGAAGTCGAGCGCTACCAGCGCGCAACCGGACAGGCGAACAGCGCCAGTTGCTTCAACCTGGTAGGAGCGGCACAGGTCGGAAAATCCAGCCTTACCGGGATGCGGTTGCTGCACCGGCTGGGTGGCCAGATTCCGGTCTGGCCCTTTGACGCCATTCCGCTACGCGGTCCGGTCATTGTCGAGATATATACCACGGTGGCGGCGCTGGCGGCGGGCCTCCCCAGGGGGCGCAGCAAGGTGCGCGACCGGGCCGGGCTAGAAACCGCGCTGACCCGGCTCGACACGGAGCTGCCCGCGACGCTACAGCGCTATGACGACCACAGCACCGACGCCCTCATCACTGCCGCCTGGATGAAGCGGGTTGCGGCCGCTCCGGCGCTCTGGAAACCGCCCGCCATGACAGCAGCGATCGCGCAAAAAGAAGGCTGGACCTTTGGCGTGGTTTGACGCTAATAGCGCGCAGCAAATCCAGTGCACGCCGAATTAGCTCAGCTGGTAGAGCAACCGCCTTGTAAGCGGTAGGTCATCCGTTCGAATCGGATATTCGGCACCATTTTCCGGAAATAATCGTTCAATAATGCGGGCTCTGGATTCCGGCAAACCTCTCAAGCCTTCCCTATTTTTGTTGGGCCCAGGGCCATTTCGGAACCCTCTGCCTTTTTGTACCATTGGTTAGGATGAAAGGCGGCATTGCTTTTCGGTCGCCTGATCTTGCTCTGTCAGGCTTCCTGATATCTGACTCGGGCTATGCCAAACGAGCGTTCCTGAAGCGCGGCTGACCACATTTAGCGTCCATGCAAAAAGCCCCGCCGGTTTCCCGGCAGGGCTTTCATTTGACCTTCAGACAGTGACTAGAATTTGAAGCCGGCACCGATGCCGTAGCGGCGAGGCTCCAGAGTGAAGACATTGGTGTAGAGACCGGATGACTGATCCGTCACGTAAAGTCCGGTTTCAGCGTTGCTGTCGAATATATTCTGGATGAAACCCCTGACATACCAGCGATCTTCCGCGCCGTTCAGCTGGATCTGGGCGTTCGCCTGGGCATAGCCCTTGATCCGGTTGACATTGCCATTGAAGATGCTGCCGAAACTTTCCCCGGTATAAGCTAGGTCAACACGCGGGACCAGGCTCATGCCATTGTCAAAGTTCATCGAATATTGCACACCAGCGGAGAATTTCAGCTGCGGTGCCTGGGGCAATTCATTTCCGCGAATATTCTTCGGAATACCGGCAGAGAAATAGTCGATCCCGCCAAATGCTGCCGGTACGAGGCCACCGCCAGCAAATGCTCCGGCGGCCGCCGCCTCCAATACACCACAGATACCGAATGCACCGGTTGATGCTATGCCGCCGTTGGCAGGGAAAGCGACGGTAGGCTGAAGCCCGGCACCCGGTGCAAGACCAGGAACTGCGCCCGCATTGATTGCACCATTTACGGCGTTAACAAAGGCATTCACCCCGGCAATATTACCCGATTGTGACGCAACCGCGCAGTTCGAAGCATTGCTGATGTCCTTGATGATCACGGCGTCGGAACGGTTTCCGCCAAAGTCACGCGGGTCGCTGTTGAACGTGTCGCCCTTCACTTCGGTATGCAGGTAGCTGAATCCCATATTGATCATCCAGTCCGGATCGGGCCGGATGACAGCTTCGACCTCGGCACCGTAGATATCGGCATCGACATTTTCGTTGACCGCAGTCCGCGCAACGATCTTGCTAAGCTGCAAATCCTTGTATTTATAATAGAAGGCAGTCAGGTTGAGTTGCAATGCGCCGTCGGCGAATGTGTTTTTCGATCCGATTTCGAAAGCATCAACCTGTTCTGGCCTGAAGGCTTCCGGTATCTCAAAGATTGGCTGCACCGGTGGGTTGATACCACCGGATTTATAACCGCGAGAATAGGATAGATAGATCAAATTGTCGTCGGTAATCTTATAGTCAAGCACCGCACGGCCAGTGATTTCGTTGAACTTGACCTGGCGATTCTGGAAGATCTGGTTGCCTGGAGTTCCCGGATCCGCATCATAAGATCCCACGAAAGGCGATTCAAATGCGTTTGTTGTCTGACTGTAAGGCACAAGGAAATTGGCCAGCGTAGAACGCGCCCGCAGGTTTTTCTTGTCATTGTTGTACCGCAAACCGCCGGTCAGTTTCAATTTGTCGCTGATGTCGAAATAGACTTCGCCAAACAGCCCATAGGACTTCACCGTCAGATCGTCGCTATGATTGCGAAAATAGGGCGTGCCGAGGAACGACGGCGGCAGGCCATTGGCCAGCGCGGAAAAGCTCCCGAGCAATCCCGCGAAATAGTCAAGCCCGAACGCATTAACATAATAGCTGTTTTCGGTCAGGTGGTAATCGGCATAGATACCACCCACAAGAAAGTTGAACGGTCCGTCCAAATCGCTCGAGATAATGGCTTCGGCCGACCAGCTGCTGTTCTCTTCGTTGGAGCGGTCATATTGCAGCGGCGTGGTAGCACAATTACTGTTGCCGCCGAAGGAACCGAGACCGATCGTATCCGTATCCGAGGTACATAATACGCCATTCGGCCCATTCGGAATGATCGCAGCTGCTATCGGAGCAAAATAGGCTGAAGGAAGGCCAGGTATGAGACCGGCGGCTGCCGCAGCGAGCGTATTCAGTGCTGGCGCATAACCATCCCGCCGACCGATATTATTGTTATAATCCTGCCGGGAATCCAGCTTCACTTTCTGATAGGTACCGGAAAGTTGGGCGCTGATCGGACCGAAATCATGCTTGATCTTGCCCTGGAAGGTCAGCTCGCTCGCAAAATATTCCGGCGTGAACGCGGTGTTTACCGTTCGCGAATCCGCAGGAATGGAAATGCCGGCATATTGATCCGGGCCATATACGCTGCCCAGTGCGAAAGCCGTCGGTATGCCCTGGGTTGTGAGAAACTCCCTGGAAGGCAAAGTGGCCGCGACGGTCGAGTTCCCGTTGAACGATTCTGCATTGCGGGAACTGTTCAGACAGCCCAGAATGCCTGTCGGGTCGCGTTGGCAATATTGTTTCTGGATCCGCATCCGGTTGTCATCTTCGCGGAAATAGGAAGCGAACAGGTCGATCGTGGTATCCGGAGTGGGTTCGAAACGCAGCGAACCGCGGATCGAATAGAGATCGCGGTCATCAAGATCTGGCCCGCCATTGAGATTGGTGGTATAGCCGTCCCGCTTCACATAGACGCCGGCACCCCGGAAGGCGATCGTATCTCCGATGGGAATATTGACCATACCCTTAACTTTGATGGCATTGTAATTGCCATATTCGGCATCACCGGAGGCTTGGAACTGCCCTAGTCTGGGCTTGGCGGTCACGACATTCACAACACCGGCGGTGGCATTGCGACCGAACAAGGTCCCTTGCGGCCCACGCAGCACTTCGACCCGCTCGAGATCGAAAAATTCCGTTTCGAAAAGTCGGGTTGAAAACAGGGGAGAATCGTTCAGGTGGATTGCCGTTGCCTGGTCACAGGAAACGCCGACGCAAAGGTCTCCGATCCCACGAATCGTGAAGCTTGCACTGGTGAAATTGGTTTTGGTAAAGGTAATATTCGGCAGCGTGAGCTGGAGGTCGGAACTGTTCTCGATCTGCTGGGCTTCGAGCGCCGCGCCGGAAAAGGCGGAAACCGCAATCGGCACATCCTGGGCACTTTGCGCCTGGCGTTGCGCAGTCACGATAATGACATTGTCATCGACGGTACCGTTCTCCCTGTCCTGTGCGATGGCAGGCACCGACATTGCAGACATAGCGGTGGCGGCTAATAGTAGCGATTTACGCATTTCTCTCTCCCAAATCCCGTTTATTCGACCGGGCGGAGATGCTCTTGCTCTTCCCCCCGATAGAGGAATAGTCAACTAATCGCGCGATTAAGTCCAGACAGAAATATAAAAAAAGCACCGTGCCATTGCATTTTTGCACCATTTGCCGGAAATTTGATGCAAAATGGATACAAAAAGGCCCTGCCGATTTCCCGACAGGGCCAGATTTTGTAATTTTAGTTCAAGATCAAAACTTGAAGCGCACCACGCCTCCATAAGTGCGAGGCGCACTGGGATAGCCGGAAACCGTTCCCGATTGAGCAACGCCATCAAAGACCGTGGTTATGAACTGGTCATTGAGGAGGTTACGAACATAGGCACCGACTTCAAGGCCGTTCTGAAGCTTGAGCGTCATCGAACCATTGACCAGGTTGACCTCGCGATCGAATATCCTGGTATTGCCCAACGCAGCGTTGAAAGTGGGCAATCCGTTGTTGATCGGCGTGTTGCTTTCATGGCTGTAATCAACCCGCGTGATCAACATGTTCCCGCTGGCACCAAATTCGTGCGAATAGGTTGCAGAGGTCGAAATTGCGAACTCGGGGATGCCGCCCGGGGTGGCGCCGGTAAGGTCTCCCAGGACGCTGCCCGGGAAGTCGTCGAACAGCGGATCAAGATAGGTCATTGCAAATGTGAATACCAACCCGTCGGTCGGGTTGATGCTACTGTCGAATTCGAAGCCCTTGACGGATTGCTGGCCAGCGTTTTGCAACGCAAAGCCGGTGCCGGTGAAGGCAAGGCTCTGGAAGCCCTTGATGGTCTGATCGAACAACGCAAGGTTGAAGCCGAAGCCTTCCCACTGGCCTTTGATTCCGACTTCATACACCGTGGCATTTTCTGGTCCGGCAAAGCGTGAACCGCTCCTCAGATTTGGCACTGCCAGTCCGGCGTCGAGGATCGGCGATGATGGAGCCGCAAAAGTCGATCCGCCCGGACCCGCCACAAAATCGGCGCTGGACGGCCGGCTGTCGCGCGATAGGTTGACCGAGCTCGCCTTGAAGCCGGTAGCGTAGCTACCGTAAATATTGACTTCGTCTGATATCCTGTAGGCTGCACGTAGCAGATAGGTGAACTTGTCATCTCGGGTCTTGCCGTCTTCGACCGCATTCGGAATTGTCAGGAAGGGAGGCTGAAACTGGAAGGCAGAAAGGCCGAGCAACGGGTTCAGTGCTGACGTCGCCGCAGCGAGCAGAGCCGCTTGGTTAGCCGCCGGAAGCGCCTGGAATTGAGCCCGCGAGGCTATGGTGCCCCCGGTTGCCCCGACAATAAACGCATCGACCAGATTGATTTGGCCCAGCGGATCAAAGCTTTGCTGGGCGAGCGCGAAGTCCTTCTTGTCGTCCGTGTAATTGAAGCCACCTGTAAAGACGAGTCCGTCTACCGGTTCAAAATCGATCGTGCCGAAGATCGAATAGGATCTATTGTCCATCGAAAACTGCTCGGCAGTAAGCAGTGGCGTGCGGAAAATGGATTCCTGCGGCAGACCAAGACCGGCTTCGACCCCGTTAAAGACGCTTGGGTTACCGGCAATGATATCTGCCGGGTTTCCGCCAGCCAATATTTCGAAAAAGTCGCGAATCTGGGTACCGTTTTCTATCTGGCTGGTCTGCGAGATGCTTTCGTCGAAATAATAGCCGCCGAGCAGGAAGTTGAACGGACCGTCAAAGTCCGACGCAACGCGAAATTCTTGGGTGAGCGTCTTTACCTTCTGGTTGCGGGTTTCATTGGCAATATCCAGACTGCTGTAATCGATGTCCGAGACGAACAGGTTCTTCAGCTCCCGGTAAGACGAAATTGAGGTAAACGAAAGTGCGCCTGCCTGATAATCGGCCTGCAGCGAGCCGCCGTAATTGTCGACCTTGTTGATCGGGACCTGGTTGAGATAAGCATCATAGCTGAAACGATCGGTCGAGAATTCGCCACCGAGCAATCGAATTGCTCCGGCGGTCGGTCCTGCAACAATTGTCGTCACCTGACAGCAAATCTCGTCGATCCGCGAATAATCGGCGATCGCGCGAATCTTCAGATCCGATGTAGGTTCGAACAAAAGCTGGCCACGCGCTGCCCAGCGGTTCCGGTCATTCTGCTCTTCGTCCAAATTGACAATCTTGGCATAACCGTCGCGGCGATTATAGCTGCCGTCGATCGAGAAGGCGATATTCTCGGTCAGCGGCCCGGTAATATCACCCTTGAGAAAGACATTGTTGTAATTGCCGTAAACTGCTTCCACCGCTCCGCCAAATTCGAATTGCGGTTCGCGTGTAACAACGGAAATCACGCCAGCAGAAGCGTTCTTGCCAAACAACGTCGATTGCGGCCCGTTCAGCACCTCAATGCGCTGAACATTGGGAAGGTCGGACAGAGCCGCAGCCGACCGCGAACGGAACACGCCGTCAATGAACACGCCGACAGACGGTTCGATTCCAAAATTGTTGTCGCCATTGCCGAAGCCGCGAATGATGAAAGTCGAGGCCGAAGAGGTCTGGAGCTGACTCACACGCAGCGAAGGCGTGACGGTTTGCAGATCAAGCACGTCACGGATTTGCGCATTCTCGAGCGTTTCACCGCTGGTCACCGAAACCGAAATCGGGGTTTCCTGCAATGAGGTTTCACGCTTGGAAGCCGTCACGACGATAACATTGCTATCAATCGTTTCTTCCCCCTGCACATCCTGCGCATAGACGGGGCAAGCGGCAATGACGCCACCGAGCGCCGTGGCGGTCAAAAATTTTGCGATTTTCATGGTGTTCTCCTGCGCCCGGCATTGTGCCGTGGGTGTAAAATGAAAATGGACTTGAATCGAACGGTACGAACCTGCCACTCGAGCGCCGGGCTGTTGTATAAATTGTCTCAATAGTCCAGCGCAGAGGTTTGAAAAACACGCGAATGTGCGTATTTTCGTAGAACATCCGCATATCGTTGCAACTAAGTCACAACTATCTGACAATCAGGAAAATGGTGCCCCTGGCCCGACTCGAACGGGCACTCCTTGCGGAACTCGATTTTGAGTCGAGCGCGTCTACCAATTCCACCACAGGGGCGCTTTGGCTGTGTCGATTGACGATCAGCGAAATCGAGGCTCTGTTAGCGAACAGCTTATCTGGTGGCAACGGCTTTTTCCAAAGGTGCGGCCAGCTTCGGCCGATCAGTAAAGTCTGCCAAGGCTTGACGCCTGAAACAGCCAGAGCGGAAAGGCCGCCACCGCCATCAGGCTGCCCAGCGGCAGGATACTGTCCGCGGACACCAGCTTGCCGCGCAACCGCCAGGAAATTGCCACCACCAGACCCACAAGACCCGCCCCCACGATCACAAGCGGCAGCGCCTGCCAGCCCAGCCAGCAGCCGATCGCTCCAAGCATCTTCGGATCACCGGCACCAAGACCTTCGCGGCCCCTGATCATTTTGTACAACGCGGCGATCAGGCCGAGTGAAGCAAATCCGGCCAAGGCACCGATCAGACGGTCTTGCAGCACGGGGTCCAAAGACAAAAAGCTGAAGGCCAGGCCGGACAGCGCCAGCAGCGCGGTCAGACCGTCAGGCAGCCAGTGGTGCTTTACGTCCAGCGCAGCGAGCGTCAGCAGCAGCCAGCCAAATGATGCGCCCGCCAGACCTTCCGTCCCCGGGGCGGCGAACAGAGCCAGAGCGCCGATCAGCCCTGCTGATAGTTCGATTGCAATATGATCCGTGGCAATCTTCGCGCCGCAGTGCCGGCATTTCCCCCGCTGCGCCAAAAAGCTCGCCACCGGAATCAGTTCCCGGACGCGCAATTGATGGCCGCAGCTGTCGCAGGACGAGCGACCGCCGACAACCGACCGCTCCTCGGGCCATCTGATTATCAGCGTTGCCAGAAAACTGCCGATAACCAGGCCGAGTAGGGCACCAAACAGGGGTAGGTAAAAAGTCGGCAACAGGCGCTCCCAAGGAAGATTGGGCGGACGATTGGCACGGTCGGGGCCTGCATTCAATGGCGCAATTGAAAAAGCCGGGATGCGCGCCTATGTCCGTTGCAAGATTCGCGCTTGCCGTAAGCGGCGCACCAAACCCAGAAAGGCCAAAGCATGTCCAGTTCCGATCCGATCGTCATTCTCTCTTACGCCCGCACCCCCATGGGCGGAATGCAGGGCGCGCTGGGAGAGGTCAGTGCCTCCCGTCTCGGTGCCGTGGCGGTCAAGGCCGCGGTCGAGCGCGCCGGCGTTTCTGGCGGCGATGTCGAACGCATCTATATGGGCAACGTTCTGTCGGCCGGCCAGGGCCAGGCCCCTGCCCGTCAGGCTGCTATTTATGCCGGTCTGCCACAGTCGGTCGAGGCGACCACCGTCAACAAGATGTGCGGCTCCGGAATGCAGGCCGCGATCATGGGCGCGGAGGCGCTCGCGGCCGGCTCGATCGACATGATCGTCGCCGGCGGCATGGAAAGCATGACCAACGCACCTTATTTGTTGCCCAAGATGCGCAGCGGCACTCGCCTCGGCCACACCGAAGCCAAGGACCATATGTTTCTCGATGGTCTCGAAGATGCCTATGAACCGGGCCGGGCGATGGGAAGCTTTGCCGAAGAAACCGTCGGCGAATATCAGCTGACCCGTGAGGCGCAGGACGAATATTCGATCGAATCCCTGTCGCGCGCCAAGGCCGCCGTCGAAGGCGACGCCTTTGATGACGAGGTCGTCGCGGTCGAGGTGAAGAGCCGCAAGGGCGATGTCACGGTCAACAAGGACGAGCAGCCGCTGAAGGGCAATCCCGACAAGATTCCGCAGCTTCGCCCTGCCTTTGCCAAGGATGGCACGATCACCGCGGCCAATGCCTCGTCGATTTCGGACGGCGCCGCCGCCATGGTACTGACCCGCGCGAGCGTCGCCGAGGCCAAGGGACTGAAACCCGTCGCCCGGATCGTGGCGCACGCCGCCCACGCCCAGGCACCGGCCAAATTTACCACGGCACCGGTGCAGGCGATTCAGAAAGTCCTCGCCAAGGCCGGCTGGTCGGTCGGCGAAGTCGATTTGTGGGAAGTGAACGAGGCCTTTGCCTGCGTCGCCATGTTTGCGATGCAGGATATCGGCATCAGCCGCGACAAGCTGAACGTGAATGGCGGGGCTACGGCCCTGGGCCATCCGATCGGCGCCAGCGGTGCGCGAATCATGGTGACGCTGATTGCAGCACTGAAAAAGCGCGGATTGAAAAAGGGCGTTGCGGCTTTGTGCATCGGCGGCGGCGAAGCGACCGCGGTGGCGCTGGAACTGGTCGACTGAATTATTTCAGCGGTTCATCGCCCCAGACATCCGCGATGCTGATATAACCCCTGCGACCGGTGACGTCGAACAGGCACCAGCCCTTTTCGCACTGCGTCAGGCTACCGACCACACCGGGCTCGGCGCGCCAGATGACCTTGGCTCCGGTCTCGGGCCTTGCCCGCATCGCAACCGGCTTTCCGCTGGTCGCCAGCACCAGGCCGGTCCTCGACGCACTCAGCAGGCGCGCGTGCATCCATCCCTGCGTGCCTTCGTGATCCTCGACCTTGCGCCACTGCTTGTAGCGGGCCAGAACCTTGACCGGCAGCTTTTCGCGCTGGTAGATCCACATCGTCGGATATTCGGTGCTCGGCCCGGTACGCATCCGTGCCTCGGGCTCGTCGATCGAGGCCCAGTAGGGCGGTTCCTGCTGCGCCGAGGCCGGCGACGGCAGGCAAAGCCCCGAAATCGTGATGAACATGACAGCCAGAATACGCATGATGATTGGTTACTCGTTCCCCGATGGATCAAGGCATAGCCGAAAAGTCTCTTCGGCTTCAAGCGCCCGCTGCTTGACCTGAACCGAATTTCGGGCATAGCCCTTGGTCTATGGCCGACTCATCACCCCGCTCGAAACCCCGTGTCATCATCACCCGCGAATTGTCGGATGCCAATCAGGATCGCATGTGCGAACTGTTCGACGCCGTACCCAATCATGCAGACAGGCCTTTTTCACGTGACGACCTGATCGCCGCGATGGCGGATTGCGACGTGCTGGTGCCGACGGTAACCGATCATATCGATGCCGAAATGATCGAGCAGGCACCCGACCGCCTGCGTCTGATCGCGAGCTTCGGCGCCGGGGTCGACCATATCGACCTTGCCGCGGCACGCGCGAAAAAAATCCTGGTCACCAACACGCCGGGAGTGTTCACCGAAGACACCGCCGACATGACCATGGCGCTGATCCTGTCGGTGCCGCGCCGCCTGTCGGAGGGCGAGAAGCTGATGCGGTCCGGCCAGTGGGAAGGCTGGAAGCCATCGGGCATGCTCGGCCACTGCATCGGCGGCAAAAGGCTCGGCATTGTCGGCATGGGTCGCATCGGCCAGGCCGTCGCTCGGCGCGCTTCCGGGTTCGGCCTGTCGATTGTCTACCACAACCGCCGCCAGTTGCCGCCGGCCGTCGAAGAGACGCTGCGCGCCACCTATGTCGCCGACCTCGATGATCTGATCCGCGAATGCGACATCATCACCCTCCACTGTCCGCATACTGCGGAAACTCACGAGATGATCAATGCCGAGCGGATCGGCAGGATGAAGCCATCGACCTATCTCATCAATACCGCGCGCGGCGATCTGGTGGACGAAAATGCGCTGATCGAGGCTCTGCAAGAGGAGCGGATCGGCGGTGCCGGCCTGGACGTCTACCAGAACGAACCGGACATCGATCCGCGGCTGTTGAAGCTGAAGAACACGGTACTGCTGCCGCACATGGGCAGCGCCACGTTCGAAGGGCGCGAAGCCTCGGGGGAACGGGTGATTACCAATATCCGCGTATGGGCGGACGGGCACCGGCCGCCCGATCAGGTGCTGGAGGGCTGGGTCTGAGCTTCCCGTTGAGTCGGACGCCCGTCTCGACTAGAGATTCGACCCGATCTGATTCGGCAGAGCAGTCAGACACAATAAGATAATAGCTGCAGGGGGCGTCATGAAACATCCAGTCAAATCCACCGGGTTGGCATTGGCCGCGATATGGGCGACGTCGCCCCTCCAGGCGCAGCAGACAATTGATCCGGCAATCGCCGATGTCGCCAATAGCGGCGACACCGCCTGGATATTGACCGCGAGTGCGCTGGTCCTGCTGATGACCTTGCCCGGCCTGGCCCTTTTTTATGGTGGCCTGGTCCGAGCAAAGAATTTCCTCTCGGTCCTCATTCAATGCATGGCGGTCGTCAGCATTTGTTCGATACTCTGGATCATGGTCGGCTACACCCTGGCCTTCGGCGGCGTCACCAGCGGCTTCCTCGGCAGCGGTCTCAACTGGATGCTCGCCAATCTCGGCAATGTCCGCGAAGCAACCTTCATTCCCGAATCGACCTTTGTCCTGTTCCAGATGACCTTTGCCGTCATCACGCCCGCCCTGATGATCGGGGCCTGGGTCGAGCGCGCGCGCTTCGGCTGGGTCATTGCCTTTTGCGCATTATGGTCGCTGGTCGTCTATGCACCGGTGGTCCACTGGATCTGGGGCGGTGGCTGGCTCAGCGGCCTGGGCGTGCTCGATTTTGCCGGCGGCATCGTGGTTCACACTACGGCCGGCGTATCGTCGCTGGTCGTTGCGATCATGATGGGAAAGCGGACGGGTTGGCCAAAAACCATGATGCTGCCACACAGTCCTGCCCTGACCGTCGCCGGCGCGGCGATGCTCTGGGTCGGCTGGTTCGGTTTCAATGGCGGCTCGGCGCTGACCGCAACCGACGATGCGGCAGCGGCGATCATCAACACCCATATTGCTGCATCCATGGCGGCGCTGACGTGGATTTTGATCGAGAAGTTCAAGGTCGGCAAGCCAACCGCCGTCGGCGTTGCCACCGGGGCCATTGCCGGTCTGGCGACAATCACCCCTGCCGCCGGATTCGTCGGCCCCGGCGCGTCGATCCTCATCGGGGCAGCGGCGGGACTGGTTTGCTTCTTCGCCGTGGGCCTGGTCAAGAACGGCTTTCGGATCGACGACAGCCTCGATGTGTTCGCGGTCCATGGCGTCGGCGGAATACTGGGCAGCCTGCTGCTGGCGCTGTTCATCGGCAGCGGGTGGGGCGGCATCGGCTATCCCGAAGGCATGGCCTTTGGCAGCCAGTTTGTCGCGCAGCTGATCGGCGTCGGTGCCGTCGCCATCTGGTCAGCGGTCGCCACCGCGATCCTCGGCTTCGGCATCAGCTTCATCCTGCCGATGCGGGTCAGTGAGGACGACGAGCGCGATGGTCTGGATATTTCCAACCATGGCGAACGGGCGTGGGATCTGGACTGACAAGAAACGCCTTCTCCCTCGGGAAAAAAGGAGCGCTGTCGATCACAATTGCATGTGCAGAAACTGATTGAACGCTGTCGGCTTGTAGTCGCCGAACGGCTCGCCATTTTCGAAACCCCGCTTGCGATACATGTGCAGCGCCACGTCGAATTCTGGCCCCGAACCCGTTTCCAGACTCAGCCGCCGGTAGCCCCGCTCCACCGCCTCGTCGATAATGCGATTGAGGATGGCCAGGCCAACTCCCTGCCGCAAATGCCGGGGATCAGTGCGCATTGACTTGATTTCGCCGGACTCGCGGGACAATTGCTTGAGCGCACCGATGCCTAGCAATTCTTCCCTGTCCCATGCCGTCCATACCGACACATCAGAAGACTGCAAGCCCGAGAGATCCAGCGCATAAACGCTGTCCGGCGGCGAGTTTTGACGCATTCCATCCAGATGCGCGGCTAACAGGTCCTTAACCTGATGGCTGCTGAGATCATCCAGCCGGATTTCCATTCTAGTCGCCCGTCAGTATCCGGTCCACCAGTTGCTGAACCGTCGGTACGAAGCCGTTGGAATAGAAGGGATCGGTCCCGAAATTATAGGCACCATGGCCGGCAAACATCAGATGTTCCTCGACCGGTGCGCCATGGACGATTTCCTGCAGGCTCTTCTGAATGCAGAAGCTTCGCGGGTCGGCGAGCCGACCGGTGCTGTTATTGTCATGATCCTTCCAGGCCGAAAAGCCGCAATGCGACAGGCAGCCCATGCAATCGGCCTGGTCCTTGCGGATCATTTTCGATTCTTCCGGCGTCGCGAAAATCAACGTGTTGTCGGGTGTCTTCATCGCCATGGTAAAGCCGAGGCCATCCCACTCGCGCGCGCGCAAAAGATCATTGCGCGTCACCCAGAAATTCTTGCCCTTGATGCCGACGTCCAGCTGGTGGGTATGCTCACCGGCTTTCTCCGTCGAATAGGGAATCTGGCGCTCGGAACGCGCTTCCAGACTGCGCAGAAATTCGTTGCGGACGGCAGAACTGTAAAAGCCGGTCGGCGAGAATTTGTGCAGCAATATGTCGCCTTCCTTGATCTTGGTCAGCTCGCTCTTCCAGCTTTCCGGAATCGGACTTTCCTTGGTCAGCAAGGGTCTCGTGCCGAACTGGAAGGCAATCTGCCCCAGTTCCTCGCTGTCGATCCAGTCCTCCCAATCGCGCAAATGCCAAACGCCGCCGGCCATGATGATCGGCACGCTGTCGGCAATGCCTTCTCCGTGCATCGTCTCGCGTAGCGCCTTGACCCGTGGATAGGGATCCTCCGGTTTTCTCGGGTCCTCGGCATTGGAGAGGCCGTTGTGCCCCCCCGCCAGCCACGGATCCTCGTAGACCACCGCGGCCATCAGATCGGGAACCTTATGATAGGCACGCTTCCACAACGCCCGGAAGGCGCGCGCGGAACTGATGATTGGCAGATAGTTCACGCCATATTGCTGGGCAATTTCCGACAGCTTGTAGGGCATGCCGGCGCCGCAAGTGACCCCCGCCACCTTGCCCCTGGTCTGCTCGAGCACGCCTTCCAGGACCTGCTGCGCGCCGCCCATTTCCCACAGGACGTTGATATTGATCGCGCCCCTGCCGCCTGAAATTTCATAGGCGCGCGTGACCTGCTCGACCGCACCGTCGATCGCATATTGGATCAGTTCCTGATGTCGCTCTTCGCGCTTGCGGCCGTGATAGATTTGCGGGATGACATTGCCATCCTCGTCATAGCTATCCGCATTGACGGCCGACACGGTGCCGATGCCGCCAGCGGCGGCCCATGCTCCCGAACTCGCGTGATTGGTGGCGGCAACGCCTTTTCCACCCTCGATCAACGGCCAAACTTCCTGGCCGTTATACTGAATGGGTTTTAAGCCCTTGAACAATGAAATCTCCTATTTTCCGCAAATAACGATATAGACGGCAGTGCATCAAAATGCTCGAAAAAACTCTATTATGAAATGCGTGATTTAGCCTTGCCGAAATCTGGGCGCCGCAACGCATGGCCATATAGCAGCGCGTAGCGGCCCAGCATCTTGCTTTCATTATATTCCGCCTGGGCCTTGAACCGGTTCTGCATCCCCAGATCTTCGCGCAACTGCTGGTGCTGGACCAGGGTAACAAGCGATTCGATGAATTTACTCTCGTCCTCCGGCGCTTGGACAAAACCCTGATTGGCTTGCGACACCATCGACTTGATATCACCGACATCGGTTGCCACCACCGGCAGGCCGGCCGCCATCGCCTCGATCAGGGAAATCGGAAACTGCTCACTGTCGGAGGATAAGGAAAAAATGTCGAAAAGACCAATATAGCGCGCGGGATCGGCAAGAAAGCCGGGCATCAGCAGGCGCTCGGCGAGGCCGAGACGCTTTGCCTCGGCCATTATCCTGCCCTTTTCCGGTCCTTCGCCAACGATCACCAGACGGACATTGTCACCGGCCGCCGCACAGGCGCGTACCAGTCGCGGCAGATTCTTGATCGCGCGCAATCCGGCCACGGTCCCGACAACAACCTCACCATTGCGGCGGGTGAAGCCTGGCAAGGCACCGCGCTGCGGCTTTTTCTCGAAACGCATCACATCGATCCCGTTGGGAATTCGGTGAATTTTCTGCTCCGGCTGCTTCCAGACTTCGCTGGCAATCCGCGCCAGTCGCTCGGACGGAACGACCAGACCCTGCGCTGCACCCAGCGCGAATCTGCGGAACCAGTTTCTTTTCCAGTTGAGCTTCCCCTGCTCGTCCTCGTTGAAGCCGTCTTCATGATGAATCAGCGGCGGCAGGCCTTCCACCCGCGAAAAAAGCGTTCGCGCCATCACCCCGTCCATCGATCCCCAATTGTAGGACAGGATCAGATCGAACTGGCGGAAATAGCTCACAAACTCGCGATAGCGCGCTATCGACGGCTTGCCTGCCAGCAACGGCGCATCCTTTGGAAAAGCCACCTTGATATGCCCATCAATCGCGTCGCGAGCGGAAAGGCTATCGGGCTCTGCCGACAATATGACATGTTCGGCGGCATCTCCGAAATGATTCATCAGCCTAGCCGCACGCGCCTCCTTGCCGCCCAGATTGAACGTGCTGTGCAGATGCAGGATCTTGGCGGACTTCATGCAGGCTTCATGTTCGGCTATCCGGAAAATGGTCGGTCGATGCGGTGAAGCAATTGGGTGATCGCGTCAAGCGAGGCGGGCTCCTCCAGCGTCGGCGCGTGGCCGACGCGCGGGACCGTCACCAGCTGGCCCCTGTCGAGTTTTTCTAGCATCTTCTGGGCGGTCTGATCACTGAACAGATCGGACAATTCTCCCCGCAATATCAGGGTCGGAATCACTTTCATGTTTTCCAGAGCGTTCCACAACGCACCGCTGCCACCGCCCTTGCTGTCGAACGGTTCGGAAATCTTCATGTCATAGTCCAGCTTGATCCGGCCCGAACTGTTCATCCGGTAGAGTTTCTTGGCGAATGCAATCCAGTCCTTCAGGGTGAAGTCAGGGAATATATCCCCGTTATTCTCGGCCAGGTCGCGTCCGGCATGGGCCCAGGTGTCGAAACTACGGCCTTGGCCAACATGGGAGGCGATCCGGTCGAGACCGGTCTGGTCCAGTTCCGGCCCGATATCGTTCAGCAGCGCACCGGCGACGCGGCCCGGCGCCATCCTGGCCAGCAGCATGGTCACGATACCGCCCAGCGAGGTACCGAAAAAAATCGCTTTGGGTATCTCCAGCTCATCCATCAGCATGATGATGTCCGAAACATATTGCTTGGGATTGTAGGTGCTGCTGTCCTTGGCATATTCGCTGGCACCGCGGCCACGCAAGTCCACCATCAGGATTCGGCGGTCGCCGTTGAATACATTGCCAAGATGCTGGAAATCCCGCGCATTGCGGGTCAATCCGGGAATGCAGATGACCGGCGTCTTGTCGCTGTCGGACGGATAATCCCAAGCGTGCAGTTTCAACCCGTCATCGGATTCCCAATAAACATCGCGATAAGATTTTTCTACACCCATGCTGCATCTGGCCCCGTGTTCGCACTTGCTGTGCGACCGATTAGCCGCCACTGTTGGAATATGCCATATAAACCGCAATCCGAACCCGGCAAGAGCCTCTATCAGCCGGATGTCCAGATCACCCGGTTGGGAGACAAGATCGGAGATCCGGTAAAGGCAGCCGATTTTCCCGTGCATATTCTCCGCTTCAGAAATGACCGATGGGACCAGAGCGTGGGGCTGCACGAGCTGAGCGACGAGCAATGGGTGTCGCATTTTGGCAGGTTCGACCCGCTCGCCGATAATCTCGATCCGCCACTGGCGCTGCGCTACCACGGCCATCAGTTTCGCACCTACAATCCGGAAATCGGCGATGGCCGCGGATTTCTGTTTGCGCAGCTGCGGGACCATGAGCAGCGTCTGATGGATCTCGCGACCAAGGGTTCGGGGACGACGCCGTGGAGCCGGGCGGGCGATGGCCGGCTCACGCTGAAGGGTGCCGTCCGCGAGATTCTGGCAACCGAAATGCTCGAAGCACTAGGCGTCAACACGTCCAAGACCTTCTCGGTGATCGAAACCGGCGAGAAACTGATGCGCGGTGACGAGCCCTCGCCCACGCGTTCGGCGGTGATGACTCGCTTGAGCCATGGCCATATCCGGATCGGCACCTTCCAGCGCATTGCCTACGAGAAAAATGAAGAGCTGATGCACCGGCTTGTGACTTATTGCCTCGAACAATATTACGGCGGCGTACAGACCGATGATCCGGCAGCTGAACTGTTCGCCAAGGTCACGCAGGAAGTCGCGAGGCTGGCCGGAGCCTATATGACCGCGGGTTTCGTCCACGGCGTGCTCAATACCGACAATATCAATATCACCGGGGAAAGCTTCGACTATGGCCCCTGGCGCTTCACGCCTTATTGGGAACCCGGTTTTACTGCTGCCTATTTCGACCATGAGGGGCTGTACTGCTTCGCCCGGCAACCGGAAGCGCTGCACTGGAATCTGGCGCAGTTCGCCAGCGCCCTGCGACTGATTGCAGACAGCGACCCGCTGGTAGCCACGCTGGAAAGCTTTCCGAAGGCCTATGGCACTGCGTTCACCGAGCATTTCTGCTGGCGGCTGGGCATCGAATCCGAGGGGTTCGACCGGGATCGCGATCTGGTCGTGGCGGCAGAAAAGGGATTGGCGCAGAGAACGATCCAGATAGACCGGTTCTTCTTCGACTGGGGCAAAACCGATAATCTAGCAAACCCGGAGGATGATTCCCCGGAATTTTCCGATTTTCGCACTCTTGTTGCTGACCGTTCGCGCACGCGCGTGCCGGCAAGCAGCTATTGGCAGAAACCGGAACCCTGCTCGATGCATATCGAGGAGGTTGAAGCGATCTGGGCTTCGATCGCTGAGGACGATAACTGGATGCCGCTTTCAGAAAAAATCAACGATATCCGGGATATGGGAGCCGCATTGCGCAAAGGCTGAAATGGGACGCTCCGCTGGCAAAGCTTGGCGAAGAAATCGATGCCTGGCTACTGGATGTTTAAGCGCTTTGGTCTAACGAGATAGATGTGCCATATAGAAGAGAAGATAGAATAAGTGCATAGAAAACCGAGGCTAATTTGAGCGACCTGATATCAATCGAACCCGCAACCGGCGCCACATTGTGGACCGGAACCAGCGGCGATGCCGACGCGGTGGTTGCGAGTGCGCGCGAAGCATGGCCCGGCTGGGCCGCGACAGCACTGATCAAGCGAATTGAGGCCGTACGGCGCTATTCCAACCGCATCCGAGCCGGGGCCGATGAACTGGCCGAACTGATTTCCCGTGAAACCGGCAAGCCGCTTTGGGAAGCACGGACCGAAGTCGAATCAGTCGTCAAGAAGGTGGACATCTCGGTCAACGCCTTTGCCGAGCGGACACCGCAACGCCAGCTGCCAAGCGCGCCCAATATGCGGACCGCTCTGAGGCACAAGCCCCATGGTGTTCTGGCCGTGCTCGGCCCATATAATTTCCCTGCCCATTTGCCCAACGGCCACATCGTTCCGGCCCTGATCGCCGGCAACACGATCGTGTTCAAGCCGTCTGAAAAAACGCCGGCAGTCGGCCAGTATATGGTGGATGCCTTTGAAATGGCCGGCCTGCCTCCCGGCGTCGTCAACATTTTACAGGGGGGGCCAGAGACCGGCAAGCAGCTGACCAGTAACGAAGGGCTGGATGGCGTCCTGTTCACAGGTTCTGCCCGCACCGGTATCGCTCTCAACCGGCAATTTGCCAATCGGCCCGACAAGATCCTGGCGCTGGAAATGGGCGGCAACAATCCGATCATTGCTTGGGATACCGATGATATCCACAGCGCCGCCGTCCTGATCGTGCAGTCGGCCTTTCTGAGCGCCGGCCAGCGTTGTTCGGCAGCAAGCCGGCTTATCGTCAAGGATGCGCTGTACGACCGGATCATCCGCGAGGTGAAACATATTTCAGATCGTCTTATCATCGACGAACCGTTCGCCTCGCCTGCTCCGTTCATGGGGCCGGTGATCGACAATGAAACGGCCGACGGGCTCACCGAAAGCTTTCTGGCCCTGATGAGCCATGGCGGCAAGCCGATCAAGCATATGGCAAGACCGGTCGCCGGCCGCCCCTTTCTGACGCCCGGTATCATCGATGTCACCGATCTCGATGAACGCCCCGATATCGAACTGTTCGGACCGATCCTCCAGGTTGTCCGGGTAGCAGAATTCGAGGAGGCGATCGCAGAGGCGAACAACACCCGCTACGGTCTTTCCTCGGCGCTGATCGGCGGCACGTCCCAGCAATATGACCAATATTGGGCAAACAGTCGTGCCGGCATCGTGAACTGGAACAAGATGACCGTCGGCGCCTCCTCGGAGGCCCCCTTTGGCGGCATCGGCCTGTCGGGCAATCATCGGCCAAGCGCCTATTATGCCGCCGACTATTGCGCCTATCCGGTCGTTTCGATGGAGGCGGAACAGACCCGCGCCTCGATCGGCATCGGGCTGAAGGACGAGAACGCGGCCGGCAGCGAGGAAGTCGCGCCCGCCAAATAGCTAAGCTTAGGCGTCCCCAAAAACTTCTGTTTTGAACATAGGCAGCGATACGCGCATATCGGCTGCATGGAAAATACAGCAAACAATAAGCCTCGGGCGGGCAAAGTCTATCTGGTCGGAGCCGGTCCCGGCGATCCGGAATTGCTGACCCTGAAAGCGGCCAGGCTGCTGGAACGCGCCGATATAATCATTCACGACGGCCTCGTCAGCCAGGAAATACTGGATCTCGCCTCGCCCTCCGCACGCCTTATTTCGGTGGCCAAGCAACGCTCCCGGCACAGCGTGCCGCAGGACGAGATCAACCGGATCCTGGTCCGCGAAGCGGGCAAAGGCCAACTGGTTGTGCGGCTCAAGGGCGGCGACCCGTTTATTTTCGGTCGCGGTGGCGAAGAGGCCGATGATTGCGTGGCAGCCGGTGTCGCTGTCGAAGTCGTTCCCGGTATCAGCGCCGCGCTCGGTTGCGCCGCGCAGGCAAGAATGCCGCTGACCCATCGTGACGCATCCAGCGCGGTTTCCTTCGTTGCCGGCCAGTGCAAGGGCCTGTC
>Ga0209346_1000839_pt1 | contig 21534 bp, 23 predicted proteins | sample AutmiccommunBRH9_FD_187381 | JGI IMG/M metagenome (GOLD analysis project Ga0209346, IMG submission 187381) | Deep subsurface microbial communities from Mt. Terri, Switzerland - Autotrophic microbial communities BRH/9 (SPAdes) (version 2) | ecosystem: Environmental > Aquatic > Deep subsurface >...
ACATCGGCACGGCGATAGCAGATGATGATTGACGATCAGGGGTTAGATTAGTGGCGGAACCAGGCAAGATTGATCCTATGCACCAGTTTGAAGTGCAGCCCATCTTTGATGGCTTCACCTTATTCGGTCAGCAGATCAACTTCACCAACAGCGCGCTCTGGATGTTTGTCGTCCTCGGCCTTCTCTATGTGTTCATGATAGGCGGAATGAAGCGCGAGCTGGTTCCCGGTCGCTGGCAGATCATGGTCGAAGGTGTGGTCGGCTTTGTCGACAATATCATCGCCACAAGCATCGGCCCGAACGGCAAGAAATACACGCCATGGGTCTTCACCCTGTTCATGTTCATCCTGTTTGCCAATCTTCTCGGCATGATGCCCTTCGGTATCATCCCCGGTATTCATCCGTTCACGGTCACCAGCCAGTTCACCGTAACCGGCCTGCTCGCCGCGATCAGCTTCTCGATCGTCCTGATCGTCGGTTTCTGGAAGCACAAGTTCCACTTTTTCAGCCTGTTCGTGCCGCACGGCACGCCGCTCCCGATGATTCCGCTGATCTTCATGGTCGAACTGCTGTCGTTCCTTGTGCGCCCGTTCAGCCTGGCGCTGCGGCTGTTCGTCGCGATGATCGCAGGGCATATCCTGATCAAGGTGTTCGCCAATTTCGTCATCCAGGCGCTGGATGCGGGCGGTGCCAGCCTTCTGGTCGCGCTGCTCAGCATCATCTTCATTGCCTTTGTCAGCGCGCTGGAACTGCTGGTTTGCGCCATTCAGGCCTATGTTTTCGCCCTTCTCACATCGCTGTACATCAACGATGCGGAAAATCTTCACTAAGTCACTTTCAATCCTAATATTATAATACGGAGTTAAAAAATGGATCTCTCTTCTGCACAAGTTATCGGCGCTGGCCTGGCTGCAATCGGTGTTGGTGCCGCTGCTACCGGTGTTGGTAATGTTTTCGGTTCCTTCCTCGAAGGCGCTTTGCGTAACCCATCTGCGGCTGACGGCCAGCAGGGACGCCTGTTCATCGGCTTTGCGGCTGCTGAATTGCTCGGCCTGATCGCTTTTGCTGTCGCCATGATCATTCTCTATGCACCGCCAGCCGTTGCAGAAGCAGAAGTCGTTGCGGTTGAAGCAGCAGCTGTCGATGTGCCAGCAGCAGCGGAAGTACCGGCAGCCGCTCCGGCGGAATAACCGACTGCTTGCTTCGGTCCTGTCCAGCTCGGCCAGATCGCCGGGTGTGCGTCTTGAACTTACAGGTGAATAATGCCTCAAATTAGTCAGCTCTTGGAAGTCTATGGTAGCCAGTTTTTCTGGCTGCTGATCGTCATCGGCATCATCTATTTTGGCATTGCCAAGAATATGGTGCCGAAAATCAGCAAGACCGTCGATGATCGCCAGAAACGGATCACCGACGACCTTGCGGCTGCGCAGACGGCGCAGGACAGGGCTGAGCAGATCGAGATTGATTATCGCACCCGTATCAATGACGCGCGGGCCGATGCGGTTGCCAGGGTCAATGAAGCCAAGGCCGAGGCAGCGAAAAAGAACGAAGCTGCAATCAAGCGCGCCGATACCGCCATTTCGAAAAAGGCAGACGAAGCGGATGCCGAACTGAAATCGGCCAAAGCCGCCGCTCTCATCGAAATCGAAGCGGTAGCGGCCGAAGCGGCGCAGGCCATTGTGACGACGGTTTCCGGCACCAAGGTATCGGCCGCCGAAGCGAAAAAGGCGGTCAAGGCCGCTTTCTGAGCGCTTGCTGAAGGAGATAGACGATGCTATTGACGATGTTGGCAGTAGGCGCAGAAGGCGCGGAAGCAAGCGCACTCGGTCTGACCGCGACCGGCTGGGTTGCGGTGGGCATGCTGATCGTGTTCGGCATCATGCTGTGGGCGAAGGTTCCCAAGATCGTGGGCGGCATGCTCGACAAGCAGATCGCCGAGATCAAGAAGACGCTCGACGAAGCCGCCAGCCTGCGAAACGAAGCGGAAGCGCTGAAGGCCGAATATGAAGCCAGAACCGCCGGTGCCCAGGCAGAAGCCGAAGCGCTGATGGAAAGCGCCCAGAAAGAGGCTGCGACCCTGGTCGAACAGGCCGAGGCCGATACCAAGGCGCTGATCGCCCGCCGGAAGAAAATGGCCGAAGAAAAGATCGGCGCGGCTGAACGCTCTGCGATTGCTGCCGTCCGTGCCAAGGCCGCGACCGCCGCTACCCAGGCAGCAGAAGCCTTGATCGCCGCCCGCCATGATGCCGCCGCCGACAAGGCGCTGGTCGACAAGGCGATTGGCGATATCGGCAAGACGCTGAACTAATTTGCTCCCCTCCTCCTGAAGGAGAGGAAACCAAAGCCTTGGCAGCTTGTTGCCTAGGCGACGTTGGAGAGGCGCATTTGGCGCTTACCCCTCACCGGGCTCCGCTAGTGAACATGTTCACAAGCTCCACTTGGCCTCTCCCTCGCGGGGAGAGGCTTTAATCGTTCTGGCAAATGCTGGCCGAGCATCCTAGATTATTTCCATGTCCAAGGCCGACCGTCCTGATCAACCCAATGCCGCGTCCCGGTTTAACGAGGACAAGGCGACCTATGCCGTGCGCGGGGAGGGGGATACGCCCGATCTCGAGGCAGGCATGGCAGCGATCCGCGAGGTGCTGAGCACGCTGCCGACGCGACCCGGCGTCTACCGGATGCAGGACAAGCGCGGCGACGTACTCTATGTCGGCAAGGCGCGATCGTTAAAAAGCCGGGTCGGGGCCTATGTGCAGATGAACCGGCTGCCGCACCGGTTGATGCGGATGGTGGCGCAGACCCGTTCGATGACGATTGTGACGACCGGTAGTGAAGCGGAAGCCTTGCTGCTCGAGGCGCAGCTGATCAAGAAATTCCGCCCGGCCTATAATGTGCTGCTGCGCGACGACAAGAGCTTTCCCTTCATCCTGCTGCGCGAGGGCCATGATTTTCCCCGCATTACCAAGCACCGCGGGGCGCAGCGCGTAAAGGGCCAATATTTCGGGCCGTTTGCCAGCGCCGGATCGGTCAACCGGACGATCAACGCGCTGCAGAAGCTGTTCCTGCTGCGCTCCTGCACCGACAGTTTCTTCAACAATCGCTCGCGGCCCTGTTTGCTCTATCAGATCAGGCGCTGCTCGGCGCCCTGCGTCGACCGGATCAGCAAGGAGGATTATGCCGAACTGGTCGATGATGCGCGCGATTTCCTGTCGGGCAAGTCGACCGAGGTGCAGCAGAAGCTCGGCGAGGCGATGGAAAAGGCCGCCGATGCGCTCGATTTCGAGATGGCGGCGGTCTACCGCGACCGGCTGAAGGCGCTGACCTTCATCCAGGGCAACCAGGCGATCAACGCCGCGGGCCTGCCCGACGCCGACATATTCGCGCTGGCGGCCAAGGGCTCGACCGTCTGCATCCAGGCCTTCTTCATTCGCGGCGGGCAGAACTGGGGCCATCGCAGCTTCTTCCCCGCGCACACTACCAGCGTCGAGGTCGAGGAGGTCTTCTCCAGCTTCCTGATGCAATTTTACGAGCGGATGCCGCCGCCGAAGCTGGTGTTGCTCGATCGCGATCTGCCCGATGCGGAATTGCTGGCCGAGGCGCTCAGCACCAAGGCTCTTTACCGGGTGAGCGTATCGAAGCCGCAGCGCGGCGATCGCCGCAAGCTGCTGACACAGGCCAGCCGCAATGCGGAAGAAGCGCTCGACCGGCGGTTGGCAGAAACTTCGACCCAGGCCAGGATCATGCGGGAAATGGTCGACCTGCTCGAACTGGACGCGGTGCCGGACCGGATCGAGATTTACGACAACAGCCATATCCAGGGCACCAACATGGTCGGGGGCATGGTCGTCGCGGGGCCGGAGGGTTTCCGCAAGAATGCCTATCGTAAGTTCAACATCAAGAATCCGGACATCGCACCCGGAGACGATTTCGCGATGATGCGCGAAGTGCTCGAGCGGCGCTTCTCCCGCGCCCAGAAGGAAGATCCGGACCGCGAAAAGGGCGAATGGCCCGACCTTGTGCTGATCGACGGCGGCAAGGGGCAGATGAGCGCCGCGCGGGATGCGCTGGAAGAGATCGGTGTCGAGGATGTGGTGATGATCGGCGTCTCCAAGGGGCCGGACCGCAACGCCGGGCGCGAAACATTTCACCTGCCCGATGGCCGCGCGATCAACCTGCCGCCAAACAGCCCGGTGCTCTTCTATCTCCAGCGGCTGCGCGACGAGGCGCACCGTTTCGCCATCGGCGCGCACCGGACTCGGCGCGCCAAGTCGGTCGGGCACAGTTCGCTGGATGACGTCCCGGGCATCGGCCCGTCGCGGAAAAAGGCGCTGCTGCTGCATTTCGGTACGGCGCAGGCGGTGAAGAACGCTTCGCTGGATGATCTGCAGGGTGCGCCGGGTGTGTCGGCGACGGTGGCGCAGAAGATTTACGACTTCTTCCATGGATAGTGGAGCTTGTTGCCACAATCGACCGGTCATGATATTATTGAAGCCATGAACGAGCAACGCAAGACTGATGCTGTAAAGACCTCTGTCACGGACGAAAATCCGGACGCGGGATATGATGCCTGGTTCCGAACCAAAGTCCAGAATTCGATGGCCGACACGGACAAGGGTGCCAAAATCTATCCGGCGGAAGAAGTATGGGCTGCACTTGGTCTAGATGATTGAATTTTCGTCCGGCGCGCTCAGGGACCTCAAGGACATATTCGACTGGATCGCGCAAGACAGTCCTGCAACGGCGTTTCGGGTAGTGGGTCGGCTCCGGCAGAATATCGAGATCCTGGCTGATTTTCCCCATTTGGGAAAGGCTGGCAGAATTGAAAATACCTTCGAATTGTCGGTGAGCGGACTGCCTTATATAGTGGTTTATCGTCTGGGCTTTCGCGGCAGGCCGGAGAATATCCTGATCGAGGCGGTCGTGCATAGCAGTCGAAATTATCCACCGGTCGAATGATTTGCCCCATCTCCGCACCTCTGCGATCATCTGTTCGGTCAAGTCGCTTGGCGAGCATGGCGCCGTGGTGCGTTCGCTGACGCCAGCCAATGGTCTGGTGACCGGCTATGTGCGCGGCGCGCATTCGCGGGTGATGCGGCCGATCCTGATCCCCTCCAATATCGTCCAGGCCGATTACCGGGCGCGGACCGAGGACCAGCTGGCGTCGATGACGGCGGAACTGCAGCTGAGCCGGGGGCCGTTTCTGGGTGAACCGCTGGCGAGCGCGGCGCTCGACTGGGTGACCGCGCTGACCGCCGCCGTGCTGCCGGAGGAGCACAGCTATCCGCAGCTGCATTCCGCTTTGTCCGCCTTGCTTGATGCGATCTGCTCGGCGCCTTCGGCCAAGGGCTGGTCGGTGGCGCTGGTGCGCTACGAGCTGCTGCTGCTTTCGGAGCTTGGCTTTGGCCTGGCGCTGGACAGATGCGCGGTGACCGGTTCGGCGGATGATCTGGTCTATATCAGTCCGAAGAGCGCCACGGCGGTCAGCGCGGCGGCCGGGGCGCTCTACAAGGACCGGCTGCTGCCGCTCCCGGCGTTTCTGAGAGAGCCGGTCACCCCGGAATGGGAGGAAATATTCGACGGCCTTCGGGTCACCGGCTTTTTCCTCAAACGCCATTTTTTCGAGGACCGCCGCAGGGATGTGATGGCGGCGCGATCGGTATTGGTCGATCGCCTGAAAAGGGTGGTTGCCTAACCGCGCGATTCTCGGCAGGAACGGCGCGCCTACAAGAAGGAAAGTTGATGCATATTGCGGTGCTCGCCGGGGACGGCATTGGTCAGGAAATCATGGTCGAGGCGCTGCGCGTGCTGGAAGCCATGGAATTGCCGGACCTGCGTCTCGACCATGCCGATGTCGGCGGCGTCGCCTATCGCCACCATGGCCATCCGCTGCCGCCGGAAACGGTCGCGCTGGCGAAATCCGCCGATGCCGTCCTGTTTGGCGCAGTCGGTGATCCCTCGTGCGATAACCTGGACCGGCATCTGCGCCCCGAACAGGCGGTGCTTGGCCTGCGCAAGGAAATGCAGACCTTTGCCAATCTGCGACCGGCCAAGATGTTCCCGGGCATGGAGGATGCGTCCGGCCTGAAGCCGGAAATCGCGCGTACCATCGATATTGTCATCGTCCGTGAACTGAACGGCGACGTCTATTTTGGCGAGAAGGGCATGCGCAAGACCGCCGATGGCCTGCGCGAGGGCTATGACATCATGTCCTATGACGAGAGCGAGGTCCGGCGCATCGCCCATGTCGCTTTCAAGACCGCCAAGGGGCGCGGCAAGCGGCTGTGCTCGGTCGACAAGGCCAATGTGCTGGAAACATCGCAATTGTGGCGCGACGTGATGATCGAGGTGGCTGTCGACTATCCCGATGTCGAGCTCACCCACATGTATGTCGACAATGCCGCGATGCAGCTGGTGCGCAATCCGGGGCAGTTTGACGTGGTCGTGACCGGCAACCTGTTCGGCGATATCCTGTCCGACCAGGCGAGCATGTGCGTCGGCTCGATCGGTCTACTGGCCTCGGCCTCGCTGGGCGAAGGCACCAGGGGGCTCTACGAGCCGATTCATGGCAGCGCTCCCGATATTGCCGGGCAGGGGATTGCCAACCCCTGCGCGATGATATTGTCCGTGGCGATGATGCTCCGCCACAGTTTTGCGATGGAAGCGGAGGCCAGCAAGATCGAGGCTGCGGTCGCATCCGTGCTCGAACTGGGCGTCCTTGGCCATGATCTGGGCGGCAGCGCCTCCACCAAGCAAATCGGCGACGCTATTGTCGCCCGGCTGACAGGCGGCTAGGAAAGACAGATGAAAAGAAATACCGGCCAGAACCGCGAAGTCACCCAGAAGTGGCGCCCGGCGACCCAGGCGATCCGCAGCGGCACGATGCGCAGCGAGTTCGGCGAGACATCCGAAGCGCTGTTCCTGACATCGGGCTACAGCTATGACTGCGCCGAGGATGCGGCGGCCCGCTTTGCCGGCGAGCAGGAGGGCATGACCTACAGCCGCCTGCAAAATCCGACGGTGCAGATGCTGGAAGAGCGGATCGCGATCATGGAAGGCGCGGATGCCTGCCGCGCCACCGCATCGGGGATGGCGGCTATGACGGCGGCCCTGCTCTGCCAGCTGGAAGCGGGCGACCATGTCGTCGCCAGCCGCGCGCTGTTCGGGTCCTGCCGCTGGCTGACCGATAGTCTGCTGCCGAAATTCGGGATTGAGACCACCGTTGTAGACGGCCGCGACATTGAAAATTGGGAACGGGCGATCACGCCTAAGACCAAGGTCTTCTTTTTCGAGACCCCGGCCAACCCGACCATGGATGTGATCGATATCCGCAGCGTCTGTGAGCTGGCGCGGGCCAAGGGCATTACCAGCGTGGTCGACAATGCGTTCGCCACCAATGTGCTGCAGCGGCCGATGGAATATGGCGCCGATGTCGTCGCCTATAGCGCGACCAAGATGATGGACGGTCAGGGGCGTGTACTGGCTGGCGCAGTCTGCGGCAGTGAGCAATTCATCGAGGAAACCCTGCTTGCCTTCACCCGCAACACCGGGCCGACGCTCAGCGCGTTCAATGCCTGGGTGGTGCTCAAGGGACTGGAGACGCTCGACCTGCGGATTCGCAGGCAGAGCAACAATGCGGTCGAGGTGGGCAAGTTTCTGGAGCAAAGGGTGGAGAAAATACTGCACCCGGGGCTGCCCAGCCACCCGCAGCACAATCTGGCAATGAGCCAGATGGAAGCCGCCGGACCAATCTTCTCGCTCTATGTCGGTGGCGGTCGGGCGCGGGCGCATGCCCTGCTCAACGGCTTGAATCTCATCGATATTTCCAACAATATCGGCGACAGCCGTTCGCTGATGTGCCATCCTTCCTCGACCACCCATCACGGGCTGGGAGAAGAGGCGAGGGTTGAGATCGGGATTACCGAAGACATGTTGCGGATCAACGTCGGGCTGGAAGATCCGATCGATCTGATCGAAGATCTGGATCAGGCCCTTTCGTCCGTGGGGCTTTGACTCTATATCATGCTCATGGAATCATTCTTCCCTTTCGCTGAAACCACCGACGGTGTCACCGTGCGCGTTTCGGTGACCTTTCTGCCCGAACAATCCGATATTGACGGCCAGCGCTGGTTCTGGGCCTATCATATCCGGATCGAGAACAACCGGGACAGCGCGGTGCAGTTGCTGACACGGCACTGGCGGATCAGTGACGAGCGCGGCGGGCTGCATATGGTTGACGGCGAGGGCGTGATTGGCGAGCAGCCGGTCATCCAGCCGGGCAAATCGCATGACTATGTCTCGGGATGCCCGCTCAATACGCCGAGTGGGTCGATGGAAGGGCATTTCGTCATGCTGGGCAGCGCGCCGTCGGCCTTCCAGGTCCGTATTCCCCATTTTCCTCTGACCGAACCGACCGTCGGGCCATGAAACGGACCCATTTGCCACTGAACGGGCTGCGCGTGCTCGATGCCGCCGCGCGTCATCTCAGTTTCACCAAGGCTGCCGATGAACTGGCGGTGACGCCTGCGGCGGTCGGTCAGCAAATCCGCGCACTGGAGGATATGCTGGGCGTGGTGATGTTCCGCCGCACGCCCAAGGGCCTCGAGCTGACCGACGAGGCATCGGCCGGTCTGGATGCGCTGCGTTCCGGATTCCTGCAATTCGAAGAGGCCGTGCGGGCGATGCAGTCGGGCCAGTCCTCGCACAAGCTGACCATTGCCGCGCCGCGTGATTTTACCCAGAAATGGCTGAACGAGCGGCTGTCCCGCTTTTCCGCCGACAATCCGGACACCAGTTTCGCGCTGGTTGCGGCTGACAATGAAATCGATTTCACCGAAGCCAATCTCGATGTCGCGATCTGGCTTGGCGACGGGCCGGGCCAGCACGAGGGCAAGATGCTCGGCGATACCGTGTTCGTGAAGGTCGCCGCTCCGGGTCGCAACAATGGCAACAAGATCGACTGGCCCGGCTGCCCGATTTCCGAGGGAGAGGAAAGCCTGATGCGGGTTGCCGATGGCGGGCTGGCGATCGAAGCCGCCGCCAACGGCTTCGGCTATGCCTGGGTGCCCAAGATGCTGGTCCAGCGCGATCTCGCTGCTGGCCGGATCGAGATTATCGGCGAAGACAGCGTGTCGTCGCGCGGCTACTGGCTGATGGCACCACTGCCGCAATGGCGGCAGCAGAAGGTGAAGGCGCTGGTCGAGGCTTTGGCCAGCGCATAGGCTTCTCCATCTATGACGTGCAGTGGCAGCGCCTTCGTCGCTTGCCCAAGTCCGGCTATGGATCTGCAAGCAGATTTACCAGACGGGTCGTGAGGGCGAGCAGATCGCTTTCCTGCAGCGATTGTTCTGGATTGTTCCAGGTGACCGAAAGCGCATAGTTTTTTCCCGCCCCGGATCGCAGCAGGAAATTATAGGACAATACTCCGGGTTCCGAGCCGCCCTTATAGCCGAAATAGCGCCATTTCCGGGCGGCATCCTGACCGATCCCGGGATTGACGGCAAGAATGGCGAGCGATTCGGGGCTCGCATTCCGGTCCAGATGGGCAAGAAGTCTGACCATGTCCTGCGGGGTTGCAAACCATTCCAGCTGATCGATGTAGTTCGGCTTGCTCGTCAATATGCGGGAATCGAGGCTGTCCAGCGTCAGGACGCTGTCAAATTCGGCCAGCAGATTTTCCCGTTCCTCCGGACCGGCGGCAAGGAAGCGGGCCCGTCGCTCGGCATGGACGGGCATTTTCAGCGCGGACGCCTGTCGCGTCATCAAAAATGGTTGCAGTTCTGCCGGATTGTGATGGCCAGTCGCTTTCACGATATCGGCCAGTCGCTCCTGTCCGAGGATCTTCACCAGCGTGTCGGTGGCGCTATTGTCGCTGATCGAGATCATCAAGGTCGCCAGCGTGTGCAGCGTCACCGGCGATCCGTCGGGCCAGTTCTGGCTGATCCCGGAGGGATGGGATTTCGGCCCGAGCGGGACGACATCGGACCATTGCCGCTCCCCGGCGCGCACCGCACGGTCGAGTTCCGCCAGGACATAGAGCTTGAACGCCGACGCGATGGCATAGCGTCCGTCGGGATCGAGCGCTGCGACCGGCGGCAGGTCGGTGGTATCGAGCAGCTGGATCAGAACACCCTGTCGGCCGGGCAGTGTGTCAATCGCGGCAAGCACATCATCGATCGAGGTGCCGGCAGCTTCGAAACCCGTCAGCAGAAGACCGGAAATGCGGTGGGGAGTCTTGGTCTCCAGGTCCATATTGATCGTGCCGATGGATTTTTCAAAGCGGATCCGGAGCGTCGCGCTATGGGCGTTGCGCGGCTCGATCGATAATATTTCCAGGGGCCGTCCCTGCTCAGCCGCCACTTGCCGAGTGAGCGCGCGAAACTGGGCAGGGGGGACGGCGTTGCGGAAATTCTCGTCGAACACCTCGGCCTCGATTTCTGCGCCCTGCAACAGGCGAAGCACGTCAGCGGAGCGGGCCGCAAGCTGCTCGGATAGGACGGTCTGCGTTTGCGCTTCGGCAGGATTGCTGTTCGACATCAGCGAACAGGCTAGAAGAAAAAGCGCGAAAGCGGAAAGGAAACGCACGACATTCTCCCGTATCTTTCGATGGATCAGGCGATATCCATTAAGCGTCGATCACGTCCTCATCAAGGCTCGCGGCATTTTGCTGGATGAAGTTGAACCTGTGTTCCGGATTCTTGCCCATCAGCCGGTCGACCAGCTCCTTGACGCTGGCACGCTGCTCATATTCCTGCGGCAGCGTCACCCGAAACAGCGACCGCGTGTTCGGGTCCATCGTGGTTTCCTTGAGCTGGTTCGGGTTCATCTCGCCGAGACCCTTGAAGCGGCTGACCTCGACCTTCTTGCCCTTGAAAGGTCCGCTTTCGATGGCGGCGCGGGCGCGTTCGTCCTGCGCATAATGGCTCTTGCCGCCCGCGCTGATCCGGTAGAGCGGCGGGCGGGCAAGGAACAGATGGCCCTGGCGGACCAGTTCCGGCATTTCCTGGAAGAAGAAGGTCATCAGCAGCGTGGCGATATGGGCGCCGTCGACATCGGCGTCGGTCATGATGATCACTCGCTCGTAGCGTAGATTGTCGGGATCGCAGTCCTTGCGCGTGCCGCAACCGAGGGCGAGGATCAGGTCGGCAATCTCGCTGTTGGCAAATATCTTGGCACTATTGGCCGAGGCGACATTGAGGATCTTGCCGCGGATCGGCAGAATCGCCTGGGTCTTGCGGTCGCGCGCCTGCTTGGCCGAGCCGCCAGCACTGTCACCTTCGACGATGAAGATTTCGGTACCGGCAGGATCATTGCCCGAACAGTCGGTCAGCTTGCCGGGCAGGCGGACCTTGCGGCCCGAGGTCGCGGTCTTGCGCTTGACCTCGCGCTCGGCCTTGCGCTTCAGCCGCTCGTCCATTCGCTCCATGACGAAGCCGAGCAGCGCCTTGCCGCGGTCCATATTATCGGTGAGAAAATGATCGAAATGGTCGCGCACCGCGTTCTCGACAAATCTGGTCGCCTCGGGAGAGGTCAGCCGGTCCTTGGTCTGGCTCTGGAACTGCGGATCCCGGATGAACACCGACAGCATCATTTCGCCGCCTGAGATGATGTCGTCGGCGGTCAGCTGCGCCGCCTTCTTGACCTGGACCAATTCGCCAAAGGCGCGCAGGCCGCGGACCAGCGCGTTGCGCAATCCGGCCTCGTGCGTGCCGCCATTGGGCGTCGGGATGGTGTTGCAATACCAGCTGTAGCTACCATCGGTCCAGATCGGCCAGGTGATCGCCCATTCGACCCGGCCCTGCTCGTCGGGAAAATCCTGGCTTCCGGCGAAAAAATCCGTGGTGACGCATTCGCGCCCGGCCAGCTGCTCGCGCAGATGGTCGGAAAGCCCGCCGGGGAACTGGAAGACCGCTTCCGCAGGGACATCGTCGCTGGCCTGGCTGGGGTCGCATTTCCAGCGGATTTCGACGCCGGCGTAGAGATAGGCCTTGGACCGTGCCAGCTTGAAAAGACGCGACGGCTTGAACCTGTTGCCCTCGCCAAAAATCTCGACATCGGGGACGAAGGATATGCTGGTGCCGCGGCGGTTCTGGGTGGTGCCGACTTCCTCCAGCTTCGAGGTCGCCAGACCCTGCGAGAAGGTCTGGCGATAGAGGGTCTTGTTGCGCGCGACTTCGACGACCGTGTCGGAGGAGAGTGCATTGACCACGGACACGCCGACGCCGTGCAGGCCGCCCGATGTCGCATAGGCCTTGTCGGAGAATTTTCCGCCCGAATGGAGCGTCGTCATGATCACTTCGAGCGCCGACTTGCCGGGAAATTTGGGATGCGGATCGACCGGAATGCCGCGACCATTGTCGCTGACGGTCAGGCGGTTGTCCGCGTCCAGCGTGATCTCGATCCGGCTGGCATGGCCCGCAACCGCTTCATCCATGCTGTTGTCGATGACTTCAGCGGCCAGATGGTGCAGAGCGCGTTCGTCGATCCCGCCGATATACATGCCGGGGCGCTTGCGGACAGGCTCGAGTCCTTCCAGAACCTCGATCGCCGAGGCATCATAGTCACCGGTTTTGGAATGGCTTGGCGGGTTGGAACCGAACAGATCATCAGACATGGTCGATCCTATAAGAGGGCGGGAGTCACACTGGCAAGAGACTTATGCGGTCTCTGGCCAGCGCGTTGAGAAATCATCTGAATTGGCGTGGCGCCTAGCGAACCCTTGGGCCGCCGAAGGGCAATGGTGGCGGGGCGCGACGGGCACCGCGCGGCAGTTGTGCCTGGAATGCACGGCCACAATGCTCGACGCAATAGGGAAAGCCCGGGTTCACTTCCTCGCCGCAGAAATGGAAGTCGGGTTCACCCGGATGATTGATCGGCCAGCGGCAGATCTTGTCATTCAGGTCGAGCAAGCTGGTCTTGTCGGCAATCTCGTCGCTCGGCTTGGCCGGAACCAGACGGCGCGGCGGTGCCGGCGGAATCGGTGCCTGCTGGTCGCCGGGACCCTGGCGCAGGAAGCCGCCGGGACCGACAGAAACAATCTTCGGGCCATCATGCTTGGGCTGGCGGGCCTGTTGGGCCGCATGGGTGCGGGCAGCCGGCGTTGGCGGCGGCATCGCGCGCCGTGCGACATGCTCTTCCTTCGGCGTGGAGGCCGCGCCGGCTTTTGCCGGTGGTTTTTTTGCCTTGGGTGCGGGCTTGGCGCCTTTTTTGGCTTGCGGCTTGGCTTTTACCGGAGACGGACGCGATTTCAGGCCAAGGCGATGGGCCTTGCCAATCACGGCATTGCGGCTGACACCGCCCAGTTCTTCCGCGATCTGGCTGGCGGTCAGGCCCTTTTCCCACATATTTTTCAGCGAATCGATCCGCTCATCCGTCCAAGCCATGCAAAGTCCTAATCATTCCAGAGTTGTGGCGATATAGGGATTCTGGTGCGGATATACAACCACTATACTGGCACGATAATGGCGCGCGATTGCGCGATATGGGGTTGTGATTGGCGCTGCGAGCCGATAGGCGGAACCCTATGCTCGACCAAACCAGAAAAGATCAACCAAGCGGCCTTCCGGACGGTGCCATGCGCTTTGCCGAACCCGGCGTACCGATCATTCGCGGCATCAACTGGGCGGGATTTCTGGCGCTATACTGGAAAGAAGTTAGGCGTTTTTTCAAAGTCCAGCTGCAGACCGTTTGGGCACCTTCGATCACCACGCTGTTGTTCCTGGTCATATTCACCGTGGCCATCGGTCGCGCCGACCGCAGCGTCATGGGGGCGCCCTTTGCCGACTTTATCGCGCCCGGCCTGATCTGCATGGGCATGCTGCAAAATGCCTTTGCCAACAGCAGCTTTTCGATGCTGGTCGGCAAAATCCAGGGCACCATCATCGACTATCTGACTCCCCCGCTGTCGGTCGGGGAATTGCTGGCGGCGCTGGTCACGGCCTCGATGACAAGAGCCTTTCTGGTCGGTTTTGCCGTCTGGCTGGCCATGGCCCTCTGGCCCGGAGTCCATGTCGGGATCGTGCACTGGTGGGCGGTGCTCTGGTTTGGCATCATGGGCTCGGCCATGCTGTCCTTCCTGGGCGTGCTGACATCGATCTGGGCGGAAAAATTCGACCATGCCGCAGCGGTGACCAATTTCGTCGTCGCCCCGCTGGCGTTGCTTTCCGGCACATTTTATTCGATCGATCGCCTGGCACCGACCTTCCAGGCGGTGAGCCATGCCAATCCCTTTTTCTACGCGATCTCCGGATTCCGCTATGGTTTTCTCGGGGTAGCGGATTCGCCGGTCCTGGTTGGCGCACTGGTCCTGCTGGCGATCAATATCGGCCTCGCGCTGATCTGCTATCTGCTGCTGAAATCGGGCTGGAAGATCAAGTCCTGACCGCGACGGCTAATGCCGGTGAATCCGGTGCAGCTTGTATTTGCCGCCCTCGGTCGCCTGAAACAGCCGCGCCACATCCGGATGGCCGACCGGTTCGCCGCTGTCATCGGACAGCAGATTCTGCTGGCTGACATAGGCGACATAGCTGCCGTCGGCATTTTCCGCGAAAAGATGGTAGAAAGGCTGGTTTCTCGGTGGCTGCAGGTCCTTGGGAATCGCTTCATACCATTCCTCGCTGTTGGCGAAGACTGGATCGATATCATAGATCACACCGCGAAAATCAAAGATCCGGTGGCGCACCACATCGCCAATGGCAAAGCGCGCATCGAGGATGGCGGGCGTGTTGGGGGGCAAGGGATTGCCCGACTTGAACGGATCTGCTGCATTCATGTTCACAATTTAGGCGTTCCGGGAACAGATGCAAGCACTGGATCGGAATTGGGGTGTCGATGGCGCTGAACAGCCGGTCCCGAATGGCCCGAACCGTGCGGCGCTTTCCGCGGAGGTCTGTCCCGAGTTGTCCTGGACAAATTTCAGGCAATGGCGCCGTCATCCCATCGGATCATCGCTTATGCCTGTCGGACAACGCCTCGGTTGCGGGCGTGGATGTCCGGGCCAGCGGAAATGCTTTGAAGGCCGGCTTTTCTTCGGACTTTGCTGATTCTCGTCGGCTCATTCTCCAGATCGTGAATAGTACGATCAGGATATGGGAAATGATCATGGTCCAGAAGAGCGCCGGCGGGCCGATCAACGACAGCGCAATGCCGCCGAGAAACGGTCCGAGAATTGACCCATAGCCGAAAAACATCAGCAGCCCGCCGCTGATCTGCAACGATTGCCCCACCTCGGCATGGTCATTGGCGTGGGCCAGAACAATCGGATACATGGCGAACATGGCGGCGCCCAGCAGCGAACCGATCAGGATGTTTTGGATGCCGGTCTGCGGACTCATGGTCAAAAAGATGGATTCTGCCGCTATTGCCAGAACCGCAAGCAGAACCAGTATTTTCCTGCGGTCAAACCGGTCGGATGCCTTGCCGACGGGAATCTGGAACAGCGCCCCGGCCAGGACCGGTAAACTGCAAAAAATCACAATGCTGGTCATGTCCAATCCGATTCTGGCTCCGTAAACCGCGGCCAAGGTTGCAAATGTGCCGTTGGATATGCCGATCATGAGCGCAGCAAAGACCGCGACCGGTGAATTGCGCCAGAGTCGCGGGATATTGAGCTTGACCTCGAACAGCGGAGCGGGCGCCCGGTTCGAGCTTATCGCCGTTGGAATAAGGGCCAGACAATAGAAGATGGCCGCCAGCATGAAATACCAGTGACCCGATATATCAGCCCCGATCAGGATCATCTGGCCGCCGGTCGAGCCGATCAGGTTGATCATCGCATAGGTCCCGAAAACCTGGCCGCGAATGGAGGAATCCACTTCCTCGCTCAGCCAGCTTTCGACAATCATCGCGGCACCGGCAAAGCAGAATCCGGATATCGCCCGCAACGGAATCCAGACCCAAGGGTCGGGGAACATGGAGGATAACAATACGACAATCGCGGCGGTTGCGGCGAGCGTTCCGAACGCCCGGATATGGCCCACCCCTGCTACCAGTCGCGGTGCAAAAACGCAGCCAAGAACATAGCCGACCGCCCAGCTTGTCCCAAGCAATCCAAGGGAAAAGGCACTGAAGCCCTCGTCCGAGCCGCGGATCGGCAAAATCAGGCCGTTTATCCCGCCCGCAGTCAGCAAGAACAGGGAGCCGAGCAAGAGGGCGCTGAGGGGGATCAGTCTGGCGGTCATGATCTGGGTTCACCTGCTCCGAGTCATCGACTCGCATATTGTATCAAATATGGGGAACTGTCGTCGTTGTGCCGGGCAATCCCGGCTTTTCATACCTTTTTCCCATCAAAAGCCCCGTGCCGGGGGTGGGAGAGCCGGCACGGGGCTGATGGCTGTTGGCGATATATGGGGATAAGGTCCGGATCAGTAGGACCGTTCAAATTCGTTGATTTCCCTTTCCGCTTCGTCTTGCGCGCGTCCATATTTTTCCTGGATCTTGCCGGCAAGGATTTTGCGGTTTCCGTTGATCTGGTCGATTTCGTCGTTGGTCAATTCGCCCCATTTCTTCTGGACGTTGCCCTTGATCTGTTCCCAGTTTCCCTTGATCCTATCCTCGTTCATTTTTTGCTCCTTCTCTTTGCTAATAATCAATCAATGGCTCGCAAGCTGTTTTGTTCCACGGGAACGGATTTTTTGTCGCGAATAGAAGGGGCCGCTCAGGCTTCCGGGTGCAAGGCCTCCCGTTCGGCTATATGGTCGTGGAAATTGCGGGAACCTGTGCCGGGTTTTTGCGTAAGCTTGAGAGACAATATCAAAAGATGCGACATGGGAAACAGGAGAAGCGGAGATGAAGAAACAGATCGCGATGCTGACCGGAATCACCCTGCTCGCTGCCTGCCAGGCGGAAGAGCGCGGTGCCGATGGATCGGGTGCACAATTGGCTGGTGACAGCGACAGCATCTCCTCCGACACCAGCGATACCGCGGAGCCGGACGAGATACTGGCCCAAAAATCCCTATCCGGCATGGACAGGGCCGGAACCGATATCGGGCCGGCCGATGGAAGGAATGACGAGCTGAGTCAGGATATTAGTCTGCCCGCGAAGTCGCGCTACGCGACCTATTATCTGGGCAGCTATGCGCCCAAGGGACAATGCGTCGGGTCTGAACAATATCTGGAACTGGACCAGACAAAAATCACCTATGGCGAAACCGCTTGTACGATCAAGAGCATCGAAGGCAACGATTCGACTTTGACGGTCATGGTCAGCCAGTGCACAGCCGAGGGCGAAAAAGCACCCGACCGCACCTATCGGCTACATTTGCCGAAAATGGACGCATTGAAGCTGTCGGGAGCGGCCAGTGCAGATCTGGTGCGATGTGGTTCTGACGGATAGTCGGCATTGAACCGTCCTATGGTCCGCTGCTCCGTCGGACCGGCAAAAGTATAGATTCGACAGAATTGTCCGGCCGGATCATTACCGCCCTATAGAAATGCAATTTCTGTCAAAAGATTGCTCGATTAACATAGATTAGTTGTGCTTTTTGGGGAACGGTGTAACCCGATCGCTAATGCCCCTACACGAACATAATATTGCTGCGTCTTTCAAGGCGATATGCGAAAATGCAACTGCGGCCCTGTTTGTCATCAATGCCCGGCAGCAGTGCATCTATGCCAATCCGGCCGCCGAGACCCTGACCGGCTTCAAGGCCAGCGAACTGATTGGCCATCGGCTTCACGACCGTATTCACCACACGCGCCCGGATGGCAGCAAATATCCGGTGTCGGAATGCCCGTTGGACAATGGCCTGCCTGCCAATACACGCGAACAGGGCGAGGAAATGTTCGTTCATGCCGATGGCAGCTTCTATCCCGTATCCTACAGTTCCAGCCCGATCATTGAGCACGGGAATCTCGTGGGCAAGGTGATCGAGGTCCATGGCCTGGCGAAGAAGCTGGCAATAGCCCGTGAACGGGAACGCGAAAAGGCGTTGCTGGCGAAAACCTTCGACAACGCAGCCGTCGGCATTGCCCACGTCGGACATGACGGAAGCTGGCTGCGGATCAACGACAAATTGTGCGACATTGTTGGTTATCCGCGCGAGGAACTGCTGACGATGACATTTCAGGATATTACCCATCCGGAAGACCTGGACGCCGATCTCGAACTATATGAAAAGCTGAAAGCTGGCGAAATCGGCGGGTATAATCTTGAGAAACGCTATTACCGCAAGGATGGTGCCCTGATCTGGGTGAGGCTCACCACCTCTTCCCAGAAAGACATGTCCGGCGAGATGGAATTTGGTATCGCGGTGGTCGAGGACATTACCAGCGAGAAAGAGCATCAGCAGCGAGTGGATATCATGGCCGGGGAGCTCCAGCACCGGGTGAAGAATACGCTGGCGACGGTGCAGGCGATCGCCAGAATGTCCTTGCCGGATGATACCGTGGGCAAAGAGGCCTTCATATCCCGGATTCTGGCGCTCAGCAGGTCTCACGACCTGCTGCTTGCCGACAATTGGTCCGGATCCGGCATCGTCGATGTGGTGGAGCAGGCCATCCATCCTTTCGGCGGGATGGACGGTGACCGGATCAAGGTGTCCGGCCCGGACTGCAGATTGTCGTCGCGCACCTCTCTTGCCCTCTCCATGGCGCTGAATGAACTGGGGACCAATGCAGTGAAATATGGTGCGTTGAGCGGCGACCAGGGAATGATACATATCGACTGGGATTTTGCCGGCGGGACCGAAAAGTCTCGACTTGGATTCAGATGGCAGGAAACGGGTGGCCCGAAAGTTTCGCCGCCGCATCGAAAGGGATTTGGAACCACTTTGATAGAGCGTGCGTTGGCTTCAGAGATGCAGGGGGAGACTGCGGTTGAATATTTGCCATCCGGCGTGATTTTCAAATGTTCATTCCCGGTCGAATGAGACGATAACTGAAAGTCATGCCGTGCCTGAATTTCCCATATTGGTGGTCGAAGACGACGCAATGCTCTCCCTCGCCATGGAGGATATCCTGCAGAAGCTGGATTATACAGACTTGGCATTCGCCTTCGATCTCGCCAGCGCTCTGAAAATTGCCGGTCGTAAAAGCTTCTCCCTTGCGTTCCTGAACGTGGACCTGAACGGCGAAATGTCACTGCCGGTCGCCCGGGTGCTGCAGCAGCACAATATTCCCTGGTTTTTCACCACTGGTTTCGGCTCGCGCTTTGATTTTGAGGATCTGCAGGGCGCACCGATCATCCGCAAGCCCTATTCCGAGCGGGATATAAAGCGGGCGATACAGAGCATTGGCAGGCACTAGGCACCGGTTGTCCTTCATCTGACCGCTGCGCGCCGACCATCCGCAGTCCGGGCGGGAGATCCGGCGAGCAATCACCAATAGACTGTCCGGTCAGGACTTGCTGCTTGCGCAGGAACCGGAAATTCGAAAGTATATTTGCCCTTAATCATATGGAAACTGTCACCTGATAGTCTAGAATCCTTAATTGGGATTTGTAGGCATGCAAAAAATTAGATCTTCGGACCAGAAACCGACGCACAGGTCGAACCTGCTGAATACTGTTGCACTGGGCGGTGCCATTGCTGTTTTCGTCGGGTTGAGCAGTTTGTTGTTGCCGCGGGCAGTGGCAAAAATTTTCGGGGCCGAGATCGTTCTCGATGACACGCTCAGCGTTGCGCTTCTGCTCAACATCGCGCTGATTTTGTTGATCTGGCGCGGTTCGCAGGTCTTGTCCCGGCACGCGAAGGCAGCAGACGATGCGCAGCGCGAAGTCGGCTTGGTGGCCGTGCGGGATTACGCTACCGGATTGCGGAATCGACCAGGCATAGTCGAGATAATCGAACAGAAATTGGATGCGGGACAAAATATCTCCCTGATCAACATGGATCTGGATAATTTCAAGAAAATCAATGACCTTTACGGCCATCAGGCCGGCGACGAGATGCTGAAAATAGTGGCCGACCGGCTGGTTGACGTTACACCGGAACAATCGGCGTGCGCCCGTCTCGGCGGCGACGAATTTGCAGTATTGCTTTTCGGAGAGGCTGCCACCGCCGAAAATACGCTGGCGGTCGCCGAAGAGATACAGCATGCCTTCGGCGAACCCGTTTCTGTTGGCGGAAGCATAAGCAAGATCAGCGCTTCCATGGGCATATATGCCAAGGTCAAGCCGGGCTCCAGTATCGCAGACGTGTTTCGGCGGAGCGATATCGCCATGTACGAGGCAAAAAAGGCCGGGGGCGAACGGATATCCTGTTTCGAGCCGACGATGGAAGCCGAAGTGCAGCAGCGCTACAAAATGGAATCCGACATGAGGGAGGGCATTCCGAAAGGAGAATTTGTCCCCTTCTATCAACCGCAATATGGTATTCGTGGCTCAAATCTCGTCGGATTTGAAGTCCTGGCCCGATGGAATCATCCCAGTGGCGAACTGATCGAACCGACGGATTTCATTCCCCTCGCCGAGAGCACCGGAATGATTTCGGCGCTGTCCTTTTCGGTCATGCGTCAGGCCTTTGTCGATGCGAAAGACTGGGATCATTCGCTCGTGCTGGCCGTCAACATTTCGCCGGTGCAGTTGAGTGATCCGAATCTGGACAAGCAAATCATGAAGATTCTCGTCGAAACCGGTTTCCCGGCGCAACGACTGGAACTGGAGATTACCGAAAGCAGCCTGCTGGAAGATACGCCGCTGGTGCTCAGCACGATCACCAGCCTGAAGGCGTTGGGAATCCGCATTTCTCTCGACGATTTCGGCACGGGCTATTCCTCCATGACGCAGTTGAAGGCTTTTCCCTTCGATCGCATCAAGATTGACCGCAGTTTCGTGTTCTCGATGCTCGACAATGACGAGAGCGCAGCGATCGTCAAATCGATAGCCGCCCTGGCCACGTCACTGAACGTACCCATCACAGCCGAAGGGATTGAATCCGACGAAATGCGGGGATATCTCGACGAGATCGGCTCCATGGACGGACAGGGCTGGCTCTACGGACGGGCGACATCCAAGGAAGATCTGATAAAATTGCTGCCGCAGATCGCTCTCGCGGCTGGCGGCTATAATCTCGATGATCTGAAAATTGTCGGTGAACCCGATTCCGGCCGGAAGGATCTGGAAAGCGGGAATAATATCGCGAAAAGTGCCTCGGGATAGAGTGTCACCGCACATCGATCGCGAAAAACCGTCCCGGAAAGGTCTTTCCTAGAATAACGGCCTTCTGATATGGCCGTCCTCCGGCATGGGACACCATCCCTTCGCTCGCGCGCACATGCGGATGCTGTATCGGAACATTTCCGGCCGCATCCAGGAAATCCTCGATTGCATGCAAGATGATCCGGTTCGGCAAGGACCGGATTGTCTGCTTTTGGGGGTGCGACCCGTGTAACCTGCGGCAAATGAACCGCGACGGTATGGGCCGATTTCTCAGGAAATGGTGGCAAGGCTGCTCCCTTTTCCGGGCGGGCGGCTTGGCTGTCGAGGCCTTATGGTCTGTGGAGGTGCGTTAGGGATTCGAACCCTAGATACCATTGCTGGCATACCGCATTTCGAGTGCGGCGCTTTCGACCACTCAGCCAACGCACCTCATAGACGGGC
>Ga0209346_1000842_pt1 | contig 21401 bp, 22 predicted proteins | sample AutmiccommunBRH9_FD_187381 | JGI IMG/M metagenome (GOLD analysis project Ga0209346, IMG submission 187381) | Deep subsurface microbial communities from Mt. Terri, Switzerland - Autotrophic microbial communities BRH/9 (SPAdes) (version 2) | ecosystem: Environmental > Aquatic > Deep subsurface >...
CTTTTAAGGAGGATCAGCTTCGGGAATTAATGTCATCCATAAAAGAGCATGGCGTAATTCAGCCGATAATCGTTAGAAAATCACTAAATGGTTACGAAATTGTAGCTGGTGAAAGAAGATGGCGTGCTTGTAAAGAACTTGCCTTAGAGACTATACCGGTAGTTGTCAGGGAGTTCTCTGATCAACAAGTTATGGAGATCGCCTTAATTGAAAATTTACAAAGAGAAGATTTGAACCCGGTTGAAATAGCTGTGGCTTATGAAAAGTTGATCAAAAAATTTAATTTTACACAAGAAGAATTAGCATTAAAGTTAGGAAAAAGCAGACCTAATGTAGCTAATTTTCTCAGATTATTGCAGTTGCCTGAATCTATCCTTCAAGAAGTGAGTCAAGAAAAAATCTCGATGGGACATGCCAGAACTTTAATCACTCTGGATAATGAGAAGCAGCAGATTTATTTTGCTAAAATGGTTGTCGATGAAGGTTGGAGTGTAAGAATCCTAGAAGAAAAAATAAAACAGCACAAAACTGTTGTTTCACGTGAAACAACAGAGACAAAAAAAACTAAAGAACCAGAGAATAAACAAATCAGACAAGCTGAAAGTCTTTTACGGGATAAGTTAAACACAGCTGTAAAGATCAAGAATGGGAAAAATAAAGGAAAAATAGAAATTGAGTATTATAATCAAGGTGATCTGGAAAGAATCCTGGAGATGATGGGCTTAAGTTAAATATGAAAAACTCTGAGAATGGCGGGAGTCTTGCTAAATCAAAAGCTAAATAAAGAGCAAATAAATTATCAAGGGGAAGAGTGAGAGAGATTGGTATTAGAGGGGACAATAATAAATGCTCTGGCGATCGTTCTTGGGGGAGTTATTGGGAGCTTTTTATCAAATATTCCGAACAAGATTAAAACAACTGTAATACAAGGAATTGGGCTGGCTGTATTGGTGCAAGGCGTAGCGATGGGATTAAAAACCGAAAATTTTCTGATCGTAATTATTAGCTTGGTGTTTGGAGGGGTTATTGGCGAACTCCTAAAGATTGAGGATAGATTAAATGGTTTGGGGTCTTGGATCGAGGGGAAAGTAAAAGTAAGCGCCAAAGGTGAAAGCAGCATTGCCATAGCGTTTGTAACAGCTACCTTAGTATATACTATTGGAGCGATGGCGATAATTGGTGCTTTAAATAGCGGTTTAATGCTGGATCATAGTCTATTGTATTTGAAGGCGATGCTTGATGGGTTTTCAGCAATTATTTTTGCTTCGACATTAGGGATTGGCGTAGTATTTTCGGCAATACCAGTGTTGGTATACCAGGGAACAATCGCAATCTTGGCAAGATATATCAATGTTTTGGTTAATCAAGAGTTATTAGATGCCATGATCTTAGAGATTACTGCAACAGGTGGGCTCTTGATAATCGCCATAGCAATAAATATCATGGATTTAAAGAAAGTGAATGTTGCAAATATGCTCCCGGCTGTTTTAATTGCTCCGCTTGGGGTTATCGTAATTGAATTTATCAGAAGTGTTTTTTAAGAAGTTGGACTATTAGGACAAGGGTCATCATAATAATTAAGGAGAGATAATATGGAGAGTATCCTGATTTTTTTTCAGACAAATAATTGGGTATTTTTGGTCGTAACGGCTTGTATATTTATCTGGAATCTTGTTCTCACTTTTAGATTAGGGAATCTGAAAAAGCGTTTTATCAGATTTACTCGTGGTGGACAGGTAACTAATTTGGAGCAAACAATTCACTCCTATACGGAAGAAATTGAGCAAATTAAAAAGGAACTGGCAACAAATAGCCAGCATATTAAGATGATTTTAGAAAAAATCGCCAAGCATAAGGGCAACGTACAGATGGTTCGCTACAATGCTTTTAATGAGGAAGGAAATGATCTTAGTTATTCCGTCGCCTTTCTTGATGATTTGGGTGATGGAGTTGTTATCACAAGTATATATAATCGTGGGGAATCAAACACTTATGCCAAACCTATTCGGGCAGGCACCTCAACCTATAAGCTCTCAATAGAGGAAGAAAAGGTAGTCGAATTTTTTAAGTCAAAAGCGAAGTAACCTCTGACTGAAATTGTCAATAACCACTATCCTAAAGGGATAGTGGTTTTCTGCCAAGCCACGATGAAGCTAGAAGCTTATTTAAGAGGAAAAAGAATGTAGAAAATGTGACAATTATCTGAGTATTTTGCGAAAAATAAAAATAAATTAAATTTTTTGCAGGAAAATACGATTTTAAGTCGAATTATTTTAGTTACTCAAGATATTCTATTAAAGTTTTTAGACAAGCTTCTTTTTACTATTATTTAAGCGTTGAGGTGCTAAATGAAGAAGAATCCTTTTTTTACGGTGATGATTATACCTCATACGGAAGATGGACCACGTTCTTTACGCTTGTCAACTTTTTTTGTTCGTCTTGTTTCGGTCATGGTGATTGCCGCCTTAACATTTAGTTTTTACTGGGTATATAACTACACTCTAGTAAAAGGTCAGAATGACTATTTGCTTGAAACTAAAAATGAGAATCAGATAGTGATAAATGAGTATTCTAAAGACTACTTACTGCTATTCCAAAATCTCAAAAAAATTCAAGATCAGATGGTTGCAGTTGAAATGTTAGAAGAGCAAGTTAAACAAAAAAGTGGCTTTGACCCTACAAAGAGCTATTTTTCTTCAGTCAATCAAGATGCACTGACCGAAGGGAAGCAAGACAAAAACAATGTAACAGTAAGTACCTTATCTACCGCAGCTTCATCTCAGGTTGATGAGGGACAAGAGAACGCAGAAGGCGCAGCAGAAACCGCTGATGGACAGGCAAGGGTACTAAATGTTCTTCTTCGGTTGATGGAGGAAAGAAACCAAGTTGTCTCGGCTGTTCCATCTATGTATCCTACATCAGGGATAATCACAACTAGCTTCGGCTTTACAGGAAAGATCATTAGCAACAATCGTTTTAGCTTTAGTGAAGGAGTGGATATTGTTAACTCTTATGGTACGCCAATCTATGCGACCGCTGATGGAATAGTCATCTATTCCGGAGATGAAGGAGATGAAAGCTATAGAATTGTTTTAAGTCATGGTAATGGCTATGAAACTTACTACGGGCACAACTCCAGAAATGTTGTCGAATTAGGTGATTTTGTTGAGAAGGGGCAGGTTATCGCTTATATGGGTAATAATTCTGAAAGCATAGGTCCCCATTTGAATTATCGAGTTCGCAGCAATGGACAATACATAAATCCAATTAACTTCTTCAATTAAAGAAAGCAGCGTGTTGGAAGTTGTTCAGCAAAAACTAAAAAACAGGGAATCGGAGAGAGCACTAGCTTGTCCGATTCCCTGTTTTTTAACGGTAATCTTGGAACAGCATAGCTAAAGTAAACAAAAAAAATTAAGATAAAAAATGTCGCAAGAAGCAGGAAAAAAGAGATTTAAGGCGAATTAATAGTTTGAAGAATTAATTATTGCATTGAGGTGTGGGATGAAGAAGAGACGATTTTTGACAGTGATGATAATTCCTCATACGGAAGACCGACCGAAAGCTTTGAAGATACCGATACTCTTCCTTCGTTTTCTGGCTGTTTCTGCTATTTTTTCTTTGATAATCGTCTTTCGCTGGGGTTATCAATTCAACTTAACTAATAATTTAAATAAAGAGTTGCAAAGAAGTTCCTTGGAGGGAGAGGAACTGATCGCGGAATATGCTGAATATTATAGCTCAATTAATCAAGAACTTAGTACTTTGCAAGAGAAGATTGTTGCTGCTCAAGATGTCGAAGAGCAGGTTAGAGAAAAAAACAACTTTGAGCAAAAAGAAAATTACTACGTTGAAAAAAGTTTAGCTACTAGCTTATTGGGAAAGGATGCCACCTTGCTGGCCTCAGCCATAAGTGAAACAAAGGAAACACTTGAAATTCTGCAGGAGATTGTACCACAAAAAGAGCAATCTCTAAATGATTTGATAAGACAAATGGAGGATAGAAATGAAGCGTTGCTTTCAATACCCTCCATCTATCCGGCAGTTGGTTCTTTTACATCCTATTTTGGCTATAGAAGAGATCCTTTTAACGGAACTACAAGCTATCATGATGGTTTGGATATTGCCAATAGCTATGGAACCTCTATTTACGCAACAGCTGATGGAATTGTAACCTACTCAGGATACAATGGTGGCTATGGTTACATGATCAAAATCAACCATGGCAATGGACTGCAAACAGTTTACGGTCATAATTCTAAGCTTCTGGTTTCTAAAGGCTCATTTGTCAGGAAGGGCCAGTTAATTGCCTATATGGGAAGCACGGGAAGAAGCACTGGTCCGCATGTCCACTATGAAGTAATAAAAAATGGAGTAAAAGTAAATCCATTTAGTTATTTAAAATAAACTGCAGAGGGGAAGATTGACTTGTTTAGTAATAAGAAAACTCAAAGGGTTGACGAAGTTGATACAGTTATTGGAATGGGAACAAAGTTCGAGGGAAAAATCGAAGCGACTGGAATCGTTCGTATTGATGGAAAATTTACTGGAGAAATAACAACTCAGGGAGACATTATTATTGGAGAAAATGGGAATGTAGGCGGTCAGCTCAATGCGAGAAATATGATTGTCGCAGGTGAATCGCATGCCAGCTTAAACTGTGCTGGACGATTGCAAATTAAAACGACCGGAAAAGTTTATGGAGACGTAGAAATTGATAATATAATTATTGAAGAAAAAGCGGTATTTCTTGGGCATTGTGTAATGAGATCAGCAGAGACTACAGAAGAAAAGGAAAAGCTGAATGCCTAACAAAACTATCTGGATCATCCTAAATCCTATTTCGGGTCGAGGAAAGTCTTTAAAGCTTTTGCCAAAAATTGAAGAGTACTTAAATGAACAAGGTGTTAGATATCAAGTAGTATTTACGGAGTATCGATATCATGCCGAAGAGCTGGTCAAGGAGCTTAAACAGCGGACCGATATTAAGCTTATTATCGCAGTAGGAGGAGATGGAACCCTTAGTGAGGTTATTAATGGCTTGTATCCTTCAGAAATACCTTTGGGTTACATTCCTGCTGGCTCAGGGAACGATTTTGCCAGAGAAATGAACATCCCTAAGGACCCGATCTTAGCAATAAAAAGTATTCTTGATGAAAACTTAAGGACTATTGATATCGGGAAGATAAACGGACACTATTTTATTAATGTGGCCAGTATGGGGTTTGACGGTGAAGTAGCTAGAATTGCCAACAATTCAAAGTTAAAAAACATCCTTGGCAGCTTGATTTACGTATATGGAGTTGTTAGAGCCTTGTGGGGATTTAAGCCGTCTAGTTTAACAGTAACAATCGATGACCAAGAGTATTTTTATAAAAATGTCTGGATAATGGCAGTAGCGAATAATCGTTACTATGGTGGTGGAATGAAAATCTGTCCTGATGCCGTAAATGATGACGGGAAGTTCGATATTTGTATAATAAAGGATTTAACTCGATTGCGGTTGTTAAAACTTTTTCCAACGATTTTTAGTGGTAAGCATCTTAACTATCCGGAATTTGTTGAAGTGAAAAAGGGTAAAAATATTCTTATTAGCACCGAAAAAGAGTTGACGATTCAAGCAGATGGAGAGTTATTATCCAATATAAACTTATCTTTTAGGAATATTAATCAAGGAATTACGATCCTTCATTAAGAGAGTGCCATCAAAAAAGGGCATTCTCTTTTTTTGCTTTGTAGGGAACAACTGAACTGTTAAGCGCCTTAGCGATAACCTCTGACATTCTCATCACTAAGCTTAACCTAGTATTCTGAAGGACAAAATACTCCATAAACCCCCCAACATTAACGATCCCCGTGATATGAAAATGACCTACTTCTGGCAATTCCTTTTTTACTCCTGCCCCTGGTTTAAGAGGTCCATCAAGGACTTGGATAGTTCCAACGCTTTTTAGCTGACCTAAACTAGCATCAATGGCGATTACCCCCGAGCTGGGATAATTGCTGTTGATATAATTTAGGGTCTCTTGCAAATTTAGAGCATGAACCGGTTCCTCTAACGTACCAAACACCGAAAAAGAATCCAAACCAAATAACTTGAGTTGACTGCCGACTAGAGGTCCTAGAGCATCTCCTGTTGACCGATCAGTACCAATACAGACAATTACCCAATGCTCGAACAAATAATTATCAATTAAATTCAATATACTATCGGTCAAATTTAGTTCGGCACAAACGTCTGTATGATCAATAACAAATTTAAGACTCTCATTTCTTTTAAATAAATTCATAGAATCCTCCAGGTAAAATAGTATTAATAGTATATGTAGAAAATTATAGAAATATACATGAAGCTAGAGGGAATCCGGAGGGAGTGTTCAAAAATTGTTTAAAGCGATCAAGGAAGGGATAGTTTTGGGATTAACAATAGTAGGAACAACAATAGGTGCAGGTTTTGCTTCGGGTAGAGAACTCTGGGAGTTCTTTAGCTCCTATGGATTGCAAAGTTATCTGGGAATAATAATTGCGATGATATTATTTGCCTTAAGCAGTATTTATATAGTTTGGATTAGTAGAAAACACGCGACAGATAATTACTATGAGGTATTGTTGGTCTTAATTGGCAAACCGCTTGCGAGAGTATTTGATGGCTTTATCTTTTTATATCTATTCTCTGGGTCAGTAATAATGTTTGCAGGAAGTGGAGCAACCTTTGCCCAATGGGATCTTCCATACATCTACGGAGTATTAGGATTAGCAATTGCCGTTTGGTTGGTATTGCTAGGCGATATTAATGGACTAATGAAAATAAACAGCTTGTTAATTCCAATTTTAGTAGGGGTACTGCTCCTGATCACCTTTAATTATGCAGCTAACAATAGTAGTTTTACTGGTGAATATCTTAATTCCCATTTGAAGGTTTGGCCATCGGCAATAACTTATGCTGCTTTGAATGTGATATCCCTTTTAGGAGTGCTTTCTACAATGGGGAAAAAAATAACTTCAACCTCTGGGATGATTTTGGGAGGGGTGTTTGCAGCAGTCATTCTGGGAATTGTGGCAATAATGATCAATTCCTCGCTTCTGAAGGTAAGCTACGTTCAACAATACGAAATCCCGTTGTTTTCCTTAATACCTGCTAATGAGCAACTTCTTAAGGTGTTGACTACAATAATTCTCTGGTTCGCCATTTATACAACCGTGCTAAGCAATACACACGGATTAGTGCACCGAATTCAAAAAAGGTTAAAGTATTCCTCGGGTGTGCTAAGTATTTTTGTAATAGTCTCAATGCTTCCTCTAACATTTATCGGATTCTCAACCTTGGTAAATATCTTGTACCCATTATATGGTGTATTAAATCTCTACATCTTATCTGTCATCATTCTTTACCCTTTTCAAACCACAAGCTAGAATATATAATAATACAAAGACTTTTGATCATCGGAAAATATTTTGCTTTTGAAAGGATATCTAGATGTTCTATAATACGGTAAAAATAATACTGAAAATTTTTTTTAAAATTTATAATAGAATCAGCATTCTTAATGCCGATAGAATCCCCCTAGAGGGCTCCTTGATACTTGTGGCAAATCATGTTAGTTATCTGGATCCGCTCTATATTGGGGTAATATTTCCGAGGAAATTATTCTTTATGGCCAAAAAAGAGTCCTTTAACACTAAGCTCTCAGCATGGTTATTAGGAAAATTAGGGGCTTATCCAATAGATCGCGGTAAAGCAGATATCTCAGCTGTGAAGACAACAATAAAAATTTTAAAGTCAGGAAAGGTATTAGCTATGTTCCCGCAAGGAGAAAGAAGAGGGGAAAACTCCATGTCGGAAATAAAACAGGGAGCAGCCTATTTTGCAGTTAAAACTAATACGCCAATTATCCCGGTATATATTCAAGGAACTGAGAAAGTAATGCCGAAAGGACAAAAATTAATAAAACCCCAAAAGGTAAGGATATACGTAGGTCAAGAGATCTATCCAGTTAACAATCGACTGAGTGCTGGAGAACAGATTGATTTGTTGACAAAGACAGTTAAGGAAGCAATTAATGAATTAGCCGAAAAAGCTTCTTCAACTGGAGAAAAGTAAGCGTAATAGGAAAGCTATTTGCAGAAAATAGGGAAGGATTAAGCCATTATGAATAATAAAGAATTTGCCTTAAATGATATTGTGGAATTAAAAAAACAGCATCCCTGTGGAACCAATGCTTGGAAAATAATTAGAATGGGCATGGATATTCGGGTTAAATGTACGGGTTGCAATCATAGTGTTTTAATTCCTCGCCAAAAATTCGAGAAAAGATTAAAAAAGGTTATTGAAAGAGGCAATTTATTAAATGATGAGGAGTAATTGGCGTGAGAGAGCAAATTAAGACAGCATGCCCATTAAATTGTTACGATGTTTGTGGTTTAGTTGTAACTATAGAAAATAAAAAAATAATTAAAATTGCTGGAGATAAAGAGCATCCAATTACGCAAGGGAAAATTTGTGGTAAGGGAAAGATGTTATTAGATCGCCTAAACGACTCCAAGAGGCTGCTATATCCGTTAAAAAAAATAGGTAATGATTTCGTGCGAGTATCATGGGATGAAGCGCTTCAAGAAATAAGTGAAAAAATGCAGGAAGTTAAAGCATCTTTCGGACCTACAGCGATTTTGCACAGCTATGATTACTCCTCGGGTGGCTTGTTAAAGGGGCTGGATCAGCGTTTTTTTAACTTTTTTGGCGGTTTTACCGAGGTAATCGGCAGTCTTTGCTGGGGAGCAGGGGTTCAAGCCCAACAATACGATATGGGCAATGCGCTTAGCCATGATGTTTCCGACATTAAGAATGCCAAAACAATAGTAGTCTGGGGCAGAAATGTAACCGACACTAATCAGCATCTACTCCCTTTTTTGCAGGAAGCAAAGCAAAAGGGAACTAAGCTAATCGTCATCAATCCAGTGAAAAACGGGATAGCTAAGCTGGCGGATACTCACATTGCTATTCGCCCCGGAATGGATGGAATATTGGCTCTTTTGGTCAGTAAAATTATTATTGAAAAATCTTGGGTTGATCGGGATTTTATAAGTGCCCATTCTATTGGCTTTGAGCAGTTCAAGCAGGAAGTAGAGCAGTTAAATATTTCTGAAATATCTAAAGAAATCGGCGTTGATCCCAGTTTAATCGATCAGCTAGCCATCGCATTTAGTCAAAGAAAACCGGTAATGACCTTCCTTGGCTTGGGAATGCAGCGATATGCCAATGGCGGCAACACAATTCGGGCGATCGACGCGCTTGCTGCCATATCAGGAAATATTGGAATTAGCGGTGGTGGAGTAAATTATGCGAATCTTTCCGTGGGTCGCAGTTTCAATTGGGCAGAGTTAACTCGGAGCGACGTTCGAAAACAATATCGGACTTTTGCAAGGTCAACTCAGGCCGACGAAATATTAAATGCAGTTGATCCGCCGATCAAAATGGCCTTTATAACTAGAAGCAATGCCGTAAATCAACTTCCGAATTACCAACAGACGATTAAAGCTTTAGAGCAGATTCCTACAAAAGTAGTAATTGAGATGTTTATGACAGAGACTGCCAAAATGGCTGATTATATCTTACCTTCGGCTGCAGTATTCGAAGAAGAAGATATTCATTATGGGTCAATGTTTCATGGGGTAATTAGGTATGGTCCGCAAATTGTTGAGCCTAAAGGAGAGGCTTGGTCGGATTTAAAAATTTGGACTGAGTTGTCCAAGAAATTAGGATTAACCGGTTTTGAAAAATCTGTAGACGATTTTCTGGAGCTTGCATTAAAGGATCTTAATCAGCATGGATTAGATTTGGCAGCAATTAAAAACGTAAAACAGTTTGTCTTACCAATCCAAACAATTTCTTGGTCGGATAAAAAATTCACTACTCCCTCCGGAAAATTCGAATTTTTCTCAGAACAAGCTAAGCGTGAGGGTTTATCGCCGACTGCTGGCTTGGTTTATCCACATGAAAGTTGGCAATACCAACCTGAATTAAAAAGAAAATATCCCTATAACCTTTTATCGATACATCCAACTAAATCACTTCATTCACAGCATCATTTTTTCTTAAGGAAAAAAGGAGACTTACCATCGGTAATTATCTCGGAAAGAGTAGCAATGCTGCATGAAATCAAGACTGGTGACCGAATTAAATTGTACAATGATCGAGGAGAAATTGTAGGTAAAGCGAAGATCCAGATTGGCAATCAACAGGATACAATTTTGCTTGAGGAGGGTTGGAGTACTGACTCGGGAGCAAATGCCAACCTCTTAACCGCCAACAAGTTGTCTGATATGGGCAACGGGAGTGTCCAATATGATTGTGCAGTAATGATCGCTAAAGTAAAAGCTAGAGATTAATTATTGCCCTCTTGAAAGATACCCAAACATTCTTCTAGCTATTGAATTTATTGATAAATTATATATAATAAAGCGAGGCTTGTTGAAACCGAAGATTAGCAAAGGTAACTTTAATGAATGGAGTGAACTAGATTGCCATTAACTACAGGAATCGTCGGATTACCAAACGTCGGAAAATCCACACTATTTAACGCAATCACTCAAGCTGGTGCAGAGTCTGCCAACTATCCTTTTTGTACAATTGATCCAAACGTCGGAGTAGTTGAAGTTCCTGATTCTCGTTTGGATGTACTAAGCGAAATGGTCAAGCCAAATCGCGTTGTACCAACTGCTTTTGAATTTGTTGATATTGCAGGGCTTGTCAAAGGTGCCAGTAAAGGAGAAGGATTAGGGAATAAATTTCTATCCCATATTCGTGAGGTCGATGCAATAGCTCATGTTGTACGATGTTTTGAAAATGAAAACATCACACATGTTTCTGGAGAAATTGATCCGATTAGTGACATTGAAACAATTAATCTTGAACTGATTTTAGCAGATTTGGAATCCGTTGAAAAAAGGATGGATCGAGCTAGAAAAAATTTAAAGGGTGGAGACAAAAAGTATCAGCAAGAGTTTGCCCTTCTAGAGAAAGTAAAAGCGAATCTGGAAGCGGAAAAACCCGCAAGATATATGGAGCTGACTGCAGATGAAAGACAGATAATTAGAGAGCTCTTTTTACTAACGATGAAACCAATACTTTATGTGGCAAATGTAAGTGAGGAAGAAGTAGTTAATCATCAAAACAATCCCTATGTGCAGCAGGTTAAAGAATTTGCTCAAGCTGAAGGTGCGGAGGTTATAGTTATAAGTGCTAAGGTAGAAGCAGAAATTGCTGAACTTGAGGGAGAGGACAGGCAGTTGTTTCTAGAGGAGCTAGGGTTAGCCGAATCGGGTTTAAACCGCTTAATTCGTTCAGCCTATAAACTGCTGGGTCTAGCTACTTATTTTACAGCAGGCGTTCAGGAAGTAAGAGCTTGGACGATTACGATCAACACTAAAGCTCCCCAAGCAGCTGGCGTAATCCATTCGGATTTTGAAAGAGGTTTTATTAGAGCAGAAGTCGTTGGCTATGAAGATTTAGTGAACGCTGGATCAATGAATCAAGCAAAAGAAAAAGGCTTACTTAGATTAGAAGGAAAAGATTATATAGTTGCCGATGGAGATGTAATGCATTTTCGATTTAATGTGTAAAATAATTGCTATACCATTAGAAGAATGATATAATCGTTTAATGCGAGTAATTTGACTCGTTCCTTGCTCTATTTATAGGGCCGCTAAGTCCAAAAGGAGGTGAAACACATGCGTAAATACGAAGTAATGTATATTATTCGTCCAGATCTTGATCAGGAGCAAACCAAAGAGCTAGTTGAAAAATTTCAAAATCTGATCACAAATAATGGTGGAGAAATTTCCAAGGTTGATGAAATTGGTAAACGTCGTTTAGCATACGAAATTGCAGATTATAACGATGGTTTTTATGTACTAATTTATTTTCAATCTGAGCCAAATGTCGTTGCTGAGCTTGAGCGTGTATTAAAAATTACCGATGGGATAATTCGTTATCTAATCGTTAAAGATGAAAAATAGTTTTAGGGGGAATATCGATGTTAAACCGTGTCATACTAATTGGGCGATTAACTAGAGATCCTGAATTGCGCTACACCCCAAATGGTGTTGCAGTTACTACTTTTACTTTAGCAGTTGATCGCAATTTTACTAATCAACAAGGACAACGTGAAGCAGATTTTATTAATATTGTTACTTGGCGGGGGTTAGCAGAAAACGTTGCTAACTATTTAAAAAAGGGTAGATTGGCAGCTGTAGAAGGAAAAATCCAAACCCGAAATTATGAAAACAATGAGGGAAAAAAGGTTTACGTTACAGAAGTAGTAGCAGACAATGTTCGGTTTTTGGAGTCAGCTAATCAGCCTAGATCAGAGTCGTTTAACAAGGCCGATGATCAAAATCGCAGTCAAAATGACCCATTTTCTGATGATGGCAGCCCTATCGATATTTCTGACGATGATTTACCTTTTTAGTAAATATGTTCTTAATCATAAATGGGAATTTCCTGAATAGAAGGAGGGAATACATTGGCTCGTAAACAACGCGGTGGAAAACGCCGTAAAGTATGTTACTTTACTGTGAATAAAATCACGCATATTGATTACAAGGATATTGACCTTTTGAAGAAGTTTGTTAGTGAACGCGGTAAAATTTTACCTCGCCGAGTAACAGGTACTTCTGCTAAATATCAACGTCAATTAACTTCAGCAATTAAAAGAGCCCGTCATATTGGGCTGTTACCTTATACAACTGAGTAACTACTACTAATATTAAAGCAGCTTTACATTCGTAAGGTTGCTTTTTTGTATTCTTAACTAACCTCAGCGATTTTTTTGTGCTTCAGATAATTATTTCCGCTTCGGAATCTGTAATAACAGCTTGAAGTTTGATATAATGTTTTAGATAGAGAATTAGAAGGATTAATAGCAGAAATTGTTGAATATAGGATTATAACAAACTAGTACGTGGTATAAAGGAGCGGATTTGATTGGAAAAACCCGGCAACGTACATATTGCGAAAAATATAAAGGTAATGGAATGGTTGAAAGCAGAGCTAGTTGAACAAGTTGGTGGACTATTTAAAGGATTATACTCTGGGAAAGAGTCTTATATAGTCGATAGCATGGCAAGCTTGATAATCGCCATCTACGTGCTAGCCAGAAGAATAGGGATTCCTTTTCACAGACTAGAAAAAGCGGTTATTGAGAAGATCCAGGACCATAAAATAGAGGGACATGAAATAGAAGAATGGTATGGGGATTTATCAGTGCTGGAACAATATATGAAAAATCGATAAGAGGTGTGGATTTTTGCGAAGTAAAGAGATAGCAGAAGGTGGCTTGTTTAGTGGAATATTTGCTGTATTGTTGATTTTAACTTTATATACCCCGCTTGGCTTAATATCTATTTATCTTCTCCCTGTGCCTACAATTATCTTTGGATACCGGAATAGTAGTAAGGGTGGTTTAGTTGTTGTCTTAGTTAATTTACTATTGGGGCAATTATTCGCAGGTATCTATGGTTTGTTTATAGGTCTTGTGACCGGAACCGTAGGGCTGGCAATGGGGGTTTTATACCGAAGAAACGGTTCAATCTTCGCCCTGATCGGCGGAGGCTTAGTAACAATAGTTAATTTGATATTTGTTTTGGCGATTAGTAATTTCTTGTTTAAAGTAAATATTGTCGAGAATATAAAGGAATATTTATTGCAGTCGTTAAACACCATCGAAGCAATAATAAAAAGTGCTGACCCGCTGCTGGCTGATCAGGCGTTTACAGCATACCAGGATTTCTTCAACACAATCGAAATAATTATTCCCTTTATGATAATTACTTTTTCAGTGTTGTTTACGATGATTAACTATTCTGTCAGTAGAATGATATTAAACAGATTAGGAACAAAAATTGAGGGACTTCCGCCTTTTCGGGAATGGACACTGCCAAAAAGCGTATTTTATTATTATATAATTACCATAATAGCTATGATGACTCCTTTGATGGAGCAGGCAGTTTTTAAAACGATCTTTGCTAATCTATATCCACTTCTGCAAATCTTGTTTATCATTCAAGGTCTTTCATTTGTCTTTTTCTATGTATTTCAGAAAAAGAAGGGGAAAGCTTGGCAAGTAATAGCCAGCATCTGTGCTTTTATTCCCTTATTGTCACAAGTTATTCACTTGCTGGGGATTTTTGATCTTGGTTTAAATTTAAGAAAAAAATTAGAAGCTTAGAGTCGCACTATGGGCACTAAAGCATATTCCTACTTAGTAGTAGATTAATGTTGTAGGAATATTTTATTTGGAGGCTGACAAATTAAAATGCCTAATAAATTATTAAATCGTTGGTATGGTTTTCATGTTGCTTTTCACATAATTTTTGCAGGTATCCTGATATTCTTGCTAGCTTTCTTTAACTGGATAATTGCTATTGTTTCTGGTTTAGTATTAGCAGTATTAATCTATTTTACTTATCGCTCAGAAATTTCTTATCGAAAAGAATTTCATCAATATATTGAAACAATCTCTTATCGGGTAAAAAAGGTTGGGGCAGAGGCTTTTCAAAACTTTCCGATCGGAATAATCCTCTTCGATGAAGATAAAAAAATTGAATGGCACAATTCGCAGATTACACAAATTACCGAACAAGAGCAGCTGATTGGCAAAGCCCTCGTTGAGGTAATACCAGATTTGGCTTGGATAGAAAACCAGCAAAAAGCCGAAATTCAGCTTGGAGAAAAAATTTATCAAGTGGAAATCAGACCTAAAGAGAGACTGCTTTATTTCAAGGAAATTACCGAGTATAAGAACCTCGCAGAATTATATGAGAGTGAAAGGCCGGTAATTGGAATTATCCATTTAGACAACCTTGATGAGGTTGGACAGGGGATGGATGATTTAAGCCGAAGCTTGTTATTAACCGATGTCTCAAGTGCTATTAATGATTGGGCTAGTGATTTACAGATTTATTTACGGCGATTCACCTCGGATAAATTCTTACTAGTAACCAACCAGCTTATTTTAGAACAACTGGAGTACACCAGATTTGATATCTTAGACATCGTCCGGGAGATCACTGTAGATAATAAGATACCTTTAACTCTAAGTATTGGGGTTGGCGCCGGGGCCGGCACTCTGGTTGAGTTAGGTGAAATGGCTCAATCAAGCTTGGATATTGCCCTAGGTAGAGGTGGGGACCAAGCTGCAGTGAAAGATGGCGAGAGACTCTCCTTTTATGGGGGGAAATCCAATGCGATCGAAAAAAGAACAAGAGTACGAGCAAGAGTTATCTCCCATGCTCTTAGGGATCTGATCAAAGAAAGCGACGTTGTCTTAATAATGGGGCATAAAATTCCCGATATGGATGCTCTCGGGTCGGCAATAGGGATCCTTAAAGCAGTAAGGGTGAATAACGCTGAAGGGTATATAATACTCGACAAGATGAACCCGATGATCAAAAAGGTGTTAGAAGAAATAATGCAGCATAAAGAATTATCCAGCAGACTGCTAGTGCCGGAGAAGGCCTTAGGTATGGTAACACCAAAAACCTTACTGGTAGTTGTAGATACTCATAAGCCTTCTTTAACAATTGAACCAAAACTAGTAGAGGAAGTTGAGCGAATAGTCGTAATTGATCACCATCGACGGGGGGAAGAGATTGTTCAAGATCCTGTTCTTAACTATATTGAACCTTATGCTTCTTCCACTAGCGAGCTAGTAACGGAATTATTGCAATACCAAAGTGATAAATTAAGGGTGGATTCAATAGAAGCGACCGTTCTTTTAGCAGGTATTGTTGTTGATACCAAGAACTTTACTTATAGAACGGGATCTAGAACTTTTGAGGCAGCCTCTTTTCTTAGAACAAACGGAGCAGATCCGGTGCTAGTTCAGAAAATATTACAGGAAGAACTGGATCAGTATATAAAAAAGGCGGAAATTATTAAAAACGCCAAAATATATTTTAATAATATTGCAATCGCAGTAGCCAAGGAAGAAACAGGTCAACTCTTGATTGCTCAAGCAGCAGATACCCTGCTGAATCTTAGCGGAGTACTCGCTTCTTTTGTAATCAGCATGCGTCCCGATGGGATTGTAGCAATTAGTGCCCGGTCGCAAGGGAAAATAAACGTCCAAGTAATTATGGAGCGATTAGGTGGCGGAGGACATATGACCAATGCTGCTGTGCAGCTAGAGGGTGTAACCTTAGAAAAAGGCGAGCAAAAGCTGATAAATATCTTAAAACTTATCCAACAAGAAGGAGGATTAACAATATGAAAGTAATTTTTCTACAAGATGTTAAAGGAGCAGGGAAGAAGGGAGAAATAAAAGAAGTAGCAGATGGATATGCCAGAAATTTCCTACTTGCTAAGGGCTTAGCGAAGGAGGCAACCTCCGGCAACGTCCGGGAACTGCAAGCCATTAAAACAAGCGAACAAAAAAGGAAGGCTGATGAGGTTAAGAAAGCTCAGGAACTGGCAGCAAAGCTCGAAGATTTGACTTTGAAAATCACCTCAAAAGCTGGCGAAAATGGTAGATTATTTGGAGCAGTAACCTCTAAACAAATAGCTGATGAGTTAAAAAAACAAAAGCTAGTTTTTGACAAGCGTAAAATTATCTTAGAAGAGCCGATACGTGCGCTAGGAGTTACCCAAATATCGATAAAGCTCCACCAGGAAGTTACGGCAGTTCTTAAGGTTCAAGTAATTGAAGAAAAATAATTGGAAACAGAGGGGAACTCAAAATGAGTGAACTTTTTTTAGACCGGATCCCACCTCAAAACATTGAAGCAGAACAAGCAGTACTTGGTGCTATTCTATTGGAAATGGACTCTTTGATCAAAGTAATGGAGATCCTGACCCCGGAGGACTTTTACCGTGGGGCCCATCATAAAATTTATCGAGCCATGACAGAGGTTGCAGAAACAGATGAACCAGTTGATTTAATTACAATAACTGCGAACCTACAAAAAAACAAATTACTGGAGGAGGTTGGTGGGGTTTCCTATCTCACTGATCTAACTAATGCCGTTCCGACTGCGGCAAATGTAGAATATTACGCCAAGATAATTGAAGAAAAAGCAGTTTTAAGGCGATTAATCAAAGCAGCAACAGAGATAGCTAGTACTGGCTATGCCGGAAGTGAGGATATTGGAGAATTAATTGGTGATGCCGAGAAAAAAATATTCGAGATATCCAAAAAGCGCTCTAATGACGGCTTTGTTTCAATTAAGGATGTTTTAATGGAGACTTTAGACCGGATAGAATTCCTGCACCATCACAAAGGTGGGTTAACAGGAGTTCCTTCTGGTTTTACCGATCTGGATAAAATGACCTCCGGCTTCCAAAAATCCGACTTAATCATTATTGCCGCAAGACCCAGTGTTGGAAAAACTGCTTTCTCCTTAAATGTTGCCCAAAACGTGGCAGCTAGAGCTAAAGAAACTGTAGCAATATTTAGTTTAGAAATGGCAGCCAGTCAATTAGTGCAAAGGATGATTGCCTCGGAAGGAAATATCGATGGTCATAAGCTGAGAACAGGACTCTTGGAAGAGCAAGATTGGCAAAAATTAACTATGGCGATGAGCACTCTTTCTGAAGCGCCGATCTATATCGATGATTCTCCGGGAGTAACTGTTTTTGATATTAAGACAAAGGCTCGGAGGTTAAAAGCCGAAAAGGGTTTAGGTCTGATTCTTATTGATTATATTCAATTAATTCATGGCAGAGGAAAATCTGATAATCGGCAACAGGAAATCTCAGAAATATCTAGACACCTAAAGGGGATTGCTAGAGAATTAGACGTTCCGGTCATTGCCTTGTCTCAGCTAAGTCGAGCTGTGGAGCAGCGGCAGGATAAACGTCCGATGCTTTCCGACATTCGGGAATCCGGCAGTATTGAACAGGATGCGGATATAGTAGCCTTTTTGTATCGTGATGATTATTACAACCCAGAAACCGAGAAGCAGAATATTATTGAGATAATAATCGGCAAACAGAGAAATGGTCCAGTTGGCAAAGTTGAATTAGTTTTTTTGAAAAACTTTAATAAATTTTTGAATTACGCAAAAGATAAGGACGAAGAAAATGAAATGTAACCTGTACAAGACAGGTTATTTTTTTTATAAAAAAACTAATATACGAACAAATAAAAGGAAAGATCATATAACGTTCGTATTTTTTATTGACATAAAGATAGCCGGCTGATAAACTTATCGATGTTGGGTAATGTATGGTGGAAGAAATATTCTAAATTCATCTATTGGAGGGGTCTCCTATGTCAACAGTTGTTGTAGTCGGATCACAATGGGGCGATGAGGGTAAGGGAAAAGTAACGGATTTCTTAGCAGAAAACGCTGAGGTAGTTGCCCGTTATCAAGGGGGAAATAATGCAGGTCATACTATTACAATTAATAATGATAAGTACAAGCTGCACTTGATTCCTTCAGGTATTTTTTATAAGGATAAGTTATGTGTTTTAGGAAACGGAATGGTTATCAGCCCTAAAGCTCTACTTGAGGAGATCAATTATTTGCATGAAAAAGGTTTTAGTACGGACAACTTAAGAATTAGCGATCGTGCTCATGTAATAATGCCTTACCATATTAAACTAGATTTAATGGAAGAGGAACGAAAGGGTACAAACAAGATCGGAACTACAGGCAAAGGAATTGGTCCTGCCTATATGGATAAAGCAGCAAGAATCGGTATTCGGATAGCTGATTTTTTAGATGAGCAGGAATTTAGCAAAAAATTAGAACGGAATTTGCAAGAAAAAAATCGCTTATTTGAAAAGTATTATGAAACTGACGGCTTTGAAGCTAAGCAAATTATTGAAGAGTTTGCAGAGTACCGTGAACCTTTGAGCAAATATATCATTGACACATCTGTAGAATTGAATCGGGCTATCGATCTTGGGAAAAGAGTCCTATTTGAAGGTGCCCAAGGGGTTATGTTAGATATTGATCAAGGAACTTACCCATTTGTAACTTCATCAAACCCGATCGCTGGAGGAGTAACAATTGGTTCGGGGGTTGGTCCAACTAAAATTAATCATGTTGTGGGGGTTTCTAAGGCTTATACCACTCGAGTAGGGGATGGACCATTCCCAACAGAATTAAAGAATGAGATTGGCGACCAAATCAGGGAAATTGGTCGTGAATACGGAACGACTACTGGAAGGGCGCGAAGAGTCGGTTGGTTTGACAGCGTAGTTGTAAGACATGCTGCAAGAGTCAGCGGGATTACAGAGCTCTCACTTAACTCCATCGATGTTTTGACTGGGATACCTGAATTAAGGATTTGTACAGCCTACTTGTATAAAGGAAAAGTATTAGAAAACTTTCCCGCTAACTTAAATGTTTTGGCTGAGTGCACACCAATTTATGAAACTCTGCCGGGCTGGGAGGAAGACTTGACGAAGGTTAGCAGTCTTCATCAGCTGCCGGTTAATGCTAGACATTATATTGAACGGGTCTCGCAGTTAACAGGAATCCCGTTAGCGATTTTCTCGGTCGGCCCTAATAGAGAACAAACAATAATGGTCAAAGGTGTCTTTGCCTAGAACTTAAGGTCCATTTCTTAAAAATGGACCTTAGATATTTTTTGCCAACTTTTCCGCTAAAAAAAGATTGCATTATTAACAGTTACATGTTACTATACATATTGTGTTTTAAAAACCACATTCTTTTGGGCCATTAGCTCAGCAGGTAGAGCACCTGACTTTTAATCAGGGTGTCACAGGTTCAAATCCTGTATGGCTCACCATAATCATATCTGGTTCGGTAGCTCAGTCGGTAGAGCAGAGGACTGAAAATCCTCGTGTCGGCGGTTCGATTCCGTCCCGAACCACCATTCATTTTTAAATATGGTAATGTTAAGATCCTGTTATTATGCAGGGTCTTTTTGTTTGTCAATGACCGAATAATCTTCCACTTGCTGGGACAAACCCTGCTGTGATAAAGTGGTGGTAAATATTCATGGGCATTTCATTTATTTCAATGAATGGAAGGAGGATTGCTATGTCGGTCTATGATATCAGCGAATTTAAAGTACTGGCGAATAAACAACTATACAGAAATAACCCGCCTAAAGTTCACAAGTGCGCCATAGTTATCAAGCACGTTCAGGAAAATAAAAAGCATCTAATAATCGGTACATTAGTAGGAACCATTGTCGCAGGCTCCTCATTAGGTATCCTAAACTATAAAATAAACAGTATCAAGCTATACCATGTTTACCTTGACGGAAAAAGAATCGGCACAGTTAACAATAGAGCGCTTGTTGATATTTGGCAAAGCCAAGAGCTTAGAAAGGCGCAGCTTATTTATGGATTAAAGAATTTAGAACTTCAGAACTCTATAACGTACCAAATTGAAAATAAATATAAAGGAGAATATGACAATATAACTGCTTTAGAGATTCTAAGAAATAACTTAGCAATTGAAGCCAAGGGGGCAGAACTAATTATCGATGGGCAGTCTTACGGAATCGTTCGTGATAAGGCGATAATTGATCAATTTATAACTGATCTTAAACAGGGTTATATTAGAAGTGAGGGAAAAGACGGCGAAGTTACTACTTCCTCCTTATCCCTAGAAAGCAGTGAGAAAGTTTTAACAGAAAAGGTCGATATTAAAGAAAATATCATGATTCATGAGGTTAAGGTTCCTCCGGAGCAGATTATTGATGATGAGACATTTCTAAAGTTGATTCAAAAGGAACAACTTACAGTTATTAGTGAGGAAACAGTAACTCGACTAGAAGAAATATCCTTTAAGATTTCTTATAAATATGACGAAACAATGTTTGAAAATGAAACAAAGCTCTTAAAAAAAGGAGTAAATGGTCAAAAGGAAGTTCAGTACGCTATTATTAAAGAAAATGGGATAGAAGTAGAAAAAAGATTAATCAGTGAGGATATATTAGAGCAACCAACTGATCAAGAAATGCTTAAAGGTACAAAGGCTATTCCGGCAAAGGGTTCGGGAGTGCTAGCTTGGCCAACGGTCGGCGGAGTAATAACCAGCGGGTACGGACCAAGATCCGATAGTTTTCACTATGCAATTGATATCTCGGGAGTAACCGATGATACAATTAAAGCAGCTGATAATGGGAAAATAATCTTTACAGGAACCAAGAGCGGTTATGGAAAAACGGTAATAATTGATCATGGAAATGGGATAGTAACCCTGTATGCCCACTTAAACGAAATCAGCGTAGCAGTAGGGGATCTAATTGCTAAGGAGCAAAAGATCGGTATCATGGGCAGCACAGGACGTTCAACTGGAAAGCACCTGCATTTTGAAGTGTTGATAAATGATGAACCAAAAAACCCGCTAAACTATATTGGAATATAGTTTATAAAAGATAGGAGGCCGAAAGGCTTCTTTTTTCTATATAATAACAACTA
>Ga0209346_1000844_pt1 | contig 21384 bp, 21 predicted proteins | sample AutmiccommunBRH9_FD_187381 | JGI IMG/M metagenome (GOLD analysis project Ga0209346, IMG submission 187381) | Deep subsurface microbial communities from Mt. Terri, Switzerland - Autotrophic microbial communities BRH/9 (SPAdes) (version 2) | ecosystem: Environmental > Aquatic > Deep subsurface >...
TCCCCCTCCCCAAAGCTTCGCTTCAGGGAGGATATAGCAAGAGAAAATATCGTCACTCCCCGCAGCTTCATTTCCACCTCAACCCCTGCCCGCGCCAGATCATAGGCCCGCTTGCCGTCAATCTTGAGCGCCGAATATTTCGGCGGTATCTGCTCGATCGGTCCGGTAAACTGCGGCAATACGGCTTCAATGTCGGACAGTGTCGGCCGATGGTCGGAAGTTTCCGTTACCGCCCCTTCGACATCCAGCGTCTCGGTCTCCGTCCCGAAGCCGATAGTGAATTCGTAAATCTTCGAAGCATCGAGCATCCGTCCGCACAGCTTGGTCGCCTCGCCGATGGCGATCGGCAAGACCCCGGTCGCCAGCGGGTCCAGCGTTCCGCCATGCCCGACCTTCAGCTTGTCCTTGCCCTTGCCGAGAAGCCCGGCCTCGCGCAAATTCCGCTTCACCGCCCCGACCGCCTGCGTCGAGCCCAGTTCCAGCGGCTTGTCGAGGATGATCCAGCCGTGATGTTTCAAGAGTGCCACTCTTCCTTCAGCAGCCCGAAAACCGCCGTATCCCGCACATAGCCGGTCCAGGTAATCCGGTTCCTGCGCAGCGTGCCCTCAAGTTTAGCCCCCAGTTTCAGCACTGCTGCCATGGAACGCTTGTTGCGGGTATCCACACGAAACTCAATGCGGGTGAAGCCTTGGGAGAACGCGTGATCGATCATCAGCTTTTTCATGACATCGTTGAAGCCGCTACCGCGCACCGACGGTGCGATATAGGTGCCGCCGATCTCCACGACGCCGAAACTATCCGGATTGATGTAGTTGGTCATGCCGACAACCATGTCTGTTTCGCTATTGATCACTGCAAAGCGGACCCAGTTGCTGGTGTCGTGAAAAGCCTCGATCGCCTTGTCGAAATTCTCGTCGAGCATCGACACCGGATAGATATCCCAGATTTCCTGATCTTCCGCACAGGCAGCGCGCAGCGGCTCAAGATGATGCTCGGCCAGCGGCTCGAGCCGCACGCGACCCTGTTCCAATATCCTCGATAATTCAGCCATTCAGCCGCTCCCGGAAATGCTTGCGGCACAGCGCCAGATAGCTTTCGTTGCCGCCGATTTCGGTCTGGGCACCGGCGGCAATCGCTCGGCCCGCTTCATCGATCCGCAAGTTCATCGTCGCCTTGCGTCCGCATTCGCACACCGCCTTCAGCTCGATCAGGCTGTCGGCAATGCCGAGCAGCTTGGCCGATCCGGGAAACAAATTGCCCTGGAAATCCGTGCGCAGACCATAGCAAAGCACCGGAATACCCGCCTCGTCCGCCAGTCGCGCCAATTGCCAGACCTGCTCTTCGGTGAGAAACTGGGCCTCGTCGATCATCACGCATGCCAGCTTGCCCTGCTCATGCTCTGCGCTGACCGCAGCCAGCAAATCCGTGTCCTCGCCAAAGCGGTGCGCATCTGCGTGCAGGCCAATCCGCGAGGCGATCGCGCCAAAGCTCATGCGGTTGTCAATCGCCGCGGTCCACAGCATCACCTTCATGCCGCGCTCGCCATAGTTGAACGCCGCCTGCAGGAGGTTGCTGGATTTGCCGGCGTTCATCGAGGCATAATAGAAATAGAGCTTGGCCATAAGCGTCGGTCCATAACCGTTCGTGCTGAGCCTGTCGAAGCACTTTTGCGCCCCGAAACCTTCCTTCGACAGGCTCAGCACGAACGAATTCAGTCCTCGCTAGCGTCCTTCGACAAATCCTGCGCAACCTTGGGATTGTTGAGCAGGCTTTCGATATGCTCCGCCGTATCAAAGCTGTCGTCGGCCAGGAATTTCAGCTTGGCCGCATATTTCATCTGCACCCGCTTCGCGACTTCCTTCTGGAAAAAGGCGGTATTGGTCCTGAGCGCCTTCAGCACATCCGCCTCGTTTGCACCCAGCAGCGGCTTCACGAACACCGTCGCATGGCGCAGATCGGGCGACATGCGCACTTCCGTAACACTCACGCTGGTCGCGGTCAGCAGTTCATCGTGCACCTCGCCGCGCATCAGCAGGTCTGACAATATATGCCGAACCTGTTCACCCACACGCAGCAGGCGGACCGAGCGGCCTTCCGGAGATGTATCGTTATATTTTGCCACAATTATAAAGCCTCAAATTCGTCATGCTGAACTTGGTTCAGCATCCAGAGAGGCCAACACAAAGGGTGCGACTATCCGCTCTGGATCCCGGACCTGGCCGGGATGACGGGTATATCAAAGAATCCGTTCTTTCTCCGTGACCTGGAAGACTTCGAGCATATCGCCTGGCTTGATATCATTGGTATCTTCCAGAACCGCGCCACATTCCATGCCGGCGCGGACTTCCTCGACATCGTCCTTGAAGCGCCGCAGCGACGCGATAGTCGTCGCGCTAACAATGACATCGTCGCGGGTAAGACGTGCGAACAGACCCTTGCGCAAGGAACCTTCGGTAACCAGCAAGCCGGCTGCCTTGTCCTTCTTGCCCGATTTGAACACTTCCTTGACTTCTGCGCGGCCAACGACATTCTCGATCTTTTCCGGACCCAGTTCACCGGCCATTTCGGCGCGGATATCGTCGGTCAGATCATAGATGATATCGAAATATTTGAAGCGGACGCCGTCGCGCTTCGCAATTTCCCGCGCCTTGGCATTGGGACGCACGTTGAAACCGATGATCGGTGCCTTGCTTGCTCCGGCCAGGGTGACGTCCGATTCCGTGATCGCACCGACACCGCTGTGCAGGATGCGCACCTTGATATCGTCGTTCGAAATCTTGTTCAGCGCCTGCACGATCGCTTCGGTCGAACCCTGCACGTCGGCTTTCACCAGTACCGGGAATTCCACCGCGCTGTTGGCCGCCGCAGAGAACATATTCTCCAGGCTGGTCGGCGCCTGCGTGGTGCGCTTCAGCTTCTGCTGTTCGGCACGATAGGCAGCCACTTCGCGGGCCCGCGCCTCGTTCTCGACCACGGTCAGCTTGTCACCGGCAGACGGAACGCCCGAGATACCCAGCACTTCGACCGGAGTCGAGGGACCTGCTTCCTTGATCTGCTGACCCTTGTCGTCGATCATCGCCCGAACCTTGCCGGTCTGCGAACCGACAACGAACACATCACCGCGTTTCAACGTGCCCCGTTCGATCAATACCGTTGCGACCGGACCACGGCCGATATCGAGCTTCGCCTCGACCACAGCGCCTTCGGCCGGACGGTCAGGACGCGCCTTCAGTTCCAGCAATTCCGCCTGAACGTGAATCTTGTCCATCAGCTCGTCGAGCCCGATTTTCTTGAGTGCCGAAACCTCGGCATCAAGCACGTCACCGGACATTTCCTCGACGATGATTTCATGCTCGAGCAGACGGGTGCGAACCGTTGTCGGATCCGCGCCTTCCTTGTCGATCTTGTTGATCGCCACGATCATCGGCACGCCGGCCGCCTTGGTGTGGTTGATCGCCTCGATCGTCTGCGGCATCAAGCCATCATCGGCGGCGACGACCAGGATCACGATATCGGTGACATTGGCCCCGCGCATCCGCATTTCGGTAAAGGCTTCGTGACCCGGCGTATCGAGGAAGGTAACCTTGTCGCCGTTTTTCATTGTCACCTGATAGGCACCGATATGCTGGGTGATGCCACCTGCTTCTCCGGCGACCACATCGGTGCCGCGCAGGGCGTCGAGCAGCGAGGTCTTGCCGTGATCGACATGACCCATGATCGTGACGACCGGGGCACGCGGCTTCAGCGTTTCTTCCGGATCGACATCGGCCTGGGTATCGATTTCCACATCGGACTCGGACACGCGCTGGATATTATGGCCGAATTCCTCGACCAGCAATTCGGCGGTGTCCTGGTCGATCGTCTGGTTGACGGTGACCATCGAGCCCATGTTGAACAGGGATTTGACCAGATCGGCTCCCTTTTCGCCCATGCGCTTCGCCAGTTCCTGCACGGTAATCGCTTCCGGCACGATGACGGAACGGATCTGCTTTTCGCGCGGCTCGCTTGGCCGCCCGGAGCGCTGGGACCGTTTTTCCTTTTCTCGCGCGCGCTTCAGTGCCGCCAGCGAGCGGGCCCGCGCCGCACCGTCTTCGCCGCGCAATGCCCGGTTTACGGTCAGCTTTCCGGATTGACGTCGATCGCGATCCTCGCGCCCGACTTTCTGCTTTTCCTTTTCCTTCTCCGGTTTCGGCCGTTTTGGCGATTCCACCGGGGTAAATTTACGGGCCGGGGGCCGCGCATCGGTCTTGGCGACCGGTGCATCCGCACTGGCGGGCTCGACTACAGCGGAAATATCGGCAGCGGCGTTCTCGGCTGCAGCAATTCCTTCCTGCGCCTTGCGCGCCTGTTCTTCTTCGGCCTGACGATTTTCCTCAGCGCGCTTTTTCTCTTCGGCGGTCTGCTCTTTCTTCTCGAGCGTGTCACGTTTGCGCGCTTCCTGCATCGCCTCGAGACGAGCCTCTTCGGCCTCGCGCAGCAGTTTTGCCTGCAACTCCTGACGAGTCAGTCCGTCATCCGACTTGGGCGCGACCGGCTGCTTTTTCGGCGCAGCCCTGGGAGCCGGAGCCGGAGCAGGCACAGGAGTTTCCTTGACGATTTCCCGCGCCGCTTCCTGTGCCCCAGGCTTGCCCACCAGCTTCTTGCGCTTGACTTCGACCACGACCTTGTTGGTGCGTCCGTGGCTGAACGTCTGTTTGACTTCGCCAGGTTCGACCGAACGCTTCAACCCGAGGGGTTTGCGTGCAGATTTTGGCGTATCTTTTGTTTCTTCACTCATCGAACAGACTTAATCCTTAAAATAGTAATTACTGCAATTTCACCTCCGGCTTTTCCAGGCCGGATCACGCAACGCTCTTTTCGGCACCATTGTCGACTCTATCCGAACTGATAAAGTGCAGCCATCGATTCAGGCTGTGCGAAATCCGCGCCGCCGCGCGCTTGTCGGTTATCCCGATATGTACCACATTCTGGCGGCCCAATGCCACAGAAAGCCCCTGCCGGTCCACCGGCAATATCAGGCCGCGAATATTTTCGCCTTCCCGGTCACTTCCCACCCGCCACGCCTGATCCAGCTTGGCGCATCCATCGCGGCCGGCATCGGCCGCATGGAGCAGCATATTGAGATCGTTCTGGCGAGCGGCGGTTTCGATCTTTTCGGAGCCGGTGAGCAACGTGCCGCCGCGGGCCTCGAGGCCCAGGCGGTCCAGCGTGGAACGTTCGAGCGCGGATTCAAGCAATTCCGGCAGATTTTCCGGAATCTCGAACTGACCGGTCTTGAACGCCCGTGCCAGCGCGCCCTTCAACTGGCCTTTCGCCAGTGCCGTTTCCAGAGCGGCGCGATTGACGCCAATCCACGCGCCTCGACCCGGCGCCTTTGCCCGCACATCGGGTGCGATCTGACCGTCGGGTCCCATCGCAAGACGCATCAATTGCTCCTGGGGAAGGCTTTCCCCGGTCAATATGCATTTACGATAAGGCGCGTGATCTAGAGGTTTAGACCGCGTCTCATTGGGGGGTTTCCGCATCTGCGTCCTCCCCGGTTACTTCAGTTGCGGTCGCCGCTGGTTCATCTTCATCCTCGAACCAGTGCGCGCGCGCAGCCATGATGATCTCGTTGCCCTGCTCTTCGGTCAGGCCATATTTGGCAAGCACACCATCGGGCTCGGGCTTGCGATTGTCATTGCGACGGCGGGGTTCCGATTTCCGCTTCAGCACCAGTTCGTCCGTCGCCAGATCGGCGACGTCATCCAGCGTCTTGAGACCAGCTTCACCAAGCGTCACCAACATGGCTTCGGTCAGGTGTGGCAATTCGGCGATCGCATCCTCGACGCCCAGTTCGGTACGCTTTTCCCGTGCAGCCGCTTCGCGCCGTTCCAGGGCTTCAAGGGCACGATTCTGCAGTTCGGCCGCCAGCTCCTCGTCAAAGCCTTCGATGCTGGAAATTTCTTCCGGTGCAACATAGGCCACTTCTTCGAGTTCGCTGAAGCCTTCGGCCACCAGCAGTTGCGACAGTGTCTCGTCAACGTCCAGATCTTCCTGGAACATCTCGGTGCGCGCGGCAAACTCGGCCTGCCGCTTCTCGCTGGAATCCGCCTCGGTCATGATGTCGATAGCCAGACCGGTCAACTGCGATGCCAGACGGACATTCTGGCCGCGACGGCCGATGGCGAGGCTGAGCTGGTCATCGGGAACGACGACTTCGATCCGGCCCTCTTCCTCGTCGATGACCACACGGCTGACGGTAGCAGGCTGCAAGGCGTTGACGACGAAGGTTGCAATATCTTCCGACCAGGGAATGATGTCGATTTTCTCGCCCTGCATTTCCTGCACGACGGCCTGCACGCGGCTGCCCTTCATGCCGACGCAAGCACCGACCGGATCGATCGAGCTGTCATGGCTGATCACGCCGATCTTGGCGCGCGAACCGGGGTCGCGAGCCGCAGCCTTGATTTCGATGATGCCGTCATAAATTTCCGGCACTTCCTGGGCGAACAGATGCCGCATGAAATCAGGATGCGCGCGCGAAAGGAAAATCTGCGGTCCGCGGTTTTCGCGGCGCACATCGAGGATCAGGGCACGGACGCGATCACCAACCCGTGCGGCTTCGCGCGGAATCTGCTGGTCGCGCCGGATAACACCCTCGGCACGCCCCAGATCGACGACCACATGGCCAAATTCGACCGACTTGACGACACCGGTGATGATCTCGCCCGAGCGGTCCTTGAACTCTTCGAACTGCCGCTCGCGTTCGGCATCGCGAACCTTCTGGAAAATCACCTGCTTGGCGGATTGCGCATCGATACGCCCGAGATCGACTTCGGGCAGCGGGTCGACGATGAAGTCACCGACCTTGGCGCCTGGCTCGAGCTTCTCGGCCTGCTTTATATCGACCTGCTTGAAATAATCCTCGACCTCGTCAACCACTTCGACAACACGCCACAAACGCAAGTCACCTGTTCTGACGTCGAATTTTGCGCGAATGTCATTCTCGGCACCATAGCGGGCGCGGGCTGCCTTCTGGATTGCCTCCTCGAGCGCCTCGATCACGATCGCCTTGTCGATCATCTTTTCCGTCGCAACGGCGGTCGCGATAGCCAGCAATTCGGCTTTGTTGGCTGAAATAGCACTGCCCATGATTAGTCTTCCTGTTCTTCCAAAGTCTGTTCTTCAATTTCGTCCGCACCATCTGTCGAAACCGGCACGGTTGCAGCAATCAGGGCGTCGGTCAGAATCAGTTTCGCGCTATGGACATTTGCCAAGGGCGTCTCCTGACTTCCCGTCTCGCGATCGTCAATCTTTATCGTCTCGCCCTCTATGCCCGCCAGAATGCCGCGCAACTGTTTTTTTCCGGCGATAGCTTCGACCAGATTGATTCTTGCCTCGTGTCCCGACCAGTTTTGATAATCTTTCGCGCGGGTTAGCGGGCGATCAATTCCCGGAGAGCTGACTTCCAGCCGATAGGCATGATCGATCGGATCACGCCCCTCTTCTTCCAGAAGATCGAATTTTGCCGAAATCCGCCGGGACAGGGCCGCGCAATCATCGATGCCAAGCTGTCCGGTATCCGGGCGTTCGGCCATGATCTGCAACGTTGGCTCTTCGGCCCCGGATACGAACTGCACCCGCACCAGATCGAAGCCCAAAGCATCTGCTTCGGGCCGGATCAGCTGGGTCAGGACGGCGATATCAGTCAATAAAATTCCATTTCCAAATACAAGAGCTTGGTTGCCGGCCCCGTCTGGCGCCAGCCCCTTCAAATCTCAAAATGTTGGGATGCATGTTATTTAGGGACAGATTCTCGAAATTGCAACGCCTGAATCAGGCCGACATGACATTATAGGCAAGCAGTCCCAGATAGAGGAACAGCAATATTGCGCCTTCCCGGCGGGATATCCTTCGGCCGGTTGCCGCGAAGATGAAAAGCAATATCGAGGCGGCGATCAGGAACGGGAGGGCGAAATTGGTAATTTCGCCGGGAATGGTACCCGGAGCGATAATGGCAGTGACGCCGCCAATAAGAAGCAGATTAAAGATATTGGAGCCCAGCACATTGCCCAGTGCAACCGCACTTGCGCCTTTGTAGGCAGCGATCACGGAGGTCACCAGTTCCGGCAGCGATGTGCCGATCGCGATCACCGTCAGGCCGATAACCGCTTCGCTCATCCCGACCAGCCGCGCCAGATCAACCGCACCTTCGACCAGCCACCGCCCGCCCAGCACGATCATTACCAGACCGACGATCAAAATCAGGATCGAACGCCAGAGCGGTTGCACGTCATGCAGATGAGTATCCGCGATCTCCAGAGTCTCGGCTTTTTCGTGCAAGGCACTGGCACCAACCGGCTGGGTCTTTTCGGCCTGATACGCATAGACAAGATAAGCTGCCAGCAGCACCAGAAATCCGGTACCGACAGCAACCGTGATGCCCGTCGTGCTTGCCACCAGCCACAAGATAATCGTTGCCACCAGCGCCAGACCGCCATCCCGCCACAACGGCCCCCTCGGCACCACGACCGGCAGGATCAGCGATGCGATACCGAGAATGAGCATGCTGTTGGCGAGGTTGGAACCGACAATATTGCCCCATGCGATGCCTGGCGATCCGGCACGTGCCGCTTCGACGCTGGCCACCAGTTCAGGGGCTGATGTGCCAAAGCCGACGATGGTCAGGCCGATCAACAGCTCCGACATTCCGGCACGTTCGGCCACCCGGACCGCGCCGCGTACCAGCAACTCCCCGCCCACAATCAATATGATGAAACCCGCGAGCAGCAGAAGGAGCGGAATCAGCATGATCTACGCACAGCCCTTTTAGCCATTGCGCTTGCCCAGCAGTTTGAGCCGCAACGCGTTGAGCTTGATGAAGCCTTCTGCATCCTTCTGGTCATAGGCGCCGGCATCATCCTCGAAGGTCACGACTTTCTCGCTGTAGAGACTGTCCGGAGATTTCCGCCCGACCACGCTCACCGAACCCTTGTAAAGCTTGAGCCGGACCGTACCGTTGACCCGCGCCTGGCTGTGGTCGATCGCCGCCTGCAGCATTTCGCGCTCCGGCGAGAACCAGAAGCCGTTGTAAACCAGTTCAGCGTAGCGCGGTGCCAGTTCATCCTTCAGATGCGCCGCTCCGCGATCCAGCGTCAGCTGCTCGATCCCGCGATGGGCGGCATGATAGATCGTGCCGCCGGGCGTTTCATACATGCCGCGCGATTTCATGCCGATATAGCGGTTCTCGACCAGATCGAGCCGGCCGATGCCATGTTCCCGGCCATATTCGTTGAGCTTTTCGAGCAGGGTTGCGGGGCTCATGCCCTCGCCATTGATGGCGACACCGTCGCCGCCCACAAAATCGATCGTGATATATTCCGGTATATCCGGCGCCTCCTCGGGATTGCGGGTGCGCGAATAGACATAGTCCGGAACTTCTTCCCACGGATCCTCGAGTACCTTGCCCTCCGAAGACGTGTGCAGCATGTTGGCGTCGGTCGAAAACGGCGCCTCGCCCCGCTTGTCCTTCGGAATCGGAATCTGGTGTTTTTCGGCAAATTCAATCAGCCGGGTACGGCTGGTCAAATCCCACTCGCGCCAGGGGGCAATCACTTTGACATCCGGGCTCAGGCCATAATAGCCCAGTTCGAAACGAATCTGGTCATTGCCCTTGCCGGTGGCGCCATGCGCTACTGCATCGGCACCGGTCAGCTTGGCAATCTCGATCTGGCGCTTGGAAATAAGCGGTCGCGCAATCGAGGTACCGAGCAGATACAGGCCCTCGTACAGAGCATTCGCCCGCATCATCGGAAAGACGAAATCCCGGACGAATTCCTCACGCAAATCATCGATGAATATATGTTCCGGCTTCACCCCCAGCGTTTCCGCAACCCGGCGCGCTGGCCCTAGTTCCTCCCCCTGGCCCAGGTCGGCGGTAAAGGTCACGACTTCACATTGATATTCCTGTTGCAGCCATTTCAGGATGACGCTGGTGTCAAGGCCGCCGGAAAAGGCCAAAACCACACGCTTAACGGAATCGCTCATTTGCTTTGCTTTCGATGAGTTGAGCGCCGCGCCTAACAGGCTCCAATTTTCGGCGCAATATGATATATGGACAATATGGGGAGGACAAAATGCCGAAAACAACCACCAAAACCCGGGAAACCGACGCGGACGTTGAAGCGTTCATGGCAAAGGTGGAACCCGAAGGCCGGCGCGAAGAAGCCAAGACCTTGATCGAACTCTTCGGCCGCGTCACCGGCGAAGAACCAAAAATATGGGGAACCAACCTCGTCGGATTTGGCAGCTACCATTATAAATATGAAAGTGGCCGGGAAGGAACATCGCTCCGTACCGGATTTTCGCCTCGGAAGGCGAAGCTCAGTCTCTATCTGATGGGCACCTGCTCCACCCCCGCTGCTCAGGCCGAGCAGGACCGGCTGCTTGGCCTGCTGGGCAAGCATGGTCTGGGCAAGTCCTGTCTCTACATCAACCGGCTCGAACAGGTTGATCTCGCTGTCCTGGAGCAGCTTGTTCGGAACAACTGGAACCTGATGAACGAACGCTATCCGGATTGATCCCAAGCTTCTCTTTCCGTGCCATTGCATAGGCACGGGCCGATCTGTGGTCGATAGCAAGGGGCGATCAAGACGATGGTGCTTTCAATAGCGACAATAACTGCCACCATCAATCGCCGCGCAAGCCTCTTTCTGTTTCGCCAATATAATCCCGCGTCAGCGGCAACGTCCGGCGGTTGCGGCTGAACTGAATCTGGTAGTTGCACATGCCGCCGCTTTCAAACGCCGCTGTGGCCCCGGACAGATAGAATATCCACATCCGGTAGAATCGCTCGTCATAAAGCCCGATGATCTTTTCGCGGTTGCGCACCGTCCGCCTGTACCATTCGCGCAAGGTCAAGGCATAGTGTAGCCGCAGATTTTCGATATCGGTCGCAATCAGGCGGGATTGCTCGCTCGCGGCCAATGTCTCGCTCAGCGCGGGAATATAGCCGCCCGGGAATATATATTTGCGGGTGAAGGCATCGGTCGTGCCCGGCCCCCCCATCCGCCCGATCGTGTGCAACAGCATGACGCCCTCGTCGGTCATCAGATTGGCGCAGCAACGGAAAAATGTCGGGTACATGGGCGTTCCCACATGTTCGAACATTCCGACCGAGACGATGCGGTCAAATGATCCGGCCTCTCGCGCCGCGAGGTCACGATAGTCGATTAGCTCAAACTTGACCTTGTCGGCAACACCTGCCTGGTCCGCGCGTTCCCGAGCCTTTTTCACCTGCTCTTCGCTCAGCGTGATGCCAAGCACCTCGGCTCCGGTCATGCGATGCAGATAGAGGGCCATGCCGCCCCAGCCGCAGCCAATGTCAAGCACTCGCTGCCCTGCCCTCAGATCCATCTTGGCCGCAATATGCGCCTTTTTGTCGGTCTGCGCTTGCTCAAGCGTGATGTCCGGTCCGCGCCGGACCATATCCCAATAGGCACAACTATACTGGAGATCCTCGTCCAGAAACAGCTCATACAGGTCATTGCCGATATCATAATGATGCGCGACATTGCGTTTCGATCGACCGCGAAAGTTGAACCGATCAATGCTGGCCGCGACGTTATCGCGCACTTTCGTGAACGGGCCCGGCTCCCGCAACTCGCCCCCCCGTTCGAACGGCCGGTTGGCTCGCAACAGCTGGATCAGTTGCATGATGTCGCCCTGTTCGACGATCAAACGGCCGTCCATGAAACATTCGGCCGCGCCGAGACGCGGATCGAGCATGATTTGCCGGGTGACGCCTTTGTCGGCAAGCCGGATTGCGACATCGGGGTAGCCGGGCACTGGCGTCCCGAAACTTTCGGTAGATCCGTCGGCATGGATGACCCGCAACGAACCTTTCTCAACGGCCTTTTTCAGAAATTTGCCCAATATCGACATATTACCCTCCCGGACACCGACTTTCCTTGATCAGATACCGGCATACCATTCATAATTTGCGACGTCTTGCCAATATCCGCCTTTGCCTTCGCCAATGCCAGCCAGCGATGCGACCGCCTCGACGCCGGTCACATATTTGGCGTGCTTGTAGCCCAACTGGCGCTCGACCCTGAGCCGCAGCGGCGCCCCGTTGGCCACGGGCAGCGGTTCTCCGTTCAACTGATGCGCCAATATGGTCTGCGGGTGAAAGCCATCCAGCAGATCAATGCTTTCATAATAAGGCCGTCCTCCCAGACGGTCAGCACAATGAAAAACCAGAAACCGGGCGCTCTCGTGCAATTGCGCAATATCGAGCAGGATCTTCAGCGGAACCCCGGTCCATTGCCCAATCGCGCTCCATCCCTCGACGCAATCATGGCGGGTGATCTGGGTCCGCTGGGGCAGCTTCTGCAGCGCCGCGAGGCTGAACATCTGGGGCTCGACGAACAATCCTGTCAGCCGAAGCTGCCAGTCGGCAAATCCCTGTGCCGCGCTGGCCCGATAGTCGGATGTCCCCGGATCGCGCGTCCCATTGGCCCGAAAGACAGGCGAGAGATCGGTAGCACCATATTCACTGGCCAGTTCCATCCGGTCACCCAAGGCGCGCTGCACCATGAAATTGGCGGTTTCGGCACTGGCCAGTATATCCTGAAAGGCCGGACTGCGAGTCAGTGCGTCGCAGCCGGTTAGCAGACTGCCGACACCGATCGCTGCACCGCTGATCAAATTTCTCCGCGTCAATATCGTCACCCGTCGCTCCCTCTTCCATTGCCGCCGGTAATCATCGCCCAAGTCTGCCGCACTGGCCGGGAAATCAGGACCATCAGCATATGGATCAGGAAAAAAAGCACCAGCAGAAATGCGGCAATGAAATGCACCGACCGGGCAGACTGGCGGCCACCGAACAAGTCGGTGAGAAACGGCCAGTTGGCGTCCATTGCGGGGGACATGGCGAGTCCGGTAATGATCATCAGCGGCAGCAGAATGAATATCACGCCGATATAGGTCAGTTTCTGGACAATATTATATGGCTTGCCTGCAGACTGCCGGATTGCTGAAATCCGGCTGTGATCGCGGATTGATCGCCCGATATTCGAGGGCCGCCATTCGTCCCTGCGCATGCGCAGATCTTTCTGGATATGCTGGTTCCATAGCGACCGCATCATGAACAGCGCCAGCCCAAGGCTGAATATCCAGGCAAAGAAAAAATGCCAGCGGCGACCGTCGGCCAGGCTGTAGTACGAAGGAATGGTCGCCCAGCCGGGAAAGGCCCATGTCTGGATCCGGCCCTCACTGTCCTGCCAGTTTCCCAATATCCCGGTGGTGTTGATACGCATTTCGCCGACCCGCAGATAGCCGATGCGGTCGGAAGAACCGACTGCCATCCATGCATGGTCGGTATTGGCTCCATATTCGCCCCAGTAAAGCCGCGGATGCGCGTTGAAGATGGTCAGACCGCTCATCAGCAATATCAAAAGGCACAGCGCATTGATCCAGTGCCACAGCCTGGTGGTCAGGCGATGCCGCGGCTGGTCGGGTATATTGGCTTTCTCCTGCATGACCATACTCTACCCGCTCGTTCGCCATTGCCAAGCCCGTCCTTGCATCAGCCACTGTTGTAGATTCGCAACACAGCTCAGCAGAAAGACATTTGCGACAATTTTAATCCAGGCATGCAGTTGTTGTTCATCTTGCAAATCTTATATGCCTATATGTCCTCGAAAGAAGAATTGTAATATAAAAAAGTAGTGGACATTAAATAGTAAACCCAAGGAACAAAATAAATGAAAAATGTAACAATAGCAGTCGCTATTGCAGCATCTGTGCTTGCATCCCCCGCAATGGCTCAGAACAATAGCGATTTTTCTGGCGTAAAAGCTACAGCAATTGCCGGATATGATAATATTGATCTCGATATTGCCGGTGTCGATAATGTCGAAGGATTCCTCTATGGCGGAACCCTTGGCTATGACGTCCAGTCGGGCAACATGGTTTATGGTGCCGAGGTGGAAGCCACAGAATCCACCGGCAAGATTTCCAATGCTGCCGGTCGGATCGAAGCCGGCCGCGATCTCTATGCCGGCGCTCGTCTCGGCTATGTCGTAAGCGATTCCGCGCTGCTTTATGCCAAGGCGGGCTACACCAATGCGCGTGTATCTTCCCCCGGAATTGGCGGCGAAAACGGTGATGGCATCCGCGTCGGTGCCGGTGTCGAGTACAAGCTCAGTGGCAATATGTTTGCTCGCGGCGAATATCGCTACAGCAACTATGAGGATGGCATTTCCCGCAATCAGGGTCTCGTCAGCCTGGGCATGAAATTCTAGTCCACCTGGACTGAACGCGAAGCGGGGGGCGGGTAGCAGTATCCGCCCCTTTTTTTCTTCGAAGGACAGTCCCTTTTCCCCCCAATTTATGCTCATGCGTGCAAAGACGGAATCTCATGCGCGCTTGCAAAAAGGTAATCAGGATCGACACTGATCCGCTTGCCCCCAATGCGGTATCGCCGGGATGACAGGTGGGAGATATTCTATGCTTATCCGGCCAGGCTGCGATGAAAGAACCGGGTGAAGTCGTCGGCGGCGGCGAGGTCAGAGCCCGTGCCATGCCGGATCGGATGGTGGGAATTGACGTAATGGCCGTCGCCTAGCCCAGAGCCGCCTGTTTCTCGTCGGCCAGACGATCCAGTTCAGCCCTGCTCTTCTTTTCGCTTGCGGATTTCAACTGGCCGCAGGCCGCCATGATATCGCGGCCTCTGGGCGTCCGGATCGGCGCGCTGATTCCAGCGTCGAAAATGATCTTCGAGAAAGCCTTGATCCGCTCCGGTGACGAACATTCATAGTCCGAACCGGGCCACGGATTGAACGGGATCAGGTTGACCTTGGCCGGCAGATCATAATTGCGCAGCAGGTTGACCAGCTCGCGCGCATCCTGGTCGCTGTCATTCTTGTCCTTCAGCATCACATATTCGAAAGTAATCCGCCGCGCATTATTTGCACCCGGATAATCGGCGCAGGCCTGCAGCAATTCTTGGATCGAATATTTACGGTTAAGCGGCACGATCTCGTCCCTTGTTTCCTTGTTCACCGCGTGCAGGGAAATCGCGAGATTGACGTTGATCTCGGCTCCCGCTCGCGCGATCATCGGCACGACGCCGCTGGTTGACAGCGTGATCCGTCGCCGGGACAGAGCCAGCCCGTCACCATCCATCACGATCTTCATCGCATCGCGCACATTCTCGAAATTATACAAGGGCTCGCCCATGCCCATCAGCACGATATTGGTGAGCAGACGCCCATCCGACCTGTAGGCCTGGTTATATTCCCTGGTATTTTCCGCTTCCTCGTCGTCGGCAAAATCCATAACGCCTTTCGGCCATTCGCCCAGCGCATCCCGCGCCAGCATCACCTGACCGACAATCTCGCCGGGGGTCAGGTTGCGCACCAGCCGCATCGTGCCGGTGTGGCAGAAGCGGCAGTTGAGCGTACAGCCCACCTGGCTGGAGATGCACAATGTACCGCGATCCTCATCCGGGATGAAGACCATTTCATAATCCTGGCTATCGGCCGAGCGCAGCAGCCATTTGCGGGTGCCATCCTCCGACAGATGTGCCTCGACGATCTCCGGCCGCCCAACGACAAAGCGTTCCGCCAGCCAGGGGCGCAGCGTCTTGCCGAGATCGGTCATCTGGTGAAAATCGGTGACCCCGCGGTGATAGATCCAGTGAAACAGCTGCTTTGACCGCAGCTTGGCCTGCTTTTCATCCAGCCCGGCCTCGTTCATCAGACCGCGAATCTCTGCGGAACTCAGGCCAACAATATCGACGCGGCCATCGGCACGCGGGGTAACCTTGGCGGGCAACGGAACGGGATCAATATGGCCGGGAATCTGCATGAAGGGGCATATAAGGTGCCCGCCGCAATAAAGCCAGCGGGCACCTCAATCTTCAGGGGAACATTTTTCAGACCATGGCCGGCAACATTGATCCGATCATGATGAGCAGTACCGTACTCGATCCCATAGCCAACAGCGCCGCCAGAAACTGACCCGACATCGGCTGGCCAGTCCGGTCTCCCGGTTCTTTGGGCTCCGAAACGTCGCGGAAAACCAGCATGTCGCCGATCCGCGCCGACGCTCCATCATAAAAGCCAGTCTTGCCGTGCCATGTCTTCGGGTTCTGATAGGTTCCGAAAAGCCGGTCCCAGATCACCAGTTCGGCATAATTGTCGGCGTGGTGACCCCGCTGGTGATGAACCGCATGGGCTTCCGGCCGCTGGATCAGCCAGCCAATCCAGTGCGGGGTGTGGATATTGGAATGGGTCAGCAGCACAAGAATTCCGCCCATCACGCCGACGATCGCCGCGGCATAAGGGTCCATCCCGAACAGCACGGTCAGCGCGAAACTGCCAGCGAAGGTAAAGCCGATGACATCCAGCGGTGAGTGGTAGAGACCGCCCCACCCGTCCATGCGCTCAACCGAATGGTGCATCTGGTGAAACACACGCCACAGGATATCCGATGAATGCAACGCCCGGTGCCACCAGTAGGACACAAATTGCAAGGCCGCATAACCCAGTGGGACCGATGCCCAAAGCGGCAGCTTGGTCGCGTCGATCAGACGATATTCTCCAAGCCAGTCGCTCCAAAGATAAGGTGAATAGCTCGCGCATGCAAAATAGGCCGCAGCCATCAGAAAGCCGCGAGTCCGCCACCATGTTATCTGAGGAAAGGCGCGAGCCTGCACCATGCTCCCGAGTAATATGAAGAAGGCAAAGCCTCCGACAAGGATATAGTTGTAAATATTGAACATCATTTCACTCCAGTGATTGGTTAAAAATTGGAAGTTGGGGGTGAGATGAAGGTGACCGCGACCCGTATTTTTACGATCGTCGCCTTTATCTGGAACGGGCCGATAAACAGGTAGCGTTGGAATGACCGTTGTAATCTGCGCGTGAATTTCCGGAGCGAGCGTTGTATTTGGCTAGACATTCGAATTCGGCTATGGGGGCGCATGCCCGAATTCGAGATCAACCTGCTGGGAGAATTGGCGGTGTTGCGCAACGGGCAGCCCGTTTCTCTCCCTGCCTCAAAGAAAACACGGGCGCTTCTCGCTTTCCTCGTGCTGACGGCGCGGCCCCATCGCCGTGATCGCCTCTGTGAGATTTTCTGGGAGGTACCCGACGATCCAAGAGCGTCGCTGCGCTGGTCCCTCAGCAAATTACGGGCGGTGGTCGATGACATCGACCGACCGCGGATCGTTGCGGATCGTGAACGGGTTCATATCATACCGGAGACCTGCCCGACCGATATCGGGCGTCTAAGGACCCTGCAAGATGACGCCGATGCAGCGCTTGCAACGCTCATCAGTGCCTTCGACACTCTTTCGGACGGCCTGTTGTTGGGGAGCGAGCTTTCCAATCAGCCGGAGTTTGACAGCTGGCTGCAATCGGAACGCCAGAAAATCGACGAACTGAGAGCCAGATTCGCCGCGCGCATTTGTCGGCACCCGGGCATAACGCCTGACCGGGCCTTGACCTATGCGCGGGTCTGTCAGGAACTGATGCCCTTCAACCGGACTGCCGCGAGCTGCCTCGTCAGGATAAATCAACAGATGGGAGACACGGAAACCGCCAGTCGGCTGCACCAGAAATTCGCTCGCCAATTCGCTGATGCCGGCCTTGAATGGGAGGGCGCTGACGGAGAAATCGACGAGGAGTGCAACCGGCAGGAATCGTCTCCGGCAAAGAGCGAGACCATGCTCGAGAAGCAGTCGATCCAGTTTTGCCGCAGCGAAGACGGCGTAGCCATCGCCTATGCCGAAATCGGTCAGGGGCCCCCTCTGGTGAAGGCTGCGAACTGGCTGAGCCATCTCGAACTTGACTGGAATGCGCCCATCTGGAGTCCCCTTTTTCGCGAACTGGCGCGCGACCACCGCTTCATTCGCTACGATGAACGGGGCAACGGCCTGTCGGACTGGCAGGTTCCGGAAATATCCCAGGACAAATTTGTCACTGATCTTGAAACGGTGGTGGAAGCGACCGGGCTGACCCGGTTCCCGTTGCTGGGTATATCACAGGGAGCAGCGGTATCGGTAGAATATGCCGTGCGCCATCCCGATCGCGTGTCCCATCTGATCCTGTTTGGTGGCTATCCCAGCGGATGGAGGATCGCCGCCGATCAGCGGACCGTCAACGAACGCGAAGCGGTTCTCGCCCTGACCGAGAATGGCTGGGGTCAGGACAATACCGCCTATCGCCACATATTCTCTGCCACTTTCATGCCCGATGCATCAGTCGAAACGCTAGCCTGGTTTGACGAATTCCAGCGGCGTACCACCTCTCCGCAGAATGCCGTGCGGTTTCTGTCGGCCTTTGGCGATATCGACGTCCGTGAAAGCCTCGGACGGATAGAAGTGCCAACGCTCGTACTCCATTCGCGGGGCGACCTCAGGATCCCGTGGACAGTTGGCAGGGATCTCGCTGCGTCCATTCCCGGAGCGCAATTTGTCCTGCTGGAAAGCAACAACCATCTGCTTCTGGAAGGAGAACCCGCGGCAAACCAATTCGTGCAGATCGTCCGTGAATTCCTCGCCTGACCTTCATCGCAACCGCGAACATCCCAGTGATGCTGCATCAATCGCCGTCGCAGCGCCCCGTAACCGATAGGCATCAACAATCGGCTTTCCGTCGCGTCCGACGCTTTCGACCGTCATGCTGGTGGAGGAACGGATCGCGGCGATGATCGCGGCATCCATGCGCTTGTCCTGCGACCAGCCGTCAGCCCGCGTCGCGGTCAATTGGAAACGGCGGCCGGCAATGCTGACCATCACCCTGCTGTTGGTGGACCGGTCGCGGCTCAGGCGGACATGGAACTGACGCCGGATTTCGCGTCTCGGCCAGAAGCCGATGGTGGCAAAGGACTTTCGCTCTGCCTTGCCGGTGATTTCTTCAGACTCGGCAATGGCATAGCAGCGCGGGATTTCCGGATCGCGGAACGCGCCCCAGCTGTTGAATATGCCAAGGGAATCCTTCGCGATGGCCGGAACCGAAATCAGGACCAGCACCAGCGACAGGAACGTGAAACGCTTTTTCAAGCCTTCTCCCCTTCCCCTCCGCCGAGATGGATGACAATCTCCACGCCGTCGCTGATCTGGACGATCGAGCCCTGCGGCAAGCCCTCTGCGATCGGCGCTCCAAAGCGCGGATGCGGCTCCAGGCCGGTCAGCAGTCCGCGCAGCACCCGGCTGGTCATGCCGTGACTGATCAGCACGGTATCGCGCTCGAATTCCTGCTCCGCGATCCAGTGTTCCAGACGCGCAGCGATGGCGCGATAATCCTCGCCGCCGGGAGCCACGGTCACGAACAGCCGTTCCGCGTCATCGATTTCCAGTTTCCCGGCGAGGTCCCGGTACCAGGCGCCGCCCCATTCGCCCATGTCGATTTCGCGCAGCCGCGCGTCGCTGCGCGCCTGATGCCAGTCCGCGCCGACATGCTCGGCGATCACCGACAATGTTTGCAGCGCCCGGTCGGTGTCGGAAGCGATCAGAGCCAGCACCGGTTGCTCGGTCGCGAGATGACGCGCCAGCGCCCGGCCCATTTCGTCGGCCTGGGCAAATCCGGTCCGGGTCAGCGGGGTATGGACATGATCCCCCTGTATGCGACCGGCCAGATTGAAGATCGTCTCGCCGTGGCGCGCAATAAACAGGCGATTTCCCTTGGTATCGATGCCGCTCATATTAACCCTATTCTGTCCCGAAATGGCCAATTCCACCCCCTGCCCCTGCGGCTTTAGCTTGCCTGCCGCTTTTTTCCACAGTTTTTCACGGCATTATCGGACCATGAGCCGCGATCAGGCTTGCCCTGCGGCACTTTATTGTTAATGAAGCCATGGACTATCCGTGAACGCGTGCGGCGTGTTTCCGCACATCATTGTCACGGACGATTGGGAACAAGAAGGACGGTTTATGAAAGCGACCATTGAACGCGCGGCATTGCTAAAGAGCCTGGGCCATGTCCAGTCCGTGGTTGAGCGGCGCAACACCATTCCGATCCTCTCCAACGTGCTGATCGAAGCCAGCGCCGACGGCAGCATCAAGCTCATGGCGACGGATCTTGATTTGCAGGTGGTCGAGACCGTCCAGGCCCAGGTCGAGACCGCCGGCTCCACGACCGTGTCGGCCCACACCCTGTTCGACATCGCCCGGAAATTGCCCGACGGATCGCAGGTGCAGCTGGACGCCGCCGACGGCAAGATGAAGGTCAATGCCGGCCGCGCCCGGTTCAACCTGCAGACGCTGCCGCGCGACGACTTTCCGGTCATCGCCGAAGGCGAACTGCCGACCAGTTTCGAATTGCCGGCGACCTCGCTGATCCAGATCATCGACAAGACCCGCTTTGCCATCTCGACCGAGGAAACGCGTTACTATCTCAACGGCATCTTCCTGCATGTGCAGGACGAGGAAACGCCGGTACTCAAGGCCGCCGCCACCGACGGCCACCGCCTCGCCCGCGTGACCCTGCCCCGCCCTGCCGGGGCCGAAGGCATGCCCGACGTGATCGTCCCGCGGAAATGCGTCAACGAATTGCGCAAATTGCTCGACGAGAATAGCGAAACGTCGGTGCAGATCGATCTGTCGGCGAGCAAGATCCGCTTCACATTGGGCAACGCGATCCTGACCAGCAAATTGATCGACGGCACCTTCCCCGATTACACCCGCGTCATTCCCACCGGCAATGACAAGCTGCTCAAGATTGATCCCAAGAGCTTCGCCCAGGGCGTCGACCGAGTCTCGACCATCGCCACCGAAAAGACCCGCGCCGTCAAGATGGCGCTCGGCGACGACAAGATCACCCTGTCGGTCACCTCGCCCGAAAATGGCAAGGCCGAGGAAGAAGTGCCCGGCTCCTACAAGGACGAGACCTTCGAAATCGGTTTCAACTCGAAATATCTGATGGACATTCTCGGCGAGATCGAAGGCGATACAGTGGAACTCCACCTCGCCGACGCCAGCGCCCCGACGCTGATCCGCGAGAATGACAAGTCAGCAGCGCTCTACGTGCTGATGCCGATGCGGGTTTGAACTTGACGATCACAACAATTCTTTGATCCAATTTTGGAAATAAACGAACATGTTGCATGATGACGCAATGCAAATGTTCGAAAGTGTGGCAAATAGGCACAATCGCCGTCTAATCATCGATGATGCAACGGACTATTGGATTGATTGCCATCTCGAGGCCACTGATGGCCTACTATGTGAAATAAATTTCGTGTGGATCGATGATTTTGTCAATCTCTCAACAGACTATTTTTCCATGGAATATTATGTTGACGATGTTGAAAATGCTGCGGCTCTGTTTTTAGATGCAGCAAACGACATACTTGATAATAAAGTTAGATCGCTTTGCCTATATAGGAGAAATT
>Ga0209346_1000845_pt1 | contig 21360 bp, 20 predicted proteins | sample AutmiccommunBRH9_FD_187381 | JGI IMG/M metagenome (GOLD analysis project Ga0209346, IMG submission 187381) | Deep subsurface microbial communities from Mt. Terri, Switzerland - Autotrophic microbial communities BRH/9 (SPAdes) (version 2) | ecosystem: Environmental > Aquatic > Deep subsurface >...
TTCCGATCTTTCCGTAACCGCAACAACTCGGCCCTCTCGGGCTCAGCCACTTCGGTCTGCCCGGTCTCGTGGCGGGCCTTGTAAGCGGTCACCCAACGGCCCGGCGGGGCCTCGTTGATGCCGAGCTCACGGGCGACAGTTGCGGCCGCTCTGCCCGTGGTGACGACCGGCTTCACTGCTTCGTCTTTGTATTCAGGAGTGAACTCCCGACGTGATCTTGCCATAGTGAACATTTTCTCTTGTGAGGTGTCCACCCGCAGGGGTCAAGGCCACACTTACGGGGACCTGCTCAACCTAGTCCAACGCCCAGTCTCATTCCGCCATGAAAGTGATTGCTTCTTTAGGGCCTCAGAACTCTACGCTCAAATCTTGCTCTACTCGAGTTGGCGACCTGTGCCTACACGAATGATTGCGCGAACGACAGAACTGATATCGGAGATCAAACAACTATTTGCATCCGTCCGCCACGAGTCAAAATGGGACAAGCTCGACATATCGCTACGTCAGCCCGTCCGAAATGAAGTGCAACTCGTTCTTCAGTAGCTGCACGAACGGTACTCCGACAATTTGTCAATTAGCGATCTTGCGCGAGAGGTGTCACTCTCTCCGTCAGCCCTGCGGCGTGCGGTGCAGGCGTCCACGGGATTCTCTCCGCGAGGGTATCTGCATCGAGTTCGTCTCACACGGTTCGAGGAGTTGATTACTGAAACCACTCTGCCAATCGCCGAGGTGACACGGATGGTCGGATGGTCATCAACATCACATGCGCGCGCGGTGTTCGAGCGAATGCATGGCAAGTCGTCGCGGGAGTTTCGTGCAGAAGCGGATGCCGGACGGCTCGTACATTAGCTTCGGAGGCTCGAACCATAACAAGTTATGATTACGTGCCGACCACGAATTCCGGACAATCGATGCAGATTGTGTCGCTTTCTGAGGAGGCTTCAACCTAGCCGAATCAGCGTAAGCCCTCAATTTGACGCGGGCAGCTTTGCCAATACCGATGAACCTGTTCGACGATCAGGATCGCTCAGCCTCGAGCACTCCGCCTCGGCGGTGGCGAATATGGCCTCAAGCACGATCCGAACAATTGTGCACGCAAGGACCCACAATTGAACGGCGCGACCTAGGCGCCAATTGATGCGCTGCTTCCTGCAGGTCCCGGCAAAACTCGACTCCCAGTTCCGCAGTAACCAGCAACTGAGACTACCGGAATGTTAATATTTATGATTGATATTGATAGCTGGAATGAGAAGCATGTATTGGATTAATACCTGAGTTTTGCTCAGTATAGATAACAACGACGAATGCCTCCTCTTCAACGTCGATTGATGTGCCATGTCGGCCCTCGTGCCTTCAACGTTGGACGTAGCACCGGGGAGGTCACGGTTTTGTCGTTTAAGCAGAATCAGGAGACAACGTTGATCAGACACATCTTTCTTTGGCAGGCCGCAGACCCCGCGGACAAGGAGGCGATCCTTGACCTCCTTGGGCGGCTCTCCGACCGTCTGACGATGATCCGCAGCTGGGAGATCGGCGGGCATCAGGGGGAACCGAACGACAACGGCGATCCCTGGGACGGCGCGCTCATCACCGACTTCGACAACTGGGATGATCTCGAGGCGTATTCCATCGATCCGTTCCACGATGAGATCGTGCAGCAGCTGCTGCCGATGATGCGCAGTCGCGCGGTCGTCGACTTCGTGAGGGAGAAGTGATGGCGAAGAACGCGAACATCACGGCGTCGAGAAGCCCCTACGGGCCGGATGACGAACTGGGCGCACTGAACACCCTCGCCGCCACGGGGCAGGCCAAGACTCTGGAGCGGGCCGACTCCTCGAAGGTGTACGACCTCAGCGTCGACTACTTCGTCGGGATGCCGAGCTTCCAGGCGGCGGGCGATCCCTCCTACCAGATCTTCATGAGCCACACCCCCGACGGCACCGTGGTCGACAATCTCAACGGGGCCGGCGACGAGATCAACCGTCACGTGTGCTATTCGGGTGACGTGGTATTCCTCTACACGCACACGGGAACCCACATCGATGCGCTCAATCACTTCGGCGTCGACGGCGAGATCTACAACGGTTTCAACGCGAAGGAGCACCTCGGCAGCCGGAACTGGACCAAGGGCGGAGTCGACATGATCCCCCCGATCATCGCCCGCACGCTGCTGCTCGACATCGCGAAGCTCAAGGGTGTTCAGTGCCTCGAGGATTCGTACGCGATTACGGTAGTGGACATCGAACATGAGCTCAAGCGCACCGGCCTGACGATCAACGAGGGTGACGCCGTTTTCGTACGAACCGGGCGGATGTCCTACTGGCCCGATGGCTCGAAGGCGCTGGGCAACCCGCCCGGGCTGAGCCTGGACGCCGCCCGCTGGCTGACCACGCAGGGCATCAGCGTCATCGGCGCCGACCAGGAGTGCATCGAGGTCGGCCCCAGCCAGCACGAGGACAACTGGCTCCCGGGCCACGGCCACTTCCTCACCGAGGCCGGCGTTCCCATGATCGAGCTGCTCAACCTCGAGGAGCTCTCGGCCGACGACGTCAGCGAGTTCTGTGTCATCGCGGCGCCGATCCGGCTGAAGGGCGCGACCGGTGCGCCGATCCGACCGATCGCACTGAAGCTGAACCAATAGAACAGAGCAGACTACCCTGCTCAGATACAATCCGGACAAAGAAGACTGGAGACCAAGAAATGACTATGAAACTTGGAGTATTCCTCCCTAACGGCCAAAACGGCTACATCATCTCGGAAAACGCCCCGCAGTACGAACCGAGCTTCGACCATTGCCTCGAGATCGCGAAGGAAGTCGAGAACATCGGCCTGGACTTCGTGCTCTCGATGATCAAGTACCACGGCTTCGGCGGGAAGACGGGGTACTGGGACGGCTGCCTCGACTCCGTCGTGCTGGCCACGGGCATCGCGGCACAGACCAGCAAGATCGACGTGTTCGCCACGGTCCCGATCCTCGGCATCCCTCCGGTCATCGCAGCACGTCAGCTGGCGACTTTCGACGACGTCGCAAAGGGCCGAGGCGGGGTGAACCTTGTGACAGGATGGAATCGACCCGAGTATGATCCCATGGGCCTGTGGCCGGGCGACGATTACTACGAGCGGCGCTACGACTATGCATCTGAGTATGTGCAGGTCATGCGCGGCCTGTGGCGCGATGGCCGTACCACCTTCAAGGGCGAGTTCTTTGACATCGACGACGCGACCTGCTTCCCGAGCTCGGGCCGCGAGCTGCCCATCGTGACGGCCGGCCAGTCGACGAAGGGACAGATGTACACCGCGCACTACGGTGACTACAACTTCGTCTTCGGTGATCGTGAGCTGTTGCCCAGCATCACAAAGCCGATGCTCGAAGAGGCGGAGAAGGTCGGCCGAACCGTCGGCACCTACGCGCTCTTCACGATCATCGCGGCGGAGACCGACGAAGAGGCTCGAGCCAAGACCCAGCACATCATTGATGGACGGGACATCGAGGCGCTCAAGAACGTCGCGGGCAGTGCCTCCATGGATCCGCATACCGGCGGCACAAGCGAGCATTTCGTAAACGGCCTCACCGCTCCCGCGGAAGAGGGCAACCTCACCTTCATGAGCTTCCCGGTGATCCACGGCTCCTACGAAAACGTCGCCGAGCAGATCGCTACCATGCAGCGCGACACGGGCGTTGCGGGCGTGCTGATGACTTTTGTCGACTATGTGCCCGACATCAAGGTTTTCGGAGAGAGGGTACTGCCTCTCGTGAGGGAGAAGTACGCGGCACTTCAGTCGGAGGACTAAGGCTAAATCCCTTCCATAACGGCATCGACTTGGCACTCTTGCCGAGCGATTGAAGCCTAAAGGTCTGCGAACGGGGCCGGCACCCAAAGGGGTGCCGGCCACCGGCGCAGTGATGGATCCCAAAAGGATCAAACAGAAAGTTGAATTGCAAATGACTGCAGTGATCGATGATGCAAGAGGCTCATCAGAGAAAGTACTCATGGCCTCATCGTTCGAGCCGGCGGAGAGCCTCAACGCGGACGATTTCAAGAACGCGTTCCGTAACCTGCCCTCCGGCGTCTCACTCATCACCGCCGATGATGGAACCCATACGGCTGCACTGACTGCGACTTCCGTGGCCTCGATCAGCGCCGACCCACCGCTGATGCTCTTCTCCCTATCCGGTCTCTCTTCGGCCGCGCCGGTGATCAGCAACGCTGAGACCGTTGTCGTGCATCTACTCACCGCTGATGAACTGCATCTGGCCAAACTGGGCTCTACCAGCGGCGTCGATCGTTTTGCCGACACCAGTCAGTGGACGCGTCTCACCACAGGGGAGCCCGTTTTTCATGAAGCCAAGACATGGATACGCGGAAGAGTGCTCAATCTTCTGCAAGCGGGAAACTCCACCATCGTACTAGTTCATGCACTAGCCCCAGGCACAAAGGTTGGCGAAGAACTCGGCGAAGATACAAGCGATCCCCTTGTCTACCACAACCGCACTTGGCACGGGCTCTGCGAATCCTCCAGGGTCGAGTAATGCGAATACCAGAGGAGGTCGTTGATAAGGCCGATGCACATGCTGCCGTCCGTGTGGCCATCATCGAGTCCGAGTGGCACGGCGAAATTGTCGGACAGGCTGTCGACGCCTTCTCTCAGCGGCTCACGGGAATAATGCCCAATACGAAGATCGACCGGTTCCGAGTCCCAGGCGCGTTCGAGATTCCACTTCGCGCTCAAAGACTTGTGCGCTCGGGGAAGTACGCGGCCGTGGCGGGATGCGGCTTGGTGATCGACGGCGGCATCTACCGACATGAGTTCGTGGCTAGTGCTGTCGTGAGCGGGCTCATGCAGATTCAGCTAGCTGAGGATGTTCCAGTCTTCTCGGCGGTCCTCACCCCTCATCATTTCCACGAGCACGCCTCTCATCACGATTTCTTCAGTGAACATATGCGGGTGAAGGGCGAGGAACTGGCTGAAGCAGTGATTGCGACACTTCAAGTTGAAATCGGGGAGGAGGCTCAGGATGACGACTGAACGGACTGAACCTGACACATTGGAGGTTCGTGTGATTCAGGTCTCGCCGCATGACGGTGAGGAAGTCGAGGCGCGTGTTCGGCGGGTCACCGAGCTGGTTCGTCAACAGCAAGGTGCCGATCTTGTCGTGCTTCCTGAACTCTGGGCCCCTGGCTACTTCACGTTCCCAGAATGGCTCAACCGGTCGGAGACGCTCGACGGTCCGACTGTCGCCGCGCTCGCCAAGGCAGCTGATGAGATCGGTGCTGTGGTGCACATGGGATCACTCTTGGAACGGACCGAGAGCGACACTATGGCTGGCGCACCCCCCGGTCATCGTGGACTGTGGAACACATCCGTGGTGCTCGGCCGAGATGGGGCTCGTCTTGCCTTATACCGCAAGATCCATCCCTTCGGATTCGGAGAGGGCGAGCCAACGCTGATCGATCCGGGCGAGAACGTCACAATGGTAGAAGTCGACTCTGCCTCTTCGACAGTGGTTGTTGGTCTTGCCACATGCTACGACCTGCGATTCCCTGAACTCTTCCGACAGATGGCGTACGCAGGTGCCCAAGTTTTCGTAGTACCCGCTGCATGGCCCGCAGCACGCAGGGAGCACTGGGAGATCTTGGGTCGTGCCCGGGCCATTGAGAACCAGGCCTTCGTCGTGCAATGCAACACCGGGGGCACGCACGGAGGTGTCGTACTCGGAGGGCACAGCCAAGTAATCTCCCCGCGCGGAGAGGTGCTTGCATGCGCAGGCACGGATGAAGAGGTGCTTTCCGTACAGCTGAACCTGACCGAGCTCCACGAGTACCGTCAAAGCTTTCCAGTTCTCGCAGACCGACGACTGTGACCTTAAGGAGTTTCGTCATGACCGAACTGAAAGTCGTCTCGCTCTCGGCGAGCCCGCACGAGCCATCGAAGACCACCGCGTTACTCGATACCATCGTCGCTGAACTCGCGGAACGAATCGAATTGCATGACCGCAGGATCCTCATGAGCGAAATCGGGCCTGGCCTCGGAAGCTCCCTTACTCGAGATGGAGTCGAGAGAGAGGCGGCGCAAGCGCTCGACGACGTGGAAAGCTGCGACTTCCTCGTGATCTCGACCCCCATCTACCGGGCAACCTACACAGGCATGTTCAAGCACTTCTTTGACTTCATCGGGCAGGACACCCTTGTCGGGAAGCCAGTGCTCATCTCAGCCATCGGCGGCAATATCTCTCACTCGCTGAGTATTGACCACCAACTCAGGCCGCTGTTCAGCTTTTTCCGTGCCGTGGCTCTGCCGGTGGGCGTCTTTGCATCGAATGCCGACTTCGGCGGCTATACCGCAGGAGAGCGACTCAAGGAGAGCATCCGATCCTCAATCGATGCGGCGGTACCAATCATTCGGACATGCACTGCGCCTAGAGATCCCTGAGTGCGACGGGAACAGATCTGGAAGCATGCCGACGGCTTGCTTGCCAAGGCCTGAATGTCGACGCCGTTGAAATACCGATAACAGGAAGAATCCATGCACAAGCTAATGATCATTCTCGGGAGTGTGAGGCAGGGCCGGGTTGGGCTGCCGGTCGCAGAGTGGGCACTGCACAGCGCCAAGTCGGATGGGCGCTTCCAAGTCGACTTCGTGGATCTCGTTGATCTGGCCTTACCGCTGATGGATGAACCAAATCATCCGAGGTTGAGGCAGTACGTCCATGAATACACAAAAGAATGGAGCTGCAGTGTAGAGGCAGCAGACTCTTTCCTCTTTGTGTTCCCCGAGTACAACCACAGCTATTCGCCCGGCATCAAGAATGCGATTGATTACCTGCACGCCGAATGGGCACGCAAGCCCGTCGGGTTCATCAACTGGGGCGGAAACTCCGGCGGCACGCGTGCACAAGCGGCCCTGCGCCCTGTGGTCGCCTCCCTTGGCATGGTGATGACTCAAGGCAACATCGAGATCAGTATGCCCTTGTACCGGATCGAAGACGGAGTCTTTGATCCGAGCGAACGGCAAAGCGCAGTCCTGCAAGCTCAGCTAGACGATCTGCTGGCCCTAAGTTCAGCGTTGCAGCCGCGAGGGAAGCCCGGCCATCCATCGATGAGTCAGCGATAAGCGTCGTTGACGACATTCAGGAACAGAGGTTCAAATCGTTCAATCCGAACTCGATCCGGCATCCGCCGGAAAGGAAAACACCGTCGCTGAGGCCCATTCTCACCGCACCTGGGAAGAGCACTTGGTGGCAATCCAGATACCAATGGAGGTATGAATAATGAGTCTAAATTTGACTGGTAGCAACGACGATGTCGAGGCTACTGATGTGCTTGCTCGCCAAGGCAGTGACGACGACCAAATGAGTCGGGGCTCACTCGCCATGGCCTGGTACGGCGTCGCGAGTGCGTTCTTCTTCGTCTACATCGGTGCCGCCATGGCCATGGCCTATGGAACGGTTAACGCCATCATCGGCGTCGTTCTCGCGATCATCTCGTACTGGCTGATCAACGCGGTACTGACGAAGTACGCCATCAACAACCGCACCACGGTCGCGCAGTTCTCGCGCACCATCCTCGGGACCGCGGGATCCACGATCGCGACGATCATCTTCGCTCTGGTATCGATCTACTACGCCGTGTTCGAGGGGTCGATCATCGCCTACGCGTTTATGGCGATGTTCGGCGGCGAGATGTGGATGTGGAGCCTGATCGTCGTGATCTACTCGACGCCGCTGATCCTGGGCGGCGTCCGCCGCTTTCTCGACAAGCTCAACGGCTTGCTCATGCCGATCTACTTCTTCGGCCTGGTCGCCGCCGTGATCTGGGCCGGCGTGGTCTACGGTTTCAAGGATGACTGGCTGACCCACACCCCAGACGTCGAGTTGCCCTTCTCCATGGGTGGCCCCGGCTGGCTGGCCGTGTTCGCAGGCTACATGGGCATCTGGATTCTCATGATGTTCACGATGGACTACGCTGCGCTGGGCAAGCGCAAGGACATCAAGTTCCATCAACACGTCACCTTCGGCTGGATATTCTACATCCTGGCCTACGGTTTTGCGGCATTTGTCGGAATCTTCTTGACCTTCACCATCCCCGGTATCGAGGTGTCCGAAACCGGTATCGCTGGCGGACTCGTCACGATGATGGGCTTGCTCGGTCTACTGGTTATCTGGGTCTCACAGACCCGCATCAATACGGCGAACTACTACCTCGGCGCGGCGAACCTGCGCGCCTTCGGCGAGCGGCTGCGCATCAAACTGCCGAACGTCGTTTGGGTGATCATCATGGCAGTAATCATCTACCTGATGATGCTGCTGCCGATTGTGCAGTACCTGCTGCTGGCACTCGCCTACCAGGGCGTGCTGGTCACAGCTTGGGTCGCTATCGCACTGACCCACATCCTCATGTCGAAGGGCAAAGGACAGGAGCACGGGGCAATCGGCGACCAGCATTACCGGGCGTTCAACTCGAACGGCCTGATCGCGTGGATCGTCGGCACCGTGGTAGGGCTGGTGTTCCTGCAGTTCGGCAACATCAATCCCAGCCTCGCGGGTGTCGGCGCGACGTGGGGCCCGATCCTTACTGTGGTCGTCTCTGCTGTCGTTTACGCGATTCTCTTCAAGGCGCGTCCGTCGACCCGCACAGGTCTCATCACGGTCATTAACCAGTAGTTGAGCGTCTGTAGCTGATCAAGGAGTGGCGAGTCGAAACCATGGGAAGCATGGGTGCCTTCGTCGGTTTCGACTCGCCGCTTCATTCTCTTCTAGTCAGTAGCGGGCGACCTCAATAGGGATTGCGCAACTCCATTGACGAGGCTGAGAAGTTGGCGCTTAAAACCTGCCAGTACCAAGTAAGTCGAAACCCGAGCGGTACGGTCCGGCATCTTTGCAACTCTGCCTGTACCTACTTAAATATGACGGTTTCAATGCGGGTGATAAGTCCTGGTGACGGGCACCGCTATCTCTTGGGCACGATTGCGGTTGGAGATGGGTGACGTGACATCCCGGGTTCTAGTTGGAAGTGCAACATCAGGTCGTGGAGACGGGTTCCCAGGCTAACTCGTTGAATACCTCTGCCGGAGTTGCCCAGCCGAGGACCTTGCGTGGACGGTTATTGATCTCTCTTACGAACTCGTCGAGCTCGTCTTGGGTTAGGTCCTCGAAACTGGTGCCTTTCGGCAGGTAGCGGCGCAGCCGCCCGTTGAAGTGCTCGTTCGTGCCCCGCTGATATGCCGCGTACGGGTCAGCGAAATAGGTCGGGACCGCGAGCGTGTCGGCGGGTTCGTGGTGCAGCGCGAACTCGGAACCGTTGTCAACGGTGACGGACCGGACCGCATGCGCGGGCAACGCCGCGAACAAGGAAATCTGAGCGTCGACGGTGGGACGAGCCGCGATCTGGGGGATCTTCACCGCCTGGTAGTACCGGCTGGTGCGTTCGACAGCGGTGTGAATACCTCCGCTCCCGTGAGCACCGATCACGCTGTCGGATTCCCAGTGTCCGAACTGCTGCCGGTCCTCGATCTCGGCGGGCCGGTCATGGATCGAGGTATGCCATTTGAAGCGTGTTCGGTGGACATTACGGCCCTTGCGCCTGCGACGCTTCTTGTGACCTCGGGGAAGGTACTGGCAGAGGTCGCGATGCCGTTGAGCTCGGGAGTAGATCCAGGCGTACAGGGTCTCCGTACTCACGCGCATCCTCGGGTCATTGGGGAACTCGATCGGAACCCGGCCAGCGATCTCCTCAACGGTCCAGCCCTTACGTAAGTGGGTGATCACCCAGTCGATCAGCCGGTCATACGTCATCCGGAACGGGACGTGTGAGCGTGTTTTGCGGGTATCAGCGGCGAGTTGTGCCTGCCCGGCCAGATACAAATGGTCATGGCGATCTCGCGTATCGAGCTTGTTCCGCAGCTAGGGGCGGAGGTTCGCGTGGTCACGCTCGGGTTGCCAGGCGCCCCGCGTGAACTCGCGTGTGATCGTGGAGCGGTGTACTCCGAGGCGGCGAGCGATCTCCGCTCGTGAGATGCCGAGATCGGTCAAGCGTTCTATCTGGATTCGGTCATCAAGGGTCAAGTGGCGGTAGTGTGCAGGCAAGGAAGCGCAACCCTCCGGGTCAAGGTGTGAACAATCACAACCTACGAGGTGTTGCGCTTCCGTTTAGAACCCGGGCATCACAGAACCGCTGACACGCTACTATAGCTTTGACCCCGTTGAGTGGACACGGGTTAAGCGGCGAGTTGGATCTCAGCGTCCTGTGACGAGTACTGCATCTCGAAGTCCACTGGTGTGACATGCCCGATCGAGGAGTGCCTGCGGCGGCGGTTGTAGCGGTGGGTCTGCTGAAGGTTCGGTTGAGTCCGGGGTTTATGCCGCCAGAGCGACGGCATCCATCATTATGGCCTCAAATTCGATCGGTGTCAGCTTCCCGAGCCTCCGTTGCCGGCGCTTGCGGTGATACTTCCCCTCGATCCATGACACGATCGCGAGGCGCAGCTCCTGCCTGGTCCGCCACGGGCGCCTATCGAGTACATTCTTCTGCAGGAGCGAGAAGAAACTTTCCATGGCTGCATTGTCACCACACGCCCCGACTCTTCCCATCGACCCTTTGAGCTTGTATCGCTTCAGCGCCTTCTGGAATTTCCGGCTTCGAAATTGACTCCCGCGATCCGAATGCACGATCACACCCTGCGGGTACCCACGCTGCATGACGGCATTCTGCAGCGCACGAACCGCGAGTGATGCTTTCATTCGCGTATCGATCGCGTACCCCACGATCCGGTTCGAACACACGTCCTTGAACGCGCACATATACAGGCGACCTTCACCGGTCCAATGCTCGGTGATGTCCACGAGCCATTTCTCGTCAAGCCCGCTCGCGGTGAAATCACGCTGCACCAGATCATCACCTACTGGCGCCCCAGCCCGTCGGTAACGACGCTTGCGCTTCGTAATGACCGACTGGATGCCAGCGACCTTGCACAGCCGCCAAACGCGCCGCTCGCTGATGTCGTAGCCAAGATTGTGGAGGTCATCGGCGAGGACCCGGTACCCACCCTCGGGGTCATCCTCATGTAAATCACGCAGCACCTCGATCAGGTGCCGCTCCTCAGCCTCACGAGCTGACACTGGCCGTTTCAACCACTGGTAGTAGGCCTGCTCGCTGAACCCGAGCACCCGGCACGCCACCGCGACCGGCACCCTGACACGGGCACCGGTCGCAGCCATCTCACGGACGAGCGGGAACACTATTTTGGGGGCGTGATGTGTACCTGTGACAGGTACGCTGCCGCACGCCTGAGTACCTCGTTCTCCATCTCGAGCTCGCGGATACGCTTCAACGCAGCCAGTATTTCGCGTTGCTCGTCAGGGTCCTTCGATGGGGTCATCCCATAGGTCTTGAACCTGGAATCCTGCACCCACGCGCCGAGCGCTGACTTCGAGATCCCGAGGTCCTTACACACGGTTTTCTGCGCGATACCGGACTCCACGAGCGCGACAGCGTCACGCTTGAATTCCTCGCTGTACTTGATCGGCATGATCATCATCCTTCCAGCACAGCCCCGAAAAGCTATGCAGTCTTGGACTCAACAAAACCGACAGCAGACCCTTCGCGGTTCTCGAAGGGACGTACGTCTCAACCTAGGTTGGCGGACATGCGCAAGACGCAATCATGTGGTCGCTCAACGGCCTGTATGAGCAAGCACTCCGGAACATTCTCAACGCATGGCCCGGTGCTGCACTTGAAAGTGGGAAATATAGCGTGACAGTCATCGATTCCGATGAGCGTGTGAACGCGTCAACCTCTGTCAAGCCTGACTATGTGATGGTTCGTGCAGATGGAATTAAGCTGGTGCTCGATGCGAAATACAAGAAGGTCTTGTCGGCCGCCGTCACAATTGACGAAGAGCCTGCCCCAGAGGAAGAGCAGATTCAACTCGCCCTTGGAAAAGGGCAGCGTGTTCGCGTGCGGCGCGCTGACATCTACCAAGTGGTCGCGTATGCACGTCATTCAGGTCTCGAGACTGACCGTGCTGTCCTTCTCTATCCGATCGCGCTTGAACCTGGCGACTCGTATCCCAAACCGTTGCGTCTCAAGGAATTCGATCCGAAGTGCCACATTGTGTTCTTCGATGTTGGCCCAAACGCAGATGAGCACCGCGCAGACCTATACCGCGTTCTCAACCAGTTATAAGAGGGGTCTGTTGTGGGAGTCGGTGATTTCTGGGGTAACCGGTCTGAAGGATGACCATCGTGCCCAAACCATATCCGAAGTTGTTCCACGATGACGTGTGAAGCGCCCTGACGGTCCTTTAGATGTCAAGCAACACCAAGATCGGTTCTGAGGTTGTTGAACACTTCTCGTGCTACGAATCGTTTGAAACACCGCAGCACGTCTTTCTTCGAGAGGCCTTTGGCGAGCCGGCGCTGCATGTAGTCGATCGTTCGCGCGTCGTACCTGAGCCTCAGGTCCGCGATCATGACACACCGGCGGCCACCGATTACCTCGACCCGATGCTGACAGCGGAATCACTGCGCGCGGCCGCTGTCAAATGCCCACTATTCGTGCAGCAGAGCTACCCGACGGAACCGAGGTCTAACGCGACGCAGTCGGGTGGCGACGGTTCGGGTTCAAACCGTGCTGAGGGTCAGCCATCCCAGTGCTCGCCTCTCATGACAGGGAAACCGTCCACGTGGTCCATGTGCTGGGCACCGATGAGGTGCTCGAAAACGATATGCGCTTGCGCAGAGGCAACATCCGGGTCGTCAGCGATGTCCCTGGCGACTAGATCTCTTAATTGATGGCTTGAGGTGCAGGCAACGTGGATGATCAAGTCATAGTTGCCTCCCATCAGAAAACTGTTTACAACATTCACCAGCTTGACTGCGCGAGCCGCATAGTCGCGGCTTCGGCCCTGCGCTCCGGGTTTGAGGCGCACGAAAACGATTGCGTGCAAGTCGAGACCAAGTGCAGTCATGTCATATTGGATGTGCGAGGAAGTGATGACACCGGACTCTCGGAGCGCACGAACTCTTGTGAGTGCGGTTGAGGGAGACACCTTCACTCGAGCGGCGAGATCGTTGTTGCTGATTCTGGCATCTCTGCGAAGTTGCCAAATGATCTGCTCATCGACACTGTCAAGTTTGCGTGACGTAGAACTTGGATGGGTCATGCGCGACTCCGCTTCTGAATTTTATTTGCCTTACGAGGACTAGTAGAGACTTTATCTACATAAAGTTTGATCAGCCGGAGGTATATAAAACTTATGAGCAAATCTTTCTAGATAAATAGAATCAGTTGCAACTATGCCTAGACTTGACGCAGATCAAAGTCCGCCTCAATGACGAAAAGGAACTTATGCCGTACCAGATTTCTGCTGACACCGGTGGAACGTTCATCGATGTTGTGATCCGTGATTCGGAAGGACGTGAGGAGATCGGGAAGTCGCTCACCACGCACGACCAAGTGTCTCGTGGGCTCTTCAAAGCGATTGAGTCGGCTGCAGAGCCGTTCGGTCTAGGCGTTGACGAGATTCTCTCGCGAACTGACCTGTTCATTTACGGGACCACTCGTGCCACCAACGCCATCGTTACTCGGAATGTGGCGAAGACCGCGCTCCTCACGACCCAGGGCTTCACCGACGTATTGGTACTGAAGGAAGGTGGCAAGCTCGGAGGGCACGACTTCTCGCGTGATTATCCTGAGCCCTACATTCCGCGTTCATCCACCTTCGCAGTGCAGGAGCGAGTAACCTCCGAGGGTGACATCGCTCTTCCGCTCGATGAGGAAGCCGTGCGTGCGACCTTGCTAACTCTGAAGGAGGACGGTTACGAGGCCGTCGCGGTTGCTCTTCTGTGGTCAATCGTTAATCCCTCGCATGAAGCTCGTATCGGCGAACTCATCAAAGAGATCCTTCCAGCTGTGCCATACACTCTTTCGCACGAGCTCGTGCCGATCATCCGGGAGTACCGCCGCGCGTCGGCGACATCAATCGATGCCTCGCTTAAACCGCTCATGCAACATCACTTCCTGCAATTGCGGTCTGATCTAGAGGCAGCCGGTTATGACAAGCAACTCCTCGTCTCAACGAGCATGGGAGGGGTAATGAGTGTCGACGAGGTGATTGAATCTCCGATACATACGGCGAAATCAGGCCCCGCGATGGCGCCGATAGCCGGGCTTGCATACTCCCTCGCCGAAGGCTACGGGGGCAACATGCTCGTATGCGACACTGGCGGCACTACGTTCGATGTGGGTATCACCCGCGACAGTCAGCAAATTTACACTAGAGACACCTGGCTTGGGGGGACCTGGGAGGGCGACCTCTTGGGTATTTCGTCGGTCGATATTCGCTCTGTTGGTTCCGGTGGGGGATCGATAGCTTGGGTCGATGACGGCGGTTTGCTTCGCGTAGGACCGCAATCTGCGGGATCTGAACCGGGCCCTGCATGTTACGGCCAGGGCGGAAGCGCGCCCACAGTATCTGATGCCGCGACGGTGTTGGGGTATCTGAATCCAGATAACTTCCTCGGGGGACGCATGGCACTCGATGTCGGCGCGGCGGCCCTGGTATTCGATGAACTCGCTGCCAAGCTTGGCATAAACCGTTACGAGGCGGCCTGGGGAGTGCTCGCGCTAGCGAATGACACCATGATCAAGGCAGTGCAAGAGGTCGCCACGTCGCAGGGCCTGAGCGCGGTCGACGCAACGATCGTCGCCGGCGGGGGAGCGGCAGGCCTAAATATCATGAGTATCGCGAAGGAACTCGGTTCGCAACAAGTCGTGTTGCCGAAGATCGCTTCGGCGCTGTCCGCAAGCGGTATGCATTTTGCGGACATCGTGAAGGAGGAAGCGTGCGCATACATCACCTCGAGTGCTCGCTTTGACTTCAAAGGTGTGAATGCAACGCTCGATCTCCTGGAATCGCGACTGGATGCATTTCTGGAACGCACTGGGCTGCAAGACGGGAACGCCAGTGTCGAACTCGTTGCCGAAGCCAGGTATCAGGCCCAAGTCTGGGACGTTGACGTCATGCTTCCTCTTAAGAGATTTAATAGCGAGGATGACGTGGAGCGGTTCGTCGAAGAGTTCCACCGCGCGCATGAGCGCATCTTTGCGATTAGGGACGAGGGATCCGCAATTGAGGTCATCAACTGGAAGGCGCGGCTAACGGTTGAACTTCCAGGAGGGCGAGCAGATTTCGATCCGGCACAGCCAGCAGTGTCTGAACAGAGCGAAATTAGACATTGCTACTTCGGTACGTCTGAGCCAGTGCCGACTCGAATCTATCGTCCGGAGCATCTCAGAGTGGGCACTACAGTTTCGGGACCGGCAATCATCGAGGAGCCCACGACGACGGTAGTGATCTACCCGGGCATGACCGCGGAGGTCAGCACCAGCCGAAACTACATTCTCCACGCTGAAGGGAAAAACCGATGAGCGCCACCACCGTCCAGTTTGATGCGGTACTCACCGCGATTCTAGCTAACCGTCTCGACAGCATTGTTCGAGACATGACCAACACGTTGCTCCGGTCCGCACGGTCAGCAGTGATTAACAGCGCCCGAGATTTCTCGTGCGCGATTACCACCGCCGATAATCAGTTAATTGCATCCGCAGAAGGTCTTCCAGTGCACATCTTCGGTGCGCAGTTGCAAACCGCGGTCATGACCGAGAACCATCCGAATCTCAAGGAAGGGGATGCGTACCTCGATAATGACCCGTACCGGGGTGGCTCGCATGCAGCCGATCACACCGTGCTTGTCCCGGTATTCATCGAAGGTGAGCACATGTTCACTGCGGTGGCCAAGTCGCATCAGGCCGATATCGGCAACTCAATCGCGACCACGTATCACGCGGAAGCGCGCGACGTTTACGAAGAGGGGGCGTTGATCTTCCCAACGGTGCAGGTGCAACGGGACTACACCGATATCGATGATGTCATTCGTATGTGCAAATCGCGGATCCGTGTGCCCTCGCAGTGGTATGGAGATTATCTTGCCGGCATTGGGTCAGCGAGAGTGGCCGAGCGTGGCCTTAAGGATCTATGCGCCAAATATGGCAAGGACACGATTAAGCAGTTCGTTGAAGATTGGCTCAACTATTCGGAGCAGAGAATGATCAAGGAGATCGAGAATCTCCCAGCAAGCACCTTGACCAACACTGGTCGGCACGACCCGTTCCTGCCGTATTTGCCGGAAGGTGTAGATATCAACTGCACCATCCACATCCGGCCTGAGGACGCAAGGATTGTCGTGGATCTACTCGACAACCCTGGTGCAGTCGACTGTGGTCTTAACATGACCAAGGCCACGACCCTTGCTTCGGTGTTCACTGGACTCTTCAACGCCTTCGGCGGCGGCGAGATCCCGCGGAACTCCGGGTCTTTCCGCCGGGTTGAAGTGCGCCTTCGTCAAGGCGGCGTCGTCGGGATTCCTGAATTCCCACACAGTTGCTCGCTCGCAACCACCAACATTACAGATCGAGTCATCAATATGGTGGGAAGTGCGTTCGCGGAGCTCGGGTCACCATATGGAATCTCAGAGGCCGCAGTTGGAATGGGCCCCGCGATGGCCGTGGTCTCCGGAAATGACCCCCGTTACGGAGGCGAGGCGTTTGTCAACCAGATCTTTGTGCAGGCCAACGGGGGGCCCGCAAGCGCACAGGCCGATGGCTGGGTAACTTACGGACTCCCGGTGATCTGCGGCCTGATGTACCGTGACTCCATCGAGATCGATGAAGTTAAGATGCCGATTCAATATGGCGAGGTCAGCTTGGTCAGAGATTCCCCCGGAGCTGGTGAACATCGAGGTGGCCCGGCGATTCGCACGAGCTACACGCCCAAAGACACCGAAGTCACCGTTATCTACCCGTGCGACGGGCAGGAAACACCGCCGAGGGGAGTGCTGGGCGGGTTGGAGGGACAAGTTGCTTCTGCGTGGCTCGTTGATGCGGACGGTACGGAGACCAAGCTTCCGGCCAACGCCACCGTCGTGCTTCGTCCGGGTCAATCGATAAGGGGCTACGATACCTCCGGCGGCGGCTATGGGGAACCGAGCCGCAGAGACCCTAGCCGTGTTGCGCACGATGTGCGTGAAGGCTGGGTGTCACCGGAAGCGGCCAGAGAGCTGTATCGGGTAGAGCTCAACGTGGATCTCACCGTCGATAGCGAAGCCACGGCATTGCTCCGATCGGCGTAGTGGAGGTGCTTGAGGAGGTCGTCAGTACATGTATGGCCTCCTCAAACGTAGCTGAACTCGTGACCCCACTTACCTACAGTTTGTCTCCCTCCTGGACAGGAATTGGATCTGATATGCAAATAGAAAGTACGCCTCGAGTTCTTCTCGTCGGGTTAGGAGCGGTAGGACGCGCTGTGGGAGCAGCCATCCTCTCCTCGTCAAGATGCGTCGTGGTGGGTGCAGTTGACACCGCCCCGGCTCTCGTGGGCGCTCCGCTCAGCTCGATCATTCCCGGGGTAGGTGAGCAGGCCTCAATCGCGGCATCGATCGCAGATGCGCCTCGAGCAGATATCGCTTTTGTTGCGACGACCTCGTTCATCCACCAGGTGGAACCCACGATTCATGAGCTCTTGAATCGTGGGATGCACGTGGTCAGTATTTGCGAGGAACTGGGTTTTGGCTTCTACGACCACGATGTTATAGCCGACCGCATTGATGTAAAGGCTCGTCAAGAGGGCTTGGTAGTTCTGGGAACTGGCTGCAACCCTGGCATCCTTATGGATACGCTCCCGCTCGCCCTGTCTAGCCTCACCTTGGACGTAAAGAGCGTCAGCATGCGGAGGTCAGCCGATATGTCTGGGTATGGAGGAATACTTTCTAAATTCGGTTTCGGGCTCACCGAACAGGAGTTCGTTGAGCTGCGCGAAGCGAAGGCGGTGATTGGGCATGTCGGTTTTCGGGAGTCGATTGCTGCACTCGCTGACGGACTTGGATGGCGCCTTGACGAGATTGTCGTAGAGGAGCCCCAACCCGTGCTCTTGACGAAGGGGCGGAGAGAAGCAAGGTACATCACGCTTGAGCCCGGCACGATCGCCGCGATCCGGCACTCAGTGTACGGGGCGGTCGCTGGCCGGAAAGTGATCGAGGCCGAGATCAATTTCGGTATCTTCGAGTGCGGCGACCCGTTGGCAGTTGGTGGCACCTGGCGTATCGAAAGCGATTTTCAGGCTCTTGAGTTTTCCGCAGGGCTTCTGGACAGCTATCTCTCAACAGTGGCAGTCGCGGCGAACGTCATTCCATCAGTACCAGAACTGTCTCCGGGCCTCAGGACGATGGCAGATCTTCCCGTCAAGCGTTTTGCTGCGTTAAGCAAAGCTATGCCGGTAGCCACTTTCTAACACAGGCACTAGAGACGAACTGTAGCTCGAGATAGAGGAACCATCACTTTGCAAAAAGCTGAATCAGCCGACGACTGTTTATCTCCTGGCGCAGTCCGTGATCCGCCACTTGCCCTGTTACAGGAACGTAGACTCGCCACCGAGCTCCCGGGGCCAAGGTCCCGGGAGCTAATGAAATCTAGACGACAATCGGTTTCAGATGGCTTTGGCGTCTACATGCCGATATTTATTGATCGCGCTGACGGCGGGATTCTCCTGGACGTCGACGGAAACCAAATCATTGATCTTGCTTCGGGGCTTGGCCCCACCGCGCTTGGCGCTTCCAACAGGCGGGTGCGGGAGCGAGTGAGTGCTCAGCTCGACCGGTTTACACATACCTGCTTTATGGTGACGGAGTACGAGAGCTATGTCCGGGTATGTCAATGGTTGAATAAGCATACGCCGGGGGACTACGAGAAACGAACAGCGCTCTTCACGACTGGTGCAGAAGCGAATGAGAATGCGGTCAAGATCGCCCGATATGCAACAGGGCGCAGCAATGTTCTCGCGTTTCAGGGGGCGTACCATGGACGAAGCTACATGACTATGTCCCTCACGTCGAAAGAACATCCTTACAAAACGGGGTTTGGGCCATTTTCTGAGAGTGTCTTCCACGCGCCGGTTCCAGCTCGGCTTCAGGCAGGACCGGATGAGGTGCAGAGCAGCCTTAGGGTAGTTCGGGATCTGTTGCGAGAAAACGACCCTGCTACCTTCGCGGCGATGATCATCGAGCCAATTCTCGGTGAGGCAGGATGTGTGATCCCGAGCGCTGGATTCCTTCCAGGGCTCCGAAAGATTGCGGATGAACACGGAATCCTGTTTATTGCAGATGAGGTGCAGAGTGGTATGGGGCGCACCGGAAAAATTTGGGCGATTGAACATGAGGAGGTCATTCCAGATCTAATTGTGGCGGCGAAGGCTCTTGCTAACGGAATGCCGCTCAGCTCGGTCACTGGGCCGTCAGAGGTGATGAACGCCGTGCATGCCGCAGGTCTGGGTGGGACTTACGCTGGGAACCCCTTGGCTTGTGAAGCCGCCCTGGCTGTTTTCGAGCAATTGGATGCCACTGGGGCACTCGATAGCGCGACGAGAGTTGGCGAAATTGCCCATGAAGTCCTGTATCCGCTTGTCGGGAAGGGCCTCGGTGTGATCGATGTTCGCGTGCGCGGCGGAATGATAGGTCTGGAGTTCGGAGATGAGGGAACCCTAGCCCCTCGTGCCGATCTTGCGAGTGGAGTGTCGCAGTACTGCCAACGCAACGGGGTGTTGGCGCTTACAAATGGGATCCACGAGAACGTGATTCGTCTGCTCCCGCCGATCGTTATCGAGGAATCCCTGTTCCGGGACGGGCTGCAGGTGATTTGCGAAGGCATCCTTGCCCTAGGATCGGAGGGTTTTTGATCCTATCCTCTCGCTAGCGGCAGCGATTGACGTGTCTGATTGGCCGTCGATGGAAAGCGAAAGACACCCGTGCAATGTTGCTCGGATTAAAAGGTTTACTCCCTGAATTCACCATTACCAATGGAGGTATTACTGATGAGCATTAATTTGACCGGGAGCAACGACGACGTCGAAGCAACCGACGCCCTGGCTCGAGAGGGCAACGATGAAGACCAGATGAGCCGTGGCTCGTTGTCAATGGCCTGGTACGGCGTCGCGAGCGCCATGTTCTATGTCTACGTCGGCGCGACCATGGCCGTCGCCTATGGCACCGTGAACGCGCTGATCGGCATCGTGCTGACCATCATCGTGTACGGCGTGATTAACGCGATTCTGTCGAAGTACGCGATCAACAACCGCACCACGGTGGCGCAGTTCTCCCGCACCATCCTCGGGACCGCTGGCTCCTCGATCGCGACGATTATCTTCGCACTCATCGCGATCTACTACGCCGTGTTCGAGGGCTCGATCGTCGCCTATGCATTCATGACCGCATTCGGCGGCGAAATGTGGATGTGGAGCCTCATCGTTGTGGCCTACTCAACCCCGCTCATCATCGGCGGAGTGCGTCGCTTCCTCGACAAGCTCAACGGTTGGTTGCTGCCGATCTACTTCTTCGGCCTGATCGCAGCGGTCATCTGGGCTGGTGTGGTCTACGGATTCAGCGACAACTGGCTCACCCAGGCACCTGAGATGCCGGTTCCGTTCGCCATGGGTGGCCCGGGCTGGCTCGCAACCTTCGCCGGGTACATGGGCATCTGGATCCTCATGATGTTCACCATGGACTTCGCGGCTCTCGGCAAGCGTAAGGACACGAAGTTTCACCAGTGGGTCTCCTTTGGCCCGGTCTTCTACGTGCTGGCCTTTGGTTTCTCGGCCGTCGTGGGTATCTTCCTTACCTTCACGATTCCCGGCATAGAGGCTTCGGAGACCGGTATCGCCGGCGGACTCGTGACAATGATGGGCCTCCTCGGCTTGCTCGTCGTGTGGACCTCGCAGACTCGCATCAACACCGCGAACTACTACCTCGGCGCCTCGAACCTGCGGGCGTTTGCCGAGCGCGTGTTCCGCGTGAAGCTGCCGAACCTGTTCTGGGTGCTGCTGTCGTCGGTGATCATCTTCCTCCTCATGCTGCTCCCGATCGTGCAGTACCTGCTCCTCGCCCTCGCGTGGCAGGGTGTGCTCGTGACCGCGTGGGTTGCGATCGCGCTGACGCACGTGCTGCTGAGCCGCGGAGGGAGCCAGGAGCACTCTGCGATCGGTGACCAGCACTACCGACCGTTCAACTCGAATGGCCTGATTGCTTGGATCGTGGCAACAATCATCGGCATCGTCATGCTGCAGCTCGGCCAGTTCAACCCTGATCTCGCAGGCATCGGCTCGACCTGGGGCCCGATCCTCACGGTCATTGCAGCCTCGCTCGTGTACGCGCTTCTCTGGCAGGTGCGGCCCTCGAACCGCACCGGCCTGATCAAGGTTGTCGCAACTCGATAGTCCGAAATCCTCTCGGCGGTGTGCCTCGTGTTTCTCGAGGCA
>Ga0209346_1000847_pt1 | contig 21342 bp, 22 predicted proteins | sample AutmiccommunBRH9_FD_187381 | JGI IMG/M metagenome (GOLD analysis project Ga0209346, IMG submission 187381) | Deep subsurface microbial communities from Mt. Terri, Switzerland - Autotrophic microbial communities BRH/9 (SPAdes) (version 2) | ecosystem: Environmental > Aquatic > Deep subsurface >...
TTGGCCTCGTTGGCCGGGCGCTTCATCCGCTTCAGCACATTGGGCGCGGCATGCTGGAACGGGATGTCGAGATAGGGCGTGATCTTGCCCTCGGCCATCAGCGGGATGACCTTGTCGACATGCGGATAGGGATAGACATAATGCAGCCGGGTCCAGACGCCCTTGCCTTCCGGCGTCCGCAGCTCGCCAAGCGCCGCCGCGAGATCGGTCATATGGGCGCGCACTTCGCGGCCCTGCCCGGTCGGGCCATTCCAGACGCGGGACTGATGCCGGATATCGACGCCATAAGCCGAAGTATCCTGGCTGATCACCAGCAATTCCTTGGTCCCCGCCTCGACCAGCTTCTCCGCTTCGCGCAGGATCGCGTCGGGGCGGCGGCTGACAAGGTCACCGCGCAGGCTGGGGATGATGCAGAAGGAACAGCGGTGGTTGCAGCCTTCGCTGATCTTGAGATAGCTGTAGTGGCGCGGGGTCAGCTTGAGACCCGCCCCCATATCGCGGCGCGGAACCAGATCGACAAAGGCACCACGCGCCGCTGGCGCCGCCGCATGCACCGCGGTCACCACATCCTCGTACTGATGCGCCCCGGTCACCGCCAGCACGTCGGGAAAGCGCTTCATGATCAGATCGGCTTCATTGCCCATGCAGCCGGTGACGATCACCCGGCCATTCTCGGCCATCGCCTCGCCGATCGCCTCGAGGCTCTCCTCCTTGGCGCTGTCCAGAAAGCCGCAGGTATTGACCAGCACGACATCGGCGCCGGCATAGTCGGGCGACAGGTCATAGCCGTCCGAGCGCAGCTGCGTCAGGATCCGTTCGCTGTCGACCAGCGCCTTGGGACAGCCGAGCGAAACCATGCCGACTTTGGGCGGAGAGGGAATTTGGGTAGCCATAAGGCGCGGCCTTTAGGCCCGTTTGCCCGCCGAGTCACGATCAATGTTGCAGCCTTGCGCTCCCTTCGTGCTCCGGCCTTCGTGCTTCGTCGCAGATCGGAGCCCCTCCAGAAAACTTCCGTCTTTCACCATGGCGAAAGGGAAAAGCTGCGACGCGCCCGACCGCGCACGGATTGAAATATGGGGGAAGGCGCCGGGGCTGCCCAAATCGGGAGGGAAACGGCAACACCCGGCTTGCCCTACCAATGCCCGGCCCGGCAAACGGTTCCCGCGGCGGGCAAAAAAATGCGGGGAATTGAACCCGATCGGGTGGCGGTGCGTAATCCTAGCATCAAACCCCGATTGAATCAGCTGGAGCAACAGGATGGAACTGGTCGAAACCTTGCGATGGACCGCCAGTATCAGCGGCATGATCGCCGCGATGATGGTCGCCCTCAACGCCGGCGCGAAGGTCACCGGCTGGGGCTTCGTCCTGTTCTGCGGATCGTCGATCGTCTGGATCGCGGCTTCGCTGCTCGACGGCAATGATCCGCTGGCGGTCCAGAATGTCGTGCTGCTCGGGATCAATCTGCTCGGCGTCTACCGCTATCTCTGGCGCAAGCCGAAGGAGCAGGCGGCGGGCTGAAGCGGGCGTCCGCTCAGGGCCGGCCGGCGAGCGTGTCGGCGATGATCCGCCAGACCCTGGGGTTGAAGCCGAGACCAAGATGGCCGCCGTCGACGCGGATGTTGCGGGCCTGCGGATTGTAGATGTCCCGGGCGATGTCGGGGCCGACGATGCCGTCGCGGTTGGAGTAGATGACGGTCAGCGGCTGGTCGAAGCCGATGCTGTTGCGCTCGTGGACCTCGCGCTCGAACTGGTCGAGCCGGATGCTGGCGGACCGGGCGTAACGCTGGCCCGGCGCGGTATATTTGGGGCCGCCGATGATCGGCGTACCCAGGGTGATCAACTCGCGCACCAGATGCGGCGACAGCCGCGCGGTCTCGCGCGCGATGGTGCCGCCGAGCGACCAGCCGATCAGCGTGAATGGCTGCTCGCCATTGTCGGCGAAGCGCTGTTCGGCGACCTCACGGAAGCGCGTGACATCGCGGTCGACCGAGCCCCGGTTGCGCCCCAGCGACCAGTCGGCAACGTCATAGTTGATTCGCCGCAGAAAGGCCTCGAGCGGGCGCATCGACAGTTCGCTGCCGCCATAGCCGGGGATCAGATAGACCGGTCGCCCGTCGCCGCGCGGCGCCGTCACCAGCCGCGGCCATTGCAGGCCGAAGCGCATCAGGTCGAGCGGCAGCGACAGCTCTGCCAGCTGCGCAAGCCGGTGCGGCGGCCGCAGCCCGGTCGGCATCTCAATCGGATCGGCCATCAGCAACCTCCTTCAGCGAGCAGCCAGAATAGCGGCCTGTCTCGCAGGTGCAACATGAACCCTCGGGCAGCAGGCTCACCCGCCCTTCGTCAGCCGTGGCTCTGCGCCATTGCCGGGAATGATCTCGACGATGATATCGCCAGCTTCGAGCTGCTTCGCTTCCTCTTCCCAGAAGCCGATCACCGTATCATCCCGGTAGATCCGCACGCCCATTCCCGAGCCGGCGATCTCGTTGATCGCCATGCCCACTTCGTCATCGGTGACCGATCGCTGGACCAGCTTGACCCGGCCGGTGGCGGAGGCCAGATCGCTGAGATAGTCGGAAATCTTGGCACCTTCGCAGCTGCCGGCGAGCAGCAGGCCGGCAAAGCTCACCGGGTTGATCACGGTCGTCGCACCCGCCTGCCGCGCCAGCAGTTCATTGTCCGCCGCCTTGATCGACACGCTGATCGGCAGATGATAGGCGAGATGCCGGGCGGTGAGCACGATCAGGATGCTGGTGTCGTCCCGCCCGGCCGAGACGATCAGCGAACGGGCGCGAGAGATCTTGACGTTCATCAGCGCATTGTCCCGCGTGGCGTCGCCGTTGACCACCGCGCAGCCAAGCTTCTCCGCCAGCGCGAGGGCATCATCAGACGAATCAATCACGACAATTTCCTCAGGATCGGTCCCCCGCGCCAACAACTCCTGCACCGCTTCGCTGCCGCTCGTGCCAAAGCCGGCGATCACGATATGATCGTGCAAATTGCTTTGAATAAGTTTCATGCGCCAATTGTCCCAGGTTCGTTTGAAAACAAAATTATAGGCCGTTCCGATAAAGATTAGCACGACAAATACACGAATAGGAGTCACAACCAGCGCATCGAACATCCGCGCCCGTTCGGTGACCGGAGCGATATCGCCGTAGCCGGTGGTGGTGATCGAGATCATCGTGAAATAGATGACATCAAGGAAACTGACGTGACCGTCATAACTGTCCTGCAATCCGTCGCGGTCAAACCAATGTACGGCGATCGCCATTCCGATCAGTCCAAAAACAAAGGCGACGCGCCAGGCAATGTCGACCCACACCGGCAGGCCCGACCGCCTCTGGAGGGTTAAATAATCCGAGACTGTTCTACGATTGTTGCGAGCCACTATTATTTCATCCGCGTTTCGGCAAATGGATAGCGGGATCGACCGGCTTTCGATCTTTGCGAATTTCGAAATGGAGTTGCGGCTCCTGCACATAGCCACTTTCGCCTGCCAAGCCAATAACTTCGCCCATCTTGACCTTCTGGCCGCGGCTCACATCGAGTTTGTCGGCATGACCGTAAGCGGTCACCCAGCCGGCCCCGTGGTTGATCAGGATCAATCCGCCGAACACACCGATCTCGTCACCGCTATAGGCAACCACACCGTCGGCCGCAGCGCGGATTGGCGTACCCTTGGGCACACCGATATTGAGCCCGTCATTGACCTTGCCGCCACCCTTGCTGCCAAACCTGGAGAGAATCGTGCCATCGACCGGCCACTGGAATCTTCCGGCGAAACTGGCAGGGGTAGCGATTGTCGTGTTGGGGGAGACAGCTTTCCGCCAAGCGGAAGGTTCTCTGACAGCGGCTCCTTCCGCCAGTGCCGGCTGGCTGCCAGTTACAATGTCGTCGATGTCCAGATTGAAGGCAGCTGCCCGTTGCTCGATGCTCAAATTGGCCGGATCGCGGGGCGAGTCGGCAGGCAGCAGCAGCTTTTGACCTACCCGCAGAATATAGGGTTCATTCAGAGCATTGAGCGCCACGACATCCCCCCATGATGCGCCATAGGCTCGGGCGATCGCAATCCCCGTCTCGCCTGTGGAGACAGTATGATAGCGCCCGCCAACGATTTTGAGGCGCTGGCCCGGATGGATGACATAGGGATCGACCAGTCCATTGGCCGACGCGATGATCTGCGATCCCGCACCCGTCTTGTTGGCGATCCCGCGCAATGTATCCCCCGGTCGCACAATATATGTCCCGGACTCCACCAATTGGGCACCGGGTACGACAGGAGTCGCTCGCCAAGTTGAAACGGGTGCCTGTTCCGGAGCCCCATCCCAAGCGGCGGGATCGGTCTGCAACTGTGGCTGGATAGGTGGCGGAGCATAATTATCGTGGCCCGCCGGAATGCAGGCAGGGACTCCCAGGACCAGTATCAGGATCGCAACATGACGCATATATGACCCCATTAACCAACTCTTCCCCTTAGGACCAAGCTATTAGCAGCAAAACATGCACTTGCCAGCCCCGCCATCCAAAACATCGCACATTGGCAGCGTGGCACTCATTCAGGGATAAAGCTTCTTCAATCCATCCATCGAATTATAATGGGTAAGATCCAAATGAAGCGGCGTTATCGAGACGAAGCCATCGGCGATTGCTTCCAGATCGGTACTGTGCGCCGGTGTTTCCACCATCGGACCAAGACCAAACCAGTGATAGTCGAATCCGCGCGGGTCACGATTGGTAACGATCTGCAGTCTTCCATAGTCACGAATGCCCTGCGACACCACCCGCACGCCCTTCACATCACCCGCCGGCAGCGCAGGAAAATTGATATTCACCAGCGTCCGGTAATCCATGCGTTGCTTGATCAGCGGACGCAGGACTCTTTCGCCCCAATGCAGCGCTGCGTCAAACGGGACGTTCGCGCCGATGTCCTCACGTGCATAAGCCTGGCTGAGCGCAATCGAAGGTATGCCCGCCAAGGCCCCTTCCATCGCAGCAGAAACGGTACCGGAATAGGTGACGTCTTCCCCCAGATTGGCCCCACGATTCACACCGGACAAAATGAGGTCGGGTGGGCCATCTTTCATGATCTTGGCAACCGCCATCATCACGCTATCGGTCGGCGTGCCATCGACCGAATATTGCTGGTCGCCGCGCTTGCGGATTCGCAGAGGCCGGGTAATGGTCAGTGAATGGCCCGCGCCCGAATTCTCGTCGGACGGCGCAACAATCCAGATATCGTTGGAAAAATGCGACGCGATGTCCAGCAGTATCTTCATCCCCGGTGCATCGAAACCATCGTCGTTGGTCAGCAAAATTCGCATCAAGCGGGCTCCAATCTCTCTATACCACCCATATAGGGAAGCAAAGCCGACGGAATTGCAACGGAGCCATCGGCCTGCTGATAGTTTTCAAGAATCGCAACCAATGTGCGGCCCACAGCAAGCCCCGAACCGTTGAGCGTGTGGACAAATCGGGTTCCCTTTTCCTCGCCCTCGGGACGGAAACGGGCGTTCATCCGCCGGGCCTGGAAATCCCCGCAATTGGAAATGCTGGAAATCTCGCGATAGCTATTCTGGCCCGGCAGCCAGACTTCCAGATCAAAAGTCTTGCGCGCAGCCGCGCCCATGTCGCCAGCACAGAGCAGCATTTTCCGGTAAGGCAGTTCCAACGCTTGGAGGATGGATTCTGCCGCCCCCACCATCCGTTCATGTTCTTCCCCGCTATGGTCGGGATGGGCAATGCTTACCAGTTCCACCTTCTCGAACTGGTGCTGGCGGATCAGGCCTTTCGTGTCCTTGCCCGCCGAGCCTGCTTCACTACGAAAACAGGGGGTGAGGGCGGTGAGACGGATCGGGAGATTGGCTTCGGCCAATATCTGGTCGCGGACGCTGTTGGTCAGGCTGACTTCTGCCGTAGGGATCAGCCAGCGCCCATCCGTGGTCTGAAACATGTCTTCCGCAAATTTGGGCAATTGGCCCACGCCGAATACCGCTTCATCGCGCACCAGCAGCGGGGGGGCACATTCCTGAAAACCGTTTCTGACAGTCTGCTGGTCAAGCATATATTGCCCGATTCCGCGCTGCAGCCTCGCCATTTGCCCGCGGAGGAAAGCGAAGCGCGCGCCCGACATTTCGGCAGCCGTATCAAATTCGAGACCCAGCGCTGGCCCAATATCACTATGTTCGCGAGCGCTGAAATCAAACACACGCGGCTCGCCCCAGCAAGCCACTTCCACATTATCCGCTTCATCGGCACCGGGTGGCACGTCTTCCGCCGGTAAATTGGGCAAGACCGCCAGAATATCCTGCAGACGACCCGAAACTTCCCGCTCCTTCTCTTCGACCTCCGGTATCCTGCTTTTCAGTTCAGCGACTTCAGCCATCAACGCCTGCGCCGCTTCCTCGTCGCCCTGCCCCTTGGCCTTGCCGATAGCCTTGGATGCCTCGTTACGGCGAGCCTGGCCATTCTGAAGTTCGGTTTTGAGCGCACGGCTCTGCTCGTCCAGCGCCAAAAGGTTGCGGGCAACGGGTTCAACGCCACGTTTTGCCAAGGCGGCGTCAAAAACCTGCGAATTTTCGCGAATATATTTTATGTCATGCATGGCCACCGCCTATGCCCAGCGTCTGTTTCACTTGCAAGACTGCAAAGCAAAAAGCGACCGGATTGCTCCAGCCGCTTTGTCTATATGCCCGGGTACAGACTGTTCAGGCGACGAGTGCCTTTTTCGCCTTGCGACGGCGAACAAAGAGAGCCGCTGCCGCTGCCCCGAAAAGCAGGACAACTGGCGGTGCTGGTACATCAGTGCCACCGGTCGAACCGCCGGTGCTGCCACCCGAAGAGGAGCTTGAACTGCTGCTCGAGGAACTGGAACTGGAGGAACTGCTGGAGGTGCTGCCCCCAAAGCTTGATGAGCCACCGGTGGCTCCAGAGGAACTGCTAGTGGAACTACTGGACGAGCCCGAACTACCGGAGCTACCGCTGGATCCTCCGGGCTTGCCTGGCTTGCCGCCGCTGGATCCCGAAGAACTGGATGAGCTGCTCGATGAACTGCTGGACGAACTGGACGAAGAAGAACTGCTGCCGCCGGTGGAAGTGCTGGTAGAGCCACCGGTACTCGTGACACCACCGGTCGACGTACTGGTCGAGCCGCCGGACGTACTGGTCGAGCCTCCACTGGTTGAGCTGCCACCGGAAGAGGTGCTGGTTGATCCACCGCTGCTGGTCGAGGAAATCACCACGCTGCCGCCACCGGAGCTACCGCCGAAAAAGCCTCCGAAAAAGCCTCCGCCGATACCGCCACCATATCCGCCGCTGCCACCAATCACGACCGGGATGGAACCGCCGCCGCCATCGACAGGAGGAGCGGGCGGAATATAGGGAGGCAACGGGACGGGAATGGGCTGTGGTGTCTGCGCAATCGTTACGACCGACGGCTGGCATGCGGTGACCGTCTTGGTCACGGTACGCCGCATCCGCTTGATCTTGCGTGCAGGCTCGCCCCGCTTGACTACCCTGGCGCGCAACGGCTGCTTTTTCGACATCTTTTTCACATAAGGGGCCGCTGGTGCCTCGGAAACATGTACGGCGCCGCCGCCAATCAAGGCACCGCCGCAAGTGCAGGCGCATAATTTTGCCAAAGCCATCCGTACCGACATAATATCATCTCTCTTCCGCTGTTGACCCGATCAGAACTCCGACTTTGGAAGGCCGACTGTTCTATTCGCGGTCTCGACATGCATCAGAAAGACAGAATAAACAGTAAATCACAAACATATTAACCCTGTTTCAACGCACGAAATCAAGAAATATGTTAACCGCTCGTATCCATCCACGGTTAATGTCCCGAATTGGAACCCTTTCAGATGAGGTTCTTGAGAAATTCCGAAGAATGGCGATCATTCATCGGGGACAGAAAGCGGCAAGAGCAATTCTAAGCCGCACAAATTTGTGCCCTATCAGCTTCTTTCCAGTCTCAATTTTCCGATTTCCGGATTATTGATGAAACAGCGATTTTGTTTCTTGTTTCCGATGAGGCCGCTGTCTATAGGCCCGCCGTATATGTGATCCAGCCCTCCGGATTCGGGCAGGGCATGATGTTTGGAGAGTATGTTGGCATCCTCGGTAAAAAAAGCATCCGCGAAGAATGGCACGAAGAGCGCAAATCTGATTCTTTCAGACGACTATGAACCCAGCGAAGACGAAGAGTTCATGAACGAGCGCCAACTCGCCTATTTCAAGCACGCGCTGATGGAATGGAAACGGGAAATTATCGACGAATCCAAGGAAACCCTGGCGCATTTGCAGGATGGACCGATCCAGGAAGCCGATCTAAATGACCGGGCGTCCAGCGAAACCGACTGGGGCCTTGAACTCCGTACCCGTGATCGCCAGCGTAAGCTGACATCCAAAATCGATTCGGCACTGCGACGGATTGAAGATGGTGAATATGGCTACTGCCAGGTTACCGGCGAACCGATTTCACTGGACCGGCTGAAAGCCAGGCCAATAGCAACAATGACCGTCGAGGCGCAGGAAGCGCACGAGCGGAACGAGAAAATCTCCCGCGACCAATAATATTGGCTGCCGCAACGAAAAAAGCGGCAACGGGCTTCACTGAGCCTCCGATCAGTGGTGGTCGGAGCAGAAAAACTCTGTCAAATCCTGCGCGAGAAAAATTCCCGAATATTAACCAAATTTGCACCTATTCCGCCTTATTATTTCCTTTGCGACAGATGCATTTACAATTATCGACCACGGGAAGCCCATGAAAGAAACATTTGACGATAATCTGAAAATGAACAGCCAGGCACTGGGACACCCGAAACGGGAACTCGACCGAGACAGCCTGTTTCTGAAAGCAGAATTGCGTATCGTGGATGGCGATAATTGCGGTGAAGTGCGAATTCGCAATCTGTCAGCCGGTGGCCTGATGGCCGAAGCGCCGGTGCTTACCAAGCGGGGTGACAAGGTCGAACTGGAACTGCGGAACATTGGCCGCGTTACCGGACATGTCGCATGGGTCGCTCAGGGTAGATTCGGCGTTGCATTTGATCACCCGATCGATCCGAAACTGGCAAGAAAGCCGGTCGGGCAAGCCAAATCCCCGTTGCCTAGCTATCTGCGCGCCCCGTCTCAGAATCCTGTCGCCTTGCGCCGGCGGCCGCCAACCCGCTAACCGTTCCGTTCAACTCAACATTATGCTTGATTAGCATAACTTCCCTCCATAGGGCTCTTTAATCAGACGATTAAACGGGAGCAGGACATGGCCGGACCATTAGCCGGAATCAATATCATCGAATTTGCCGGGATCGGTCCCGGACCCTTTTGCGGGATGATGCTTGCGGATCAGGGGGCCACGGTGACGGTTCTCCATCGGCCCGGCAGAGCCCCTGATCCCCGGCTTGCCCTCTCCCGCTCGCGCAAATTGGTGGCAATCGACTTGAAATCGGACGAGGGTATTGCAGCCGCTCGCAAGCTGGTAAAAGATGCTGACGGTCTGATCGAAGGCTTCCGTCCCGGGGTTATGGAACGTCTCGGACTTGGACCGGACGTGTTGCTCGCCGACAATCCCAAACTGGTCTATGGCCGGATGACGGGTTGGGGCCAATATGGTCCGCTGGCCGCTGCCGCGGGACATGATATCAATTATATTTCGATATCCGGAGCTCTGCACACTTTTGGACGCGCAGGCGACAAGCCGACTCCGCCGATCAACATGGTAGGTGATTTTGGCGGCGGTGGCATGGTGCTCGCATTTGGTATGGTTTCAGCTCTTCTCCATGCCAGGACGGGCGGAACGGGCCAAGTGGTAGACTGCGCCATGACCGATGGCTCTGCAGCGTTGATGGCGATGATTTACGATTTTCACAATATTGGGCAATGGCGTGACGAGCGGGGCGTGAATTTGCTCGATACCGGCGCGCATTTCTACGATACTTACGAGACCGCTGATGGCAAATTTATTTCGATTGGTTCCATCGAGCCGCAATTTTATGCGCAATTGCGGCAAGTTGTCGGCCTCGCGGAGAACGGGGAATTCGATGCACAAATGGACGCAAGACAATGGCCCGCCCTGAAAGAAAAACTGACGGCCCTGTTCAGGACCAAGACGCGCGCCGAATGGTGCGAACTGATGGAAGGTACGGACATCTGTTTCGCGCCGGTGCTTTCACTGACAGAAGCCAAGGAACATCCGCACAATGTTGAGCGGCAAACCTTTGTTGATGTCGATGGTCTCAAGCAACCGGCACCGGTTCCGCGCTATTCTGTTACAGTATCCGATCCACCCAAGCGGCCAGAATGAGTCCCGGCGGTGATCCGCTCCGCATAATTCGGACCGATCGGTAATTGGCTGCCATCCTGCAGGATGACAAAACGCTTGCGTCCCTTGCGGCGAACCTCCGCAATGCAGTCCCGCCGGACGATGATTGACCGGTGAACACGGACAAACAAGTGGCCGGGCAACTGGCTTTCCAGAGCGGCCATGGATTGGTGCACAAGGTAGCTGCGACCGTACAAATATAGCCGCATATAGTCCCGCTCGGCCTGCACCCACTCTATGTCCGACACGACCAGTTGCAGAAGCCCGTTGCCATCCTGCACCCACAGCCGCTTGGCGATGTCCGGCGCCCGGTCGATTGCCTGATGCGCCCGATTGGCTATCGCGCGTTTGACAGCCTCTGTCAGCAGGGATTCCTTCACCGGTTTCAGGAGATAGTCGGTGGCCTCCAGGCGAAACGCCTGCACAGCATATGTGCTGTGTGCGGTTGTAAAGATAATTTGCGGTGCTCTCGCCAGATTTTGGCAATACTGCGCCACTTTGATTCCCGATAAATCGGGCATATCGACATCAAGCAGCAGAATATCAGGCTGACCTTGCCGGATTTTCTCTACAGCCTGATGTCCCCCCTCGGCCAGTTCGGCATCTCCCAACAGCCCGATCCTCTCGCACAGTGCCTTGAGCCGGGATCGGGCAAGCGGCTCATCATCCACAATCAGGACCGACGGCAGCTTGCAGGCCATCCTCAGATATCCCCGAACATCAAGGATGCATCGGGTAGCACTATCGTTGCGAGCGCCATTCCGTCCTTGCTGTTTGCCAAAATTAGCGACGCATTTTGACCATATAAGGCCATGAGTCTGTTCTCGATGTTGGAAAGACCGGTGCCGGTGCCGACGGTATCACGCGTCAGTCCTTGGGGGATTTTGACCCGTCCGTTGTTGGCGACGCTGAGTCGAAGCCGATCGCCCTCGATCTGCCCGGAAATAATGATACTGATCGGCTGATCATTTCCGGAAAGGCCAAATTTGATCGCATTTTCGATCAGCGGCTGGATGATCAATGCCGGTATGATCCAGTCATTTGCAGCAGGATCAATGTCGACAAAATAGCGCAATCGCTCGGGAAAGCGCATGCGTTCGATCTCGAGGTAACGGACCTGCTGGTCGATCTCCTGCCCCACCCGAATCATGTCTTCGGCGCCGCCGGTGAGCACTGCTCGCATATAATCGGCCAAGTCGTCGACCAACTTTTCGGCCTGCTCGTTTTGCCGATCAATGATCAGGCTGCTAACCGAATTGAGCGCGTTGAATACGAAATGGGGATTCAGCTGGTAACGCAGCGCTCGCAGTTCACTTTCCCGGTTCACCCGTTCCAGCTGCCGGCTGTGTGACATCATCCGCTGAACATCCTGACTGTGCGACAAGGCGAGATATAACGCGCCCCAGCTCACCAGGATGAAATAGCGAGTGAACGCTTCATCCAGGACATAGGGCCAGTCGAAAGTAGCGAAGTCGATCGGGTCCAGCAGATAGGAAAAGTCGAGCAGGTTCGCCTCATGGTTAAAAATGATCTGGTCAAGGATCGCGATATAATTGGCGAGGATGATGGTCGGCAAACCAAGCATGAATATTGCAGTGCCGATGCTGCTACCGCGCACCACGATCAGCAAGCGGTAGAGCATCCAGGTTAAGCCTATGCAGATGCTTGTCATCAGCAACCGTTGGAAGAATAACGCTTCTGCGTTAGGCTGCGGCATGTATAGAACGCGGCTGGTTACAAACAGAAAATAAAGGCCCCAAACGCCGAATATCGATTTGATGGCGAGATCCCGATTGACAGGGAACAACCGGTTAAACAGGGGGGCCGCCTTCCGCGCGTCGGTCCTGGACGTCGGTTGAAGGGCCAACCCGGGTTTCACGAATCGGGATCGCCGCTGATATCATCAATCCCCCTTCTGGTCCGCCAATATGTCGCGAAGCTCGCCAGCCAGTGACTGCCCGAATAATGTGGGGTGCGTACCGATTCTTCTCCTGATTTTCCGTGTAGACTTGCCGAGCCGAGCAGGGATGCGCGGCGAGGGTCATCGGCGGGAAGACCGGACGTCATGCCCTCAAGTGCCCATGCGCGCGAAAGATTGAGCCCGTCCAGGTGCACCAGCTTGCCGTCAGTGGGATCGTTCACAATACCGACCGCCAGCCAGTCGGCGCTGCCGTCGGTCGGGATATTGGGCAGAAAGCCCGACAACCAGCTGGCATATTCGCTGTCATCCATCACGCGCCGCATCAGGTCAGCCACCATCAGGCAGGAGGAGAGAAAATCCTCTCCGGAAGGCTCATAGGCCATCGGACAGTTGCGGTCACTGCGATGAAAAGCCAGTGTCTTTTCGCGCACCATCCTGGCCATTTCACTGTCGCCACTGCGCTCGGCCCAATCGAGAAAAAGGCCAAAGGCAAAGGCGGACTGGTTATGCGTTCCCAGCCGGATCGGATAGGCCAGCTTTGGCAGCCAGTTCTTGATATTGCCCACAATCGCCGATTCCAAGGGTACCAACCGGGCCAGCCATGTCTTTGCCTGCTCTGCCTTGTCCCCTTCGCCATTCGCAATCTCTCGCAATTCTGCAGTGAGTTGCAGATACCAGGCAAGACCGTAGGGACGTTCGAACGACCCCCGGTCTTCTCCACCGAAATAGGCCAGCTCTCCGGCAATCTTTTGCTCGGTGAAGTTCGCCGCCAGTGCTGCGGCAATTTCATCATCCATCTCTGGAACAAGATCCTGGCCCCACAGCCGGGTCAGCAGCCAATGCCCGTGAACGGCGCTATGCCAGTCGAAACAGCCATAGAAAACCGGTGTGAGTCTTGCGGGTTCCGCGACATCGGCGGCGCTGCTCAACACATGACTGATCTTGTTGGGATATTGCTTGTTTATGCAGTTGAGCGCAATCCGTGCATATGCCTGTTCCGCGCTTCGGGGTGCGAGACCCTGGTCCGCAGGATCGGGCGCGACATTTCTGCGCTCGAATACGTCCTGTTCGGGCGAAGAGGAGCTTTGCTCCTCTTCTGCCACGGAACAACCCGCCAGTATCGCGAACATCAGTGCGCATAGTCCTTTGTGATAGATCATTCCATGCTCCCCAAAGATTATTTTCTACTAGAGATGATTTGACCCGTTGGCAAAAGCCTATAAGGCAAAAAACATCTTCGGCCATTGCCAGTTCCGGCCAGGCGCCTTGCAGTGGAACAGACAATATCGCGACACAGCCCGCCATATTCCTGACCGGGAGCCCCATTCGGCATATCACGACGATGTCGCTGACCGCGAGCATCGGTCTGCTGACCATGTTCATCGTCGACTTTGCCGATCTGTTTTATATTGCTCAGCTGGGGGACAGCTCGCTGACCGCTGCGATGGGTTTTGCCGCAACCATCCTGTTTTTTGCGACCGCATTCCATATCGGCCTGATGATCGCAACCAGCGCGCTGGCCTCCCGCCAGATCGGTCAGGGCGATCCGGGTCGGGCGCGACGCTATCTGACCAATATCTTGGTGCTGAGCGTGATGCTGATTGCACCCCTGGCAATTCTGTTTTTCGTTTTTGCGCCCGACATTCTCGATCTGGCCGGGGCCGACGAAGCCGCCAATCAGGCTGCGACCGGATATATCCGCATTTTCGCTCCATTCATGCCATTCAGTGTCGCGGCGATGGTCTGCTCCGGTTTCCTGCGCGCCCATGGCGCCGCCCGGAGGGCGATGAACGTAACGCTCAGCATGGGAATCACCAATGCGATTCTGGATCCGATCTTCATCTTCGGCTTTGGTTGGGGAATCAACGGCGCAGCGGTCGCCAGCGCCTGTGCTGCTGTTGTCTCGACAATTTTTGCCATTGCACCAATCGTAAAAAGCTACGGCGGATTCGACCGCTTTTCGATGTCAGGGTTTCGCAGCGACATTTCTTCGATCATGGCGATCCTGATCCCGGCGGTACTGACCAATATTGCCACGCCGGTTGGAGGGTTCATTTCCTACCGATACGTCGCTGATTATTCCCACGATGCGATCGCCGGATTCGCGGTTGTCGGCCGGGTCGTACCAGTAGCCTTCTGCCTGATGTTCTCGCTTTCCGGCGCCATTGGACCAATCATCGGGCAGAATTTCGGTGCGCTGCAATTTGGCCGGGTGCGCACGACGATCAAGCAGGCGACCCTTTTCGCTCTGGTCTATACGCTGATTATCTGGCCGATCCTCGTTCTCCTCAGCGGCACGATCAGTGATGCTTTCCGTCTGGTGGGCGAAGGGCGATATGTTTTCTGGCTTTTCGCCCTGCTGTTGACGCCGCTTTTCTTTTTCAATGGCATGTTGTTCATCGGCAATGCCGCCTGCAACAATCTGGGTCACCCTGCTTGGTCAACCGCCATGAACTGGCTGCGCAACACGCTTGGCCTTATTCCCTTTCTCTGGTTGGGCCGTGAATTCTATGGGCTGGGAGGAATCATTGTCGGGCCGGCTGTGGGCGGGATAATATTCGGTTTCCTTGGCTACATCGTGGCACAATATCTGGTGGACCTGCGGCAACGGCAAGCTTCCTTAACCGGTTAACCTGTCGGCAATCCTCGTCCCATCGTGGAACAGCGCTGTTTTGCACCGCGCAGGGCTCCGCAAATACGACTATATCCCGCGTGCTCCGACCACTTGGTCTCAATCAGGTATTTTGACAACCCATGCGCGTACCGCCACCCTATGTCCCTCCTCTGAGCAGTCATCTACCCGGTTATGGCCTGGGTTGCGGGATGACCGTATCAGACAGCGCCGCGAGACCGATTGACGACGAGTTCGCAAATGAAGAGATAATGACCGACGCCGAGTCCGCCGCGGTGCCGCGAAAGCGCCTGTCCCTCGCCAGATTGACGATCAGGGAAAAAATCCTGACCGCCGTTTTTTTGATCAGCCCGATCCTGATACCGACGATCATGCCACAATCAAGTGTCGATGCGCAGCAGGTCAATCCGAGCGATCCGCGCTTGCAATCGGTTGAACGGGCAGAAGAAAATTTTGCCGGTTCCGCCTTCTATTTCATCGATCCTGAATATGCAGTGCCGCACAATTATGGTGGAATTGGCAGTGATTCGCTTTCGGGCTCGGGAGCGGGATCGCTTGACGGCCTGACAGGGATGCGGGGCGACAACCCGACATCCTCGGTCTATCACATCCCGCAGACCGCCTTTCGTGGCACCGCTACGGACAATAGCCGCGCGCTGCACTGCCTGGCCCAGGCGATCTACTACGAAGCCGGGCTGGAACCGGATGCCGGCCAACGCGCGGTGGCGCAGGTCATCCTCAACCGGGTCCGCCATCCCAGCTATCCCGCTACAGTGTGCGGGGTGATTTTTCAGGGCAGCGAACGCACCACCGGCTGTCAGTTCACCTATACATGCGATGGTTCGCTGCTCCGCAAACCGTCGAAATTCTTCTGGGACCGGGCGCGCAAGGTCGCCGCCGAGGCTCTCGCGGGGAAAAGCTATACGACGGTCGGTACCGCGACCCATTATCATGCGAGCTATGTCTATCCCTATTGGGCACCCAGTCTGCGATTCCTCGGAACAGTGGGGGCGCATCGCTTTTACAGCTGGAAAGGCAATGCCGGCAAGGCAACGGCCTTCAGCCAGAGATATTATGGCGGCGAGCCCTTGCCGGTTCCGAAGCCACGCATCTATAATGTTGCCAGTAGCGCGCCACCGGCCTCCTCGCTTGACCCGATCGCACTGGAAAAGGCCTATGAGGCCGGCCGGCGCAAGGCCGAAGCCGAAGCCGCACAATCTGACCGAGCGGTTTCGCTTGCAGCGGACAATGCCCGCAGGCATGATCAGCCGGTACCAGCGCCAGGCATCAATGCCGCGCGATCCTATCAGGCCCCTAATTACAGCCCGGAGGCAAGGGCCAAAGGTGGCGATGAGGCCTTTGCCGGACAGAATTTGCCGGATGTCAGTCACATCAAACCTGAATATCGTGACAGCGGCACCTGGAAGAAAAAGCCGGCAGGCTAATATTCAGCTTCGGTTCCCCGATAGTTTCGCTGGCAACCAACCATGGGTTTCCCTTGCCTTCGCTCTTGACTCCCGCCTAAAGGCTCTCGATTTTACTGGAAACGAAGCGGAGCGCTCAGATGGCGACAAATTGGACGGCTAACAGCTGGCGGGATTTTGAAGGGCTGCACATGCCCCAATATCCCGACGCTGCCAGGCTTGCGGAAACCGAGGGGCTGCTTGGCAGCTACCCGCCGCTGGTCTTTGCCGGTGAAGCACGCAGCCTGAAACAGGATCTGGCCGAAGTGTCTGAAGGCAAGGCCTTTTTGCTGCAGGGTGGCGATTGCGCGGAAAGCTTTGCGGAATTTCATCCGAACAATATCCGCGATACCTTTCGCGTCATCCTGCAGATGGCGGTGGTGCTGACCTATGCGTCGAAACTACCGGTAGTAAAGCTTGGCCGCATGGCGGGCCAGTTCGCCAAGCCGCGTTCATCCGATATCGAAGTTCAGGATGGTATTGAGCTGCCCAGCTATCGTGGCGATATTATCAACGGCATCGAATTTGAGCGCGAGCGCCGCGCTCCGGATCCGGAGCGGATGGTCCGCGCCTATAACCAGTCGGCCGCCACGCTCAACCTGCTCCGCGCCTTCTCGACCGGTGGCTATGCCAACCTCAAGCAGGTACACGGCTGGACCCACGATTTCATGGCGCGCAGCCCGTGGGCGAAGAAATTCGAGGAAATGGCCGACCGGATTGGTGAGGCTCTGGCGTTCATGGAAGCATGCGGGATCAATCCCGACACCGTGCCGCAACTGAAGGCAACCTCCTTTTATACCAGCCACGAAGCGTTGCTGCTGCCCTATGAGCAATGCCTGACCCGGCAAGACAGTCTGACCGGCGACTGGTATGATACCAGCGCGCATTTCCTCTGGATCGGCGACCGGACCCGCTTCGAGGGCTCAGCCCATGTCGAGTTCCTGCGCGGTATCGGCAATCCGATCGGCATGAAATGCGGTCCTTCGCTGACGCCGGACGCCCTTTTGAAAATGCTCGACACACTTAATCCGGTGCGGGAGCCTGGCCGCATGACCCTGATTTCGCGCTTTGGCCATGACAAGGTCGAAAGCGGGCTGGCTCCGCTAGTGCGGGCGGTCAAGCGCGAAGGCCATCCGGTCATCTGGTCCTGCGATCCGATGCATGGCAATGTGATCAAGGCCGACAGCGGCTACAAGACCCGCCCGTTTGACCGCATCCTCTCCGAGGTACGCGGCTTTTTCGCGGTCCATCGGGCGGAAGGCACTTTTGCCGGGGGTATTCATTGCGAGATGACCGGGCAGAATGTCACCGAATGCACCGGCGGCGGTGTGGCCATCACCGATGCCTCGCTTGGCGATCGTTACCATACCCATTGCGACCCCCGGCTCAACGCCGCGCAATCGCTGGAGCTGGCCTTCCTGCTGGCAGAAATGCTCAATCAGGAATTGTCCGATCGCACCCGGGAAGCCGCCTGACCATGGCAGAAAAGATAAAACCGGAACGGATGCGGCCGGAAGATTATCCACCGGGAGGATCGCCGATGAGCAGAGGGGCAACCTATGTCCGCAGGGAGATCGTCAGCAAAGGCGTCGGATTTGGCAGCGCGCTGGCGATTGCGATCAGCTTCACCACGCACCAGTCGATCCTGTGGGCGATCATCCATGGATTTTTTTCCTGGCTCTACGTGATCTTCTATGCGCTGACCCGGTAGGCCGCGGTACCGGTCGTCCTTCGTTCAGACTGAAACCGGTTCGGTGGGCACGGTCCCGTCCTCCGTTCGCCAACACCATGCCATAGGTCGCCCGCCCTTTGCTTCCCGGCAGCCATCGGCCGCGCAATAGGTGTACCGAAAATTACATATATCGGTCAGCGACAGTCGCAGATATTCAAAGCGCCTGCTGAGCGCATCCGGCAAGCCATTGTTTGGCGTGGTCGGAAGGGACAAAGCCAGGTTGCTAATGTCCGCTATCCGATCCATTACTGCACCAGCGGTCCGTCCGCCGCTGCAAATTCGACACCTTCGATCTCGGTACGGGATGCCAGAATCGACAGATATTGCGACACCGCTTTGCGAAAGCTTGCCTCTTCGAGATAGTCCGCGATCTTCTGCCGGACGGCTTCAAAAGGCAAGGTCTTGCCCTCTGCCCGGCGTCCTGCGCGGATCACGTGTACACCAAAGCGCGACTTCACCGGCTGGTCGCACAGTTCACCTTCCTGTAGCGCAAACAGGGCCTGTTCAAAGGACTCCACCGTTTGCCCCGGGCCGATCTGGCCCAGATTGCCCCCTTGTTCCTTGGAGGGGCAGGCCGACAATTCCCTGGCAAGCTTGCCGAAAAGCTCCGGCTCTGCCTGCACCTTGCGGATCACGCCGCGCGCATCGCCGATCGCCAGCGAATAGGCAAATTCGTCATCGGGAGCGGCGGCAAACAGGATATGTTCTGCCTCGACAATGGTTGGCGAGGAAAAGCGCTCCCGGTGCTGCTCATAATAACGTCTTGCCGTTTCGTCATCGGCGGATGGCGTTGTGACTTCCTGATCCAGCAAGGCTTCGATCCTCGCGTCATCGGGAGCCAGCTTGTGACCGTCAGCATCGGTCAGGCTGGGGGCTGCGATATCGAGCCGGTCCGCCTCGTTCAGCAGCAATTGCCGGACGACTAGCGCCTTTGCGGCATGGGCCCATGCTTCATCGGGTTTCTGCGCAGGGTGGTTCTGGGCCTCTGCCGCAATATCTACCGGGTCAATTGCAACACCGCCCACGCTGACCCGTTCGATCATATCATCCATTGCGCATCGCCATCTTGCGGGAGCGGACGATCTGATAGCCCGAGCGCCAGAGGTATCGAACCGGAGCGGAGAGCATATGGACCAGCCGGGTGAACGGGAACAGCAGGAAGATGGTCAGCCCAAGAAAAATATGGGTCCGGAAAATCCAGTGCGACCCGGCAATATAGGAAGATGCCTCCTGATTGAAGGTGAAGATGCCATTGGCCCAGGCCATGAATCTGACCATCTGCGCGCCATCCATATGCCCGAGCGAAATCGGAACCGTGGCCAGGCCAAGCGCAAGCTGCAGCCAGAGCAACGCCAAAATGCCCGTGTCGGAAAAGCTGGAATTGGCGCGAACGCGCTGATCGAACAATCGGCGGTGCAACAGCATCGACGCTCCGACAAAAGAGACGGCACCGGCAATTCCCCCGGCTCCGACGGCCAGCGCCTGTTTCCATTCATGTTTTACATGCAGACTGTCAAAGACCCAGATGGGAACCAGCAGACCGAATATATGGCCAAAGAGTACGACCAGCACGCCCAGGTGAAACAGGACCGACCCCCAGACAAGCTGTTTGCGGCGCAGTAACTGGCTCGAACCTGATCGCCAGCCATAAGGCTCCCGGTCGAACCGGATGATTGATCCGATCACCAGTACCGACAGCGCAATATAGGGGTAGATACCGAAGAGCAGATGATTCAGATAATCGGCCATGTCAGTGGCTCCTTGCGGGTTCGGAATTGGGGGGCACGGCGAAACGGTTGACCATTGCGGCAGCTTGCGGACATTCGCCTGCATCCTGGGGTGCGGAGCCGGCACCAAAGGTGACCTCCTCCTCCTCCCATGCGGCATCAAGCGCCTCTAGGTCATCGGGGTCATCGGCTGGCTTGATTGCGCTTTGCACATCCATACTGCGATCAACGCCAGCAAGGTCGCACAATGCGATCAAAACGGGAGCATAGATGGACTGGCGCTGTTCCAGTCGTTGCGCCAGCGCGACCAGCACCAATCCCGGCTCTGCCAGTTGCTCGAGGGCCGCTTCCCTTGGCAAAATGGAGCAATATTCCAGAAACTGCGGCAAATAGTCGGGCAGCTCGTTCGATACCGGATCGAGTCCGGCGGCAAGATAGCGCTCCCGCAGATCGACCATGGCCTGACCGCGGTCACGGCTTTCGCCATGGACATGTTCAAACAGATGCAGCGAATGGACCCTGCCGCGGTCAAACAGCTCGACATAGTCTTCCTGAAGGTCGATCAGGTCGCTGGTCGCCAATTGGTCGAGCAGGGGGTCGAGCGCGGCAATTTGCCCGGCGCCCAGCAAGCCCTCCTCGTCGAGCGCCTTTCGCATTTCGGATGCAGCCTTTTGCAGGTCAGCCGTGGGATATTGCAGCAGCGCGGATAGTATACGCAATGTAATGCTCATGATATGACCTCCGTTGGTGTCTGGAGTTTCTTGCGGGCCGGTGCACCGAACAAATTGGTGTCACTGCTCCCGCTCGAGCATCCGTTGCCGAAGGAAAAGCCGCAGGAACCGCGCTCCTCGAACATGTCTTCGGCGTCTTCGCGATGTCCTGACGGGATCACGAACCGGTCCTCGTAATTGGCAATCGCCATGATCTGATACATTTCCTCGATCTGCGCCGGGGCAAGACCTACCCGTTCCGCTATATCTTCGCGGATGACGCCATCGACGGTCTTGCCGCGCATATAGCTGCGCATGGCCAGCATGCGTTCCAGACAGGCGGCAATCGGCTCCTCATCACCAGCGGTGAGCAGATTGGCGAGATATTTGAGCGGGATACGCAGCGAGCGTATGTCCGGCATATCATCGATCATCTCGATCTTGCCGGCACCCGCGGCGGCGCTGATCGGCGACAGGGGCGGCACATACCAGACCATCGGCAAGGTCCGGTATTCCGGATGGAGCGGAAAGGCGACTTTCCATTCCATCGCCATCTTCCAGACCGGCGACCGGCGCGCCGACTCGAGCCAGGCCTCGGGAACCCCGTCCTTGCGCGCTTGGGCGATGACTTCCGGATCATTGGGATCGAGGAAAATATCCAGCTGCGCCTGATAGAGATCCTCGACATTCTCGGCCGATGCCGCCTCCTCGATACGGTCGGCATCATAGAGCATGACGCCAAGATAGCGGATGCGGCCAACGCAGGTTTCGGAACAGACCGTCGGTTGTCCGGCCTCGATACGAGGATAGCAGAAGGTACATTTTTCCGACTTGCC
>Ga0209346_1000860_pt1 | contig 21151 bp, 17 predicted proteins | sample AutmiccommunBRH9_FD_187381 | JGI IMG/M metagenome (GOLD analysis project Ga0209346, IMG submission 187381) | Deep subsurface microbial communities from Mt. Terri, Switzerland - Autotrophic microbial communities BRH/9 (SPAdes) (version 2) | ecosystem: Environmental > Aquatic > Deep subsurface >...
AAAAGGTGACAGAGTGGCTTTGATGGCTCCAAACTGCCCGCATTTTGTCATTAGTTATTTCGCTATCATGATAATTGGGGCCATAGTTGTGCAAACCAACCCTATGTATACTGCAAGAGAAGTTGGCTACCTGTTAAAGGATTCTGGCGCAGAGATTATGGTGGTATATGATGCCCTTTATCCCTATGTAAAAGAGGCTCAGGACGATACAAACCTGCAAAAGGTAATTGTTTTTAATCTGGAGGAAGCTAATCCTGTCGAAGGTGACCAGATTTATAGTTTTGAAAAACTCTTGTCCGAATCGCCAAGTAGCCCTCCTGCAGTACAGATAAATCTTACAGAAGACCTGGCCGTATTTCAGTACACCGGGGGTACTACCGGAGTTTCTAAGGGTGCCATGCTAACGCATTTTAACTTAGTGTCCAATGCTTATGCTACCATGCGCTGGCTCCATGATGTAACTAAAGGTAAGGAAAGAAACTTAGCCATCCTGCCCCTGTTCCACTCATTTGGCATGACAGTCAATATGAATTCCAATATCCTTATGGCTGGTACTATGGTCCTCGTCCCCAGGTTTGAACCCCAGGAGGTCTTGGATTTGATTAAGGCATACCGTCCGACTTTCTTTCATGGAGTGCCAACCATGTACACAGCCTTATTAGGTCACCCCAATTTAGAAAAATATGATTTGTCGTCAATTCGAGCGTGTATTTCCGGTGGAGCACCCATGCCTATGGAAATTATGCAGCAGTTCCAAGAAGTTACCGGAGCTAAAATTCTGGAAGGATATGGCTTATCGGAGTCGTCTCCTTCCACTCATTGCAATCCCTTAGGTGGTACAGTGAAAATAGGTAGTGTTGGAATTCCGTTCCCTGACACCGACTGTAAAGTAGTAGATATTGCAACCGGGGAAAAAGAATTGGGGGTAGGTGAAGAAGGAGAAATCATTATCAAAGGTCCCCAAATAATGAAGGGTTACTGGAACATGGATGAGGAAACCGCATCAACCCTGAGAAATGGTTGGTTGTATACTGGTGATATTGGAAAAATGGATGAAGACGGGTATTTTTATATAGTAGATCGCAAAAAAGAGATGATCATTGCCGGTGGCTACAACATATATCCACGGGAGGTGGAAGAAGTCTTGTATGAAATCCCGGGAATAGCCGAGGTAGCAGTAACCGGGGTTCCGCATAAATACAGAGGGGAAACAGTCTGGGCCTTTGTTGTTGCCAAACAGGGTGCAGGGTTGACCGAAGAAAACATTATAGAATATTGCCGGAAGAAAATGGCGTCATACAAGGTACCGAGGAAGGTTAAATTCTTGGAGGGAATACCCAAAAGCGGTGTAGGCAAAATATTGCGTCGCAAATTATCTGAATTAAGTACAATTGAGAATAAAAACTAAGGAGGCGTATTAAAAAATGATTGGAGTTATTGGTGTTTTGGTAGCAATTGCACTTCTAATTTACTTAGCATATAAAGGTTGGGGAATCATCCCTGCTTCCCTTCTCAGCTCGGTTCTGGTGGTGGTCACCAATGGTGGGAATATAGCGACTGCCCTCGGAGTTAATTATACTGATGGTTTTAAGTATTTTTCCGGTTCATTTCTCCTGATTTTTGTTTTTGGTTCCCTGTTTGGCAAGGTGATGGGGGACAGCGGTTCAGCCAGTGCCGTTTCCTATAAACTTATCGATGTCTTTGGGGCACAAAAAGCTGTTCTGGTAGTTATTTTAGCCACCGCCATCTTGACTTACGGAGGAGTTAACCTCTTCATCGTTATTTTTAGCGTATATCCCATTGCCTTGATACTGTTTAAGGCTGCGGATCTGCCCAAACGCCTGATTGTGGCCAGTGTTGCACTGGGAGCAGGAACCTTTACCATGACCGCCCTTCCCGGATCACCGGCCATTCAAAACCTGATTCCGTCACAGGTTCTGGGCACCCCTCCCACTGCGTCCCCGGTAATTGGTATCGTAGCTAGCCTTATTATTTTCCTGTTAGGTTATTTGTATATAATGGGACAGGCAAAAAAAGCCAAAAAAACCGGCGAATACTTTGTACCCGGTCCACGGGACAACATGGATAAATTGACGCAGAACGATACGTCCAAACTACCCGATTGGAAGCTGGCTATTTTGCCCATAGTTGTGGTTATTGGTCTGATTTTTGGCCTGAAAAATCTGCTGGATCCCATGTCGGTGGTCAGTATTGCTTTGGTAAGTGGTATTCTAATGAGCTATATCATTAACTGGAACAGACTGGAAAAGCCGCTAAGTACCCTGAATGAAGGTTCCCTCAACAGTGTTATCCCACTGATTAATACGGCTGCCATTGTAGGCTTTGGTTTTGTGGTGCAAAATGTGGTGACCTTTCAAAGTTTCGTCAAGTTCGCACTGGGGCTGAGCCAGACCTTTCATCCCCTAGTCTCTGCCTCTATTGCAGTTAACGTAATAGCCGGTATTACCGGCTCTGCCAGCGGCGGCCTAACAATCTTTATGAAAACCATGAGTGCGGATTACATTGCCATGGGTGTTGATCCAGAAGTATTGCACAGAATTGCCTCCATTGCCTCCGGCGGGTTGGATTCTCTGCCACATTCCGGCGCGGTGATCTCCCTGCTAATGGTTATGGGCATGACACATAAAGAAGGGTATAAAGATTTGGGCATCGTCACACTGATCATTCCTATAATTGCACTGGCTGTCAGTGTACTGATAGGTATGGCGATCTAGGCATTATTTGCCAGTTGTGCTAAGCTCCGATGAACCTTTCTATGTAACTACTAAAACTAATACCACCAAAAATAGTGTTGTCACCCCAGACAACACTATTTTATCTGCACTATGTCTTATCATTCTCGACAAGTCCGGAGCCGAAGATTCTGTCAAGCTTGACGGATAGTCCTTCAAAATCGTTTTCATTATCTATAAAAAGTTAATTCAGGTTTCGCTTTAGCATTTCTTCGACAATAAAGGAAGCAACGTTAGAGGCATATATACCGGCTCCAAAACCAGCATCATACCCCAGCTCAATTGCAATTTCATGATTAATTCTCGGTCCGCCACAAATTAACAACATATTATTCCTTAATCCCTGTCCTTCTACCATCTCAACTAACTCCGTTAAATTTGATAAATGGATACCTTTTTGGGTTACTACTTGAGATACTAGAATTGCATCAGCTTTTACTTCAATTGCCTTTGCCAGTAAATCTTCATTTTTTACCTGTGAACCTAAATTATAAGCATTGATCATCGGATAGCGTTCGAGACCATATTCGCCATTATATCCTTTCATATTCATTATTGCATCAATACCGACTGTATGGGCGTCTGTTCCAGTACAAGCGCCAATTATAGTTATCTTTCTTTTTATTTCCTGTTGGATTTTTTCGTTAATTTGATAAAAATCCATCGACTTCGCAGTAATCTTCGGTACTTTTATCTTAGTAAAATCAATAGAATGGACTAATTTCCCATATAAAATAAAGAAAGTATAGTTTTCCCCTAAATCCTTGGCATGGTATACCAGTATATCTTCCAAACCCATTTGTATTGCCAGCTGTTTTGCAGCTTCTTTTGCTTCTTCCCCGTATGGAACGGGCAAGCTAAAGCTTAATTGAACGGCACCGTCACCAAGTGTGTCCCCGTAAGGTTTAATTCTGGTTAAATCAATTGTCATTATGCTTCCCTCCCCAGTTGTAATTCGGTATTTAAGAGTTCCTCAAAGGGGTTAAAATAATCCGATCTTTTAATAAATACGCCGTCTAATCCTTTACCGCCAGTTAAGGTTCTGCTTACATCAGCAAACATTCCCTGTTCGATTGCTGAGAATAAACCTATTTCTTCAACCTTTTCCAACATATCAGCAGCATTTTCCAAAACCTCGTTTGCCCTCATCTCGATTTTACCGCCAGCCTTAAATTCGATCTCCCCACTTAAATGCTTGATGTTATTCATCACATACCGGGCATTCTCAATCGCTAATTGTCTGTCATGGATATAAGGGGTATGCATTGCTTCAGTCATCATTCCTAACAGTTGGATCCCCTGATTGGTTAGCATACCGGCAAAATTAAACATCGCATCTTGGATATGCCCTTTAAAAACGTTTCCCGTCATATATTTAGTTGGCGGCATGTATTTCAGCGGTGCGTCAGGGAATATTTGTCTAATCATTTGTGCTTGAGCTAGTTCCAATAAAAAACCATCCTCTAAATCTGGGTTTATTTCAAACGCATGGCCTAATCCCATTTGTTCAGTAGGTAAACCCGCTTGGAGTGCCAGCTGTTCATTAATAAACTGCGAAGCTAAAACCGTATGGGCAGCTTCCACGGCATCTGATGTTGTTAAATAATTGTCTTCACCGGTATTGATCATAATTCCGGCATAGCTTATTATCTTTCTAGAAAAAGACTGATCAATTAAAGTCCTTTGCATATTAATATCGCGGAATAAGATTCCGTACAAGGCATCATTAAGCATAACATCTAGACGTTCAATTGCTCCTAGTGCCGCTATTTCAGGCATACAAAGACCAGAACTGTAATTGCATAGCCTGATATAGCGATTAACCTCAACACCTACCTCATCTAAAGCTTTGCGCATAATTTTAAAATTTTCCTGAGTAGCATAAGTTCCACCAAATCCCTCAGTTGTTGCCCCGTAAGGTACATAATCCAGGAGACTTTGCCCTGTCGTACGAATTACGGCTATGATATCCGCTCCCTGACGGGCGGCAGCTTTAGCCTGGTTAATATCTTCATAGATATTACCGGTAGCTACAATTAAATATAAATAAGGTTTTTCTCCTTCACTTAAGTTTTCAATTAACCGCTCTCTTTCTAATTTTTGTGCGGTTATTTTTTTCAGGCTCTCTTTGGCGAATTGATAACCAATCTCCTGAACTTCTTTAGAGGAGACACCACGGCAATCTTCCCAATTAATCCTGTCCGCATCTGCAGACTCGGCAACTTCCTGAGGGGCCATACCATAAGTTATCATGGCTTTTATTACCCATTTTACTGCCCCTTCATCCAAAACTCCCCTTTCCTGCAATTGATCAATTAGAATATTGGGATAAGGAACTTCTTGAATATTCACACCATCAATGCCGATTAATCTTAAAAGGGTTCTTTCGATGGTAACTGTACTTCTTTTATTAACAAATCCATTAACCTGTAGGGCGATTTTTTTTGCTAAATCACGGGCCTTAATTATTAAATCTTCATTTAAACGAATTGTAGCCATTTTCACTCCCCCTTGTTTAATCGTCTCAAATATTCTTTTGCTCCGTTAACTATTCTCTCAGGGAGCCCCAGTTCAGCGGCGACAGAAATCGCTTCAAAAACCATTTTTCCTTTTTCGACTTTTTTAAGCTTGTATTTGTTCGTCTCATATAACTCAATTCCGTTTTGTTGAATAACATTAGGAAAATGCGTAACCAAAACACAAAAAATATCTGGCTTTTGCTGTAGATAATTAATAAGCGCTACTGTAATTGCTTCTCCTTCTAACGGGTTGGTTCCCTTACCGACTTCATCCAGTAAATATAATATCTGTTTCTCGAATGAAAGGTCTTCCTTAATTCTTATTACTTCCGCGGCAAAAGAACTTAAGCCCTTAGCTATATCCTGATAATCACCTGACATTAAGGATATATGAGCAACAAACGAAAATCGGAACTCTTTTGCGGGAACATAAAATCCGAATTGTGCCAAAGCTTGCAGTAAACCTACCGTTCTTAGCGCAATTGTTTTTCCGCTCATATTCGCTCCATAAAGCACGGTTACCCTGTTTGTTAAAGTTAATGATAGTGGACTCATTCCCTGATTGTTCTTCCAAAGGGTATTCAGATAAGGATGGTAGCCTTCTATAATCGATAAACTATTTGAGCTTTGGTCTGCTAATGAAGGCTTTACACCTTGATAATCAATTGCCATTTGCGCTTTTTTAAAGACTATTTCAATATTACCCCACTTTTCATGGGCATCAATCCATAAAGGTAAATCAAAGCTAAGTGATTCGAGTAATTCTTTAAATCGGCTTTTTTCTTGATTTTTTATCAAGCTTTCTATGTTTTCGATCTCTTGATCAATCTTTTTTTCATTGGCGGAGGGCTGAAGAGCAAAGATATATTCTTCCCTATCCACTCTGATAAGTTGAAAATGAGAATCTTTTAAAATTAAGGGTAACAAATCGTCTTTAGCTGATAAGATTAGATATCCTAAATGATTTAAAGTAATATTCCAGCTTTCCTTGATGCTATTTTGATATATTCTTTCATTCTCCGTTTTTTGTTTTAACAGACTTCGCTTTTGTCTTCTTAGTTCTTTTAAGGATGTATCATCGATATCTTGCAGCGAAAAATGGGGATAATAATCTATTTCAATTCCCCTTGGATGAAATAATTCTAACCAGTCTTCCCATGGCAGCTTAAGGGTATCAATCCAATTAATCTGTTCAAAATGACCGGGGTCATGATCATTAAGTACTGATAACAGTTTGCTGCTCAACGAATAGCTAAACCATAAAAATTGTTTCAACTGATAGCCGTCTGTTAAAGGATCGATATAATCACCGTTAATAATCTTGTCCAGCAAGATACTAACGTCGTTGAATTTGGCAAAAAGCCAGTCCAGATCATCGATTAAACTGTTGTTTTGTTTCAGCAGACTTATTGCCAATTCAATTTGAGCTATTTCCTTCAGCCATTTTTCTTCATCGCCTGTTAAAAATGGCTGCATTCTTTTAAATTGACCTTGGCCAACTTTACTTATTGGAATGTATGGTTTAATAACCTCATCCCAATAAAGCTGTTGTTTTGTATCTTCAAGGAAAAATGTCATTTTAATTCTCCCTAACTAACCCTAAGATTTTTCTAGCATCATTTGGTTTCGCAACTTCCCTCCCGAATTCGGTTGCTAAACGCTTAATTCTTGCCACGAATTCATAATTCCCCTTGGCAAGTACCCCTTTTGTATAAAAAATGTTATCCTCTAATCCTACTCTAACATGCCCGCCCAAAGGCAAAGCTAACATTGCCATTGTTAATTGGTGTCTGCCGATACCAGCGACACTCCAAGTCGCATCTAATGGCAGAAGATCGATTAAGTGCAGCAGATGCTTAGCGCTAGCAGCAATTCCACCGGGAACTCCCATTACAAAATCAAAATGCAGGTGTCCTTCAACCAACCCTTCTTTTACCAGTTTTAAAGCATTGTAGATCATCCCGACATCAAATATTTCAAATTCCGGCTTAACGTTGTATTCCTTCATTTTTTGGGCGAAAGTTCGGATATCCTTTGGGCTATTCAGAAAAACATCGTCACTAAAATTCACAGTACCTGTCGTTAAAGTTGCCATTTCTGGTCTTAATGTTACAGATTGAAGCCGTTCTTCTGGGGTCATGCCAACGGCCCCTCCTGTTGATACCTGAATAATAATATCTGTTTTTTGTTTAATCTTTTCAATAGTTTCTTGAAAAATATCTTTATCCTGTGTCGGCAAACCGTTCTTATCCCGGACATGCAAATGGACAATTGAGGCGCCTGCATGATAAGCTTTTTCGACATCATCGGCTATTTCATCAGGTGTTACAGGTAAGTAAGGTGTTTGTTCCCTTGTAGTTTCTGCCCCTACAACAGCTGCTGTTATAATCAGTTTCTCCATTAAATCACCACCATCCCTAATTATTTGGAATTTTGAAGATGCTTTGGTACTACACAGGTACCGGCAGCTTTTGTAACAAGAAGAGGTGTTTCCAGGAACCTTGCCTTAGAAGGCTGGTTAGGATCAATATTTGCTTCAACAACCTTATAAGCTGCAAACTCCATTTTACGTGAGGTGTTGCCGACTTTTGTTATTCTTCCTTTAGCTTCGATATAATCACCTGAATAAACCGGAGCTTTAAACTCTACCGACTCGTAAGCAACAAATAAGCCTTCGTCTCCGTCTAGGCGAATTAATAATTCAGTTGCAACATCACCAAATAAACCGAGCATTCTCGCTCCGTCGACCAAGTTGCCACTATAATGGGCATCGCCCTGATTCATTCTGACTCTTATCATAACTTCATCTGTCATAATAGCCTCCATATTAAAATATTCCTACTTCGTCGAAACATCCCCTCGTTGGAATATGATCGTTGTGCTCGAAGAGTGCTCCATTTTCATAATTCAATATCATCGCGCCAAATATCAAAAACTGGAATATGCGGTTGGTTTAAACGCTTAAGCATTATTTGTAATCTTTCTTTCATATCAGATGAGTTAAAGCTATAGCCGTCCGGTGCACTGGGGTTAATGGCAATTCCTTTAACCTTTACTGGATCAGTTACCAGAAGCGCCCCGCCATTTGCTTCCCAAAGTTTAAGCAGTTTGGGGGAAGCAAAGCTTTTTAAACCGTTCTTTAAAATAATTATCCAAGCCTTGTTTTGTCTCAGCATTTTCTCAAGTAAGGAGTCGGTTAAAACTCCGGCTAAAATCATCGATTGGATATTACCTTGCAAGATATCTGTATTATAATAAAGAGAACTAATCGGGAACTTCTGCCACTTGTTATCCTTCATGATCAAAACTGTTTGACCATCATGATGATTTTCAGCCTTAGTAAGAAGCTGATTATCCATAACCCTCTGATAAAAGAACTTGCTTAATTTTTCTTCAACTTTTTGCCAAAAATAATTGTAATCACTGTGTAAGCTTGCTCCCACAACTATATATGTTTGATCAGTCAATGCTGGATCAGCATTAGAAAAGCGATCATAAGCTCCATCGACTAAAAACTGATTTGCTCCGTATAGATGAAAAAGCTTAAAGGCATCTAGAATGTTATTAATTGTTGGCGTACCTAAAAGTTTAACAGTGCCCGGTTCAATAACTTCAGCCAAATATATAGTCCCTAACGATGAGCTTTCTGCAAATTTATCTAGAATTTTTAAGCTTGCACTTCCGGTATTTAAGGCGTCTGATGTGGTGACGATTATTGTCTTCTCGGGAACATATATCGGGATCTTTTCTTTACCGGACCAAACATCCTTTTCTTCGCCGTCAACTCCGATACTTGCCAAACCAATTATTTTTTTCTGCTGTTGATACTTTTCTATTAATAAGTTCAATAGAGAAGTTTTCCCGGCGTTTTTTGATAAACCTATTACACTCGTAGCCAGATATTTCATGAGCTCCAACCCTATAGATTATTAATATTTTTAAAATTTTGGAGTTTAATCCGTCTGTTAGTCCGCTTTAAACTTTGCGGTTCTAGAACATTTAGATCATTTTGCATTAATCCTAGAATCCCCTCACCGCCGTCTTTGTTTGTTTTACAAAATTCACAGTTTTCCTTATCATGTGGATGATAACTGTTAGGTTCCGGATAAGCTGTGATAACCCCTTCAAAATTTCTTAATATCACTTTATCGGCACTATAAGAAACAATATAATTCGGCATTACAGGGATTTTGCCTCCACCATATGGAGCATCTACTACAAATGTCGGAACAGCAAATCCTGATGTGTGACCTCTTAAAGCTTCAATAATCTCTATTCCTTTTGCTACAGGTGTTCTAAAATGACCAATTCCTTCCGACAAATCACATTGATAAATATAATATGGACGTACTCGGATTTTTACTAATTCATGAACTAATTTTTTCATTATATTCGGACAATCATTAATTCCCGCTAATAAAACTGACTGATTCCCCATCGGAACCCCGGCATTAACCAGTTTTTCAACAGCTACTTTAGATTCGTCTGTTATTTCGCTCGGATGATTAAAATGGGTATTAATCCAAATTGGATGATATTTTTTTATTATGTTGATTAAGTCATCGGTGATCCGTTGCGGAAAAACAACCGGTGCTCTTGTTCCTATCCGGATTATTTCGATATGCTCAATTTTTCTTAATTCACTTAATATATATTCCAAAGTTCTGTCATTGATTAATAAAGCATCTCCTCCGGATAATAAAACATCGCGGATTTCCGAATGTTTACTTATATATTCCATAGCTTTATCAATTTGTTTTTTGGGAATACCTTGCCCGATATGACCGGAAAATCTCCGTCTGGTGCAATGCCTGCAATACATCGCACACTGGTTAGTAATCAAAAACAATACACGGTCAGGATAACGATGCGTTAATCCAGGTACTGGAGCATCAACATCTTCATGAAGGGGATCCTCCATATCATAAGTAGATCTCTGAGATTCATAAGATAAAGGTACCGCTTGACGGCGTATCGGACATGTTGGATCATCAGGGTCCATTAATAAAGCATAATAAGGTGTGATATTTAATGGAATATGTTGATTAGCCGTTTTTATACCTTCTTCTTCTTCTTCAGTTAAATTAATAATTTTCTTTAAGTCATCAGTAGTACGAATGGTATGGGTTAACTGCCATAACCAGTCATTCCACTGTTCATCTGTTACATTCTGCCATAATTCGAATTCCCGCCAATTTTTCATTGACAACCATCCTCCTCTTCTCTATTTACTTCCTAAATATTTCTTTTCAAACCATTTTCGTACTTCTTTTGACTCCTGCAGTGTTTCTAAAGCAATTTTTGAATGGTTTTTTGTGTAACCGTTACCAATTAACATTTCAATATCCTTGCCCACTCCTTCGGCACCAAGGGCGGCTGCCGTAAAACTAGTTGCCATACTAAAGAAATATACCTTACCTCCATCTTTGGTTATTAAAATTGAGGACATTTCTGTATGTGGAACATTGACGCAATTAATCGTAAGGTCAGCTAATTGACCGTTTGTAATAGTTTCAATAAGCTCTAATACTTCTAGAGGTTTTCTGGCGTCCACCTGATAAACCTCATCAGCAAGTGATAATTCTTTCAATTGATTTATAGCGTCGTCTGGATAATCTAAAGCAATAACCTTCCCTTCATTCCCGGCTTTTTTCTTTGCTTGATATAAAGCTAAGACCCCTGATTTTCCGCCTGCACCAAGTATTACTACGGTATCGCCCTTTTTAACTAAATTTTGTGTTTGGGCAGGGGCTCCGGCAACATCTAATACTGCCAAGCTTAAGTTTTCGGGTAAAGCTTCAGGTAACTTCGCATAGATCCCACTCGAGAATAAAACAGCTTTTCCTTTAATAAAAACCTGAGATGTTTTTTCATTTATCTGAAGTATTTCTTCTATTAACAAAGGTGTTAAAGATAATGAAACTAGAGTAGCAATCTTGTCACCTGTTTTTAATCCTTCCGCTGCTGCAGGGTGTTCTTTTCCGATTGCATTAACTCTGCCGATTAGCATCCCACCTGAACCTGTAATCGGATTATGTTGTTTACCTCGATCAGCGACAGTTTTTAAGATTAGTTTTTTTATCTCATCAAGATCGCCGTTTGTTGCCTCTTTCATTTGAGCAAATGATGCAGAATCAATGTTTAAAACCTCAACATCAATCAGCAGCTCGTTAGCAAACAGCTCCATATTATTGTCTATTTTCCAAGCTTGTTGAGGCATGCTTCCTTCCGGTTCTATAACACGATGAATTCCGTAACGATGTCCTTTCCTCAAAGATAATCCCCCATTTCCTGTTTTAACCTTCCAAATATATCATTGCAAGAATGAGACCAATATAGGGGTCAGGTATCAGAAGTCAGATTGTCAGACTTGAAGAAACGTATTTTAATCAGTTTCAAGAATAAAAAAAACACTCCTGATGAGTGTTTTTTTCTAATATCAACGCTTACAACTATGCCTAAATTTCGGCATCCGAATCTTGATTTAGATATTTGCTGATTTTATATTGTAACGTTTGTCTTGGGATTTTTAAGCGTTTTGCAGTCTGTTGAACATTCCCTTTTTCAAGCTCCAAAGCTTTTAAAATCCAGTACCTTTCCTTTTCTTCAAGCTGTTCTTTTAAACTTTTTTCTTGTGTCCACGGTTCATCATCTTTATCCCTGTCTTTTTTTAAGGAACTTGGGAATTTTTCCTTTTCCTTATTAGCAGTTAACAATTGCATGTGATCGGGTAAGTGTTCCAGCAGAATAGTATCACCATCAATTATGTTCATTGCATATTCGATAGCATGTTCCAACTCTCTCACATTACCTGGCCAATGATAATCAAGAAATAGATTATGAACATTATTTGCGACTTTGACCACCAGTTTTTGAAATAAATAATTATATTTTTTGATAAAATGGTGCGTTAAAAGCTCGATATCTTCTTTTCTTTCCTTAAGCTGCGGGATCTTTAAATGAACTACGTTGATTCTATAAAACAAATCAGAGCGGATCTGTCCTTTTTTTACGGCTTCAATTGAATCCTCATTAGTAGTTACAATTACCCGTGTATTAACTTGATTATTTAAGGTGTCGCCAACTCGGCGAACCATCCCGTCTTGCAGAACCCGAAGCAGTTTTGCCTGTAAATCAATAGGCATAGAATTAAGTTCATCAAGGAATAATGTCCCGTTATCTGCTAATTCAAATAACCCAGGTCTGTTCTCTGCTCCTGTGAAGCTTCCTTTAACTGTCCCGAAAAGGATTCCTTCTAATAAAGATGCTGGTAAGGCAGCACAATTTTGGGCAATAAATGGTTGATTACTCCTTGAAGAGTAGTTATGAATAGCTTGAACAAATAACTCCTTTCCTGTTCCTGTTTCTCCTTCTATTAAAACAGGAGAATTGGTATAAGAAGCTTTTTTCGCCAAAATTATTAATTGAATCATCTTTTCATTTTGGGTAATTATATCGCTAAAATTAAACTTTGTTTGCTGTGCAACTGATTTTCTATTAATTGGAGACGTTATTACTTTAGCTTGTAAATCTATTAATTTTTCTGATAGATCTTTTATTCTACTAATATCCTTGGCAATCTCCACAGCGCCAACAATTTTATTATTAACATAAATCGGCAAGGTAGTATTGACTGTAACTACCTTATAACCGTTTTTGTTCGTATATTGCTGATGTTGATTAACTATCGGTTTGCCCGTTCTGATTACCTTTAACAAAGTACTGCTTTCACTATCCAAAGAAGGAAAGACATCAAAAAGATGCTTATTAATAACTTCTTCATTTTTTAAACCGTCATGCTTTGCGGCGATATGATTATAATATATTGTAATTCCTTCATTATTCACTACATGAATACCTTCATCAATCGTTTTTAAAATTGCTTCAAGCATTTCCTTTGTTTCAGGTATCATCTTAAAATCTTGATTATTAATATAGCTCACCACCAAAATGCCGGAATTTTGTCTTAGCGCCGAAAATTAAGCACACCTTAATCATACCACATATTACATTTTGAACCGAAGATAAAAATGTAAAAAACAAAAGGTTTCAAATTTGATAGAAATATTATGCTTTTACGGCTTTTAAAATAATAGATTCACCAGTAAATGATTGTACTTGTTGATCCTCGATAACAATTTTAAATTTATTCTTAATTTTTTGGTTAGCATTTATCATATAGTCATTTAGACTCTTTTTTTCTTCTAAACTCATATTCATCCTTTTACTCCAATCCTCAAATTGGAACGTTTTAGGGAATAGATACCATTCTAGAATACTTAATCCACTCTTTTCTAACATTTTGATCCACTCAGTTTTTTTCAATGCTCTAAAATGGCTATAGTCTCTTCTCTTTTCTATTTCATTATAGAACTTGTCTTCCTCCTCATCCTCTGGTACAACATTATCTATTAATAAAAATCTCCCACCTGGCTTAAGAATACGAGAAACTTCAGAAACGAATTTCTCGACATTCGGAAAATGATGTGGTGCTATTCTACAAGTAACCACATCAAATGTCTGATCTGGATAAGACATTTGTTCAGCATCACCTTCTTTAAATTCAGTATTGAGATGACCGTTTCCGTGAATAAATTCTTTGGCAACCTTTAATATTTCTGGAGTAATATCATAGCAGATGACTTTGTTTACTAAAGGAGCCAGGGCATTTGCAACATGTCCACCTCCAGTAGCAATATCAATCGCCAAATCACTTTTACTAGCCCCCGATATTTCTAAGAGTTTAGTTAAATCTTTTCCTTTAGCATGTATAGTGCTTTTTACGTAGGCTTCTGCATTTTGACCAAATTGTTTTTGCACGTCTTCTTTCAATTTATTTCCCCGCCTTTAACTAAATATTCTTTTTACTCTTCAATAGTTATGCTATTTTTTTTCTATGCCTTTATTTCTTTTTTAATTTCGCTAACGCCTCAGCAAGCGCAGAATTAAAGGGCTCGTCATCTGATTTTTTTTGTTCCTTAAGGAATCTATTTACATCCTGCTTGCTTGCCTTATCAGTTTCTTTTTCTTTCCGTTTCTTAAATGTAGATAGCTTCTCTCTGTGCCCACACTTGCATACAAAGGTTTGAGCCTCTCCCTCTCCTACTAGTTCCAATTTTTTATGGCAATTCGGGCATCTGGAATTAGTCAAGATAGCAATATTTTTCTTAAATCCACATTCTCGATCCTGACATACAAGCATTTTTCCTTTTTTCCCATTCACCTCAAGAAGATACTTATCACATTCTGGGCATTTTTTACGTGTAATATTGTCATGTTTAAATACCTCTTTACTGGCCTTTATCTCTTTTACGATTTTTTCTGTATAGCCACGCATCTCATTAAGAAAACTATTTTTGCTCTGCTTACCTTTAGCAATTGAATCTAATCTCATCTCCCATTCTGCGGTCAATGCCGGGGATTTTAGGTCAATTGGAGCTAATTCTAAAAGCTGTTTACCCTTTGAGGTAATTGAGAGCTCTTTTCCCCTTCTCTCAATCAAAAAGGAATTAGATAGTTTTTCAATAATATCTGCTCTAGTTGCCACAGTACCAATTCCGTGAGTATCGCCGATTATCTTGATTAATTCTTTGCTTTCATCTGCCATGTATTTTGTTGGATTTTCCATTGCCGACAACAATGACCCTTCATTAAACGGCGCTGGCGGTTTAGTTTTTCCATTTGTCTGCATTACTGTAATAATATTCAGAATATCTCCCTTGTTTAATACAGGCACTAGTTGTTCAGCTATATCCTCATTTGCATCATTATCTTCGTAATTGTCATTATATATCTTCTTCCAGCCCGGATTAATAACTGTTTTTCCCTTAGCAAAGAATAGTTGTTCGTCAATTCTAGCTGTAATAGTTATTTGCTCATACTCAAAGGGTGGATACAGTACTGCAAGAAAGCGTTTGACTACTAAATCATATATTTTACGCTCCTTGTTGCTTAGTGAACTCAAAGGAACGGTTTGTTCTGTCGGAATTATTGCATGATGATCAGAAACTTTGGTATTATCCACAAAGGAGCTATTAGCCTTAATTGACGAATTAAGCAGCTTTTGGGTAAATTCAGTATAAGGTCCTACACCACAAGCCTTTATTCTATCCTTTAAGGTATCTACTATATCGGTAGTTATGTAGCGTGAATCGGTCCTAGGATAGGTTAGAATTTTGTACTCTTCATAAAGCTTCTGCATTATTGATAGCGTTTCTTTGGCGGAAAAGTCATAAAGCTTGTTAGCATCTCTTTGAAGCTCAGTTAAGTCATATAGCTTTGGTGAATAGCTTTTCTTGAAGGACTTATTAATTTCAGTAATTTTTGCCTGCTTTGATTTCAGGGAGGCGAGAACTTTATCTGCTAATTCCTTATCAAAGGTTTTAATATCCTTTGTCTTGGCATCCTGCCAAGTAAGCTGCAATTCTTTAGTTATCGCAGTAATGCCGTAGTAGGTTTTCGGTGTAAAGCTCCTAATCTCTTCTTCCCTCTTCGCGATAATTGCTAATGTAGGAGTCTGAACTCTCCCACAGGATAATGGAGTATTATATTTGCTAGTTAATGCACGGGTAGCATTAATTCCAACTATCCAATCAGCCTCAGCACGAGCCACCGCCGATGAATAGAGGTTTTCATAATCCTTGCCGTTTTTTAAATTATTAAAGCCTTCCTTAATTGCTCGATCAGTAATAGAGGAGATCCAAAGTCGTTTGATAGGTTTCTTAGAACCAACCTTCTCAATAATCCATCTTCCAACCAATTCGCCCTCTCGCCCAGCATCAGTAGCCAAAACTATTTCGGAAACATCGTTTCTTAAGAGCTGCTGCTTAACAGTGTTGTACTGTTTACCTGTTTGTTTTATTACAACTAATTGAAAGGTACTAGGTAGTAATGGTAAGTCTTCGAGCCTCCATGTAGCATAGTCTTTATTATAAATCTCGGGGTCTCCAAGAGTAACTAAATGCCCTAACGCCCAGGTGACAATATATTTATCCCCTTCCAGAAAACCATTTCCCTTTTTATTACAATTTAAAACCCTAGCAATTTCTCTACCTACAGATGGTTTTTCAGCTAAAACTAAACTTTTATTCATATGAACAACCCTTTCATCCATCACTTATTTAGGTCCAAGGTGGAGATAAACTCCACCTGAACCAATTCTTCATCTTTTATGACTTTCAAATTTGTTTTTTTGCCTCATATCAATATGGATTTTCTTCCATTTTTCCTTTTCAGCCAGTTGGGCTTTCTGATCTCCCTTACGTTCAAGATAAGCTAGCTCCTTTTGTAGCTTAAGATAGTTCTGGTATCTCCCTTGATCCAGCTCTCCATTATTCAGTGCAGTTCTTATAGCGCATTTTGGTTCCGTTTGATGTTGACAATCACTATAATAACACATTTCAGCCAACTCTTCGATATCCGCAAAGACATCACTAATCCCAGAACTGGATTCCCAAAGCTGCAATTCCCTCATTCCCGGCGTATCAATCATGCATCCACCATTAGCGAGCAAAATTAATTCCCGGTGAGTAGTTGTATGTTTACCTTTATCATCACCTTCGCGGATCTCCTGAACCTTTAGAAGCTCTTTCCCTGTTAACTGATTAATAATTGTTGATTTTCCAACGCCTGAAGACCCAAGCAAGGCAATCGTTTTACCAGACCGCAGATGTGGATGAATTTCCTCTAGACCTGTCCCTTCAATGGCACTTATAACATGTATGGGTACACCAAAGGCAACAGACTCCACCATTTTAACTTTTTCTTCAATATTTTCACATAAATCAGCCTTGCTTAAAATAATAACCGGATTTGCTCCGCTTTCCCAAGCCATAATTAAATACCTTTCGATTCTCCTGATGTTAAAATCATTGTTTAAGGCATTGACTAAAAAAACGGTATCAATATTTGTTGCAATTATTTGTTCTTCTGTCGTCTCTCCAGCAATTTTCCGTGAAAACTTACTTTTTCTTGGGAGTATACCGTGTATTGTCCCTTTTTCCTCCGACAATCTTGCTTGAACTGCTACCCAATCGCCAACAGCAGGAAAATCCTCGCGACTACTCGCTTGAAAATTCATTTTTCCTGATATTTCTGCTAGCAAATCTCCATAAGCTGTGTAGACACGATAACTATTTTTATGCTCTAAAGCGATCCGTCCCGCTATATAGCCTTTCTCTTGAAAAGGTTTGAAATCCTGCTCCAAAGATGTATTCCATCCTAATTGTTCTAAATTCATTATTGATTGCCCTCCTACAAATATTTCTTCTACGTCGCATCTCTTCTTCGCTGAAATATTATCGTTGTGCTCGAAGAGTGCTACAAATATTTCTTCTACGTCGCATCTCTTCTTCGCTGAAATATTATCGTTGTGCTCGAAGAGTGCCACAAATATTTCTTCTACGTCAATATCTTCCTCGCTGAAATATTATCGTTGTGCTCGAAGAGTGCTAAAAGTTAAATATACTATATTTTTCCAAACAAAAAAAGCCGTGATAATCTAACCCAGTGGTTTAGGGTATAGACCGTTCGTGACTTTTCAATAAATTAAACAATATAATAAAAAGTCACAGTGTCTAATTACGACCTGTGACTGTACTTTTTCCTTGTATTCCCTAAAGAAATCACTACAAGTTAAATAATACACCATAGCAGGTCGTTAATGGAACAATAACAATTCTTAAAAATCCTTTATTTAATATCATAATCAACGACCTCCTTCGTAAATTTAATTCCACTATAATATACAATTCTTCTAACCAATTTGTCAATCCTAATTATCTGATTACATGCCTATTTTAATTCTATACCCTTAAATATTAAAGTCTATAATATATCCGTTTCGGAATTACTTTGAGCAACCAAGCTATCAAGCGCCATCGTTTTGTAATATAAACATGGTCTTTCTTATTAATAATTGCCTTGTATATTTGTAATGCGGCCTTCCTTGGTGGAGCAACCCAAAAAAGTCCTTCCCCTTGCGCCATAGCAGTGTCTACAAATCCAGGTTTAATATCGGTAATAGTTAATGGTATTTTTTCTTTTTTAATTTTAATCCTTAAGCCTTCCAAATAATTTGAGATAAAAGCCTTTGATGCACTATATGCTGGCGCACTATGGCTACCTCTAATAGCAGCAATTGAAGAAATACCAACTATATGTCCATGCCCTTGTATGCAAAAATGTTTATATGCAACGTTAATCATTGCCATGAAACCTATAACGTTAACTTCAATCGTACTTTTCTCTTTCTCAAATTCAAGTTCAGGGTTAATAAATCCACAACCAGCGCTAATGATAATTATATCTACTCCATTCATCTCTTGAATCAGATCTTCTAGCTGGTACATAGCTTCGTCCGATTTTGATACATCAATACTTTTAATGAAAGAATCATTGGGTAATTCTTGTTGAAGTTTAGCTAGTAATTCTATCCTTCTTCCAACAAGACCAACACTATAATTATTTTGAGCCAAGACCATCGCAAGTTCTTTTCCTATACCTGAAGAAGCTCCAATTACAATTGCTTTTTTCATATAATTACATCATCCTTAAACTGTTAATTCTTAGCTATCATACTCTACCTATCAAAAGAATTTCGGATTTAATTTATTGTATTTGGCATTAATCAATCTCCATTCCCATCGAAATAGAGCTAAAAAATTTTCCATCAACAATAAAATCTCGAGTTATTATCCCTTCAGCTTTAAAGCCTAAACTTTGATATAAATCTATACCTCTTTGATGATCTTCTCTTACACGTAAATTTATTTTTTTAATAATGTTTGTTTCATTGGCCCAATCTATCAAATAACTTATTAATTTTGTGCCAATACCTAACCCCCAATATTCCTTTAGTACACTTACACCAAATTCTCCGGTATGTTTTGTCCTTGGTTTTGTTCCTCCTCTAAAGAATAAACTTCCTACAATTCTTCCATTTGCTTCTGCAACTATAAATAACTTATTATCCGATATTAAACAATCTTCAATGATTTTTCTCTCTTCTTCAAGAGTTACTTTAACTTCACCTTTTCCAAATGTTAAAAAGTCCGACTCGGTTGATATAATATTAAGATAATCTATCATTTTTTCTGCATCAATTGGATTTCCATTTCTGATTTTTAACACTTCTTCATTTTTTAATGTGTATTCTTTCAATTTTATTTCTCTCCGATCTGTTATAAAATAATGGATTGTAACATAACACCCTTTACTTAAAAATAGCTTACTACTAGAATGGATAATTTCATGAAGTTTTTTCTTGGTAACTGCGCAACAATTATCGTTTATGGATTTGAAACACCTTTAAGCCCTGCTTTGATGTATAAAAGTTGATTTTTAACATGGAAATTTATTGACTTTAGACTTCTTTTTTGTACTTAGTGATTCATTTATGTGAACTACATGATGTCTTGTTGCTGGCATTAGTATAATTCCTGATACGTTTTTTCTTCCCCAAAAGTCTATTAACCAATTTGCTGCTTCGACATCTAAAACAGCTCCTTCGTCAATTATATGTTGTAATCTATGTTTCTCAAACTTCCTTTTCATATCATCAGATTTAAGACTTTTTATGATCTCTCTCGTTTTTCTTCCTACCGCTATTCTGTAGTTTATTAATTCTTGCATATTAATATTTTTACTAAATTCTATTATTTCTTCTGCTGTCATTGCATTCCCAGTATCAATTATTTTAGAATTTATTTTTTCCTTCCAATTCCCTATTTTAAAAATCTGTTCATCTCCAGCAACTAGTATATTCATTGTTATATCTTCTATTCTCGTAGAATGCCATATACCATATGCAATAGTACGACCTTTATCATTTGTTACTGTTCTAAATGTATTTTCATCCAATTCTTCCCACAATTCATCTTCAAATGTTTTTTTATCTATTCCAGACATATTAGATGAATGAACCATTGAATGTAAACTAAAACACAAATTTTTACTTTCTGCAATTTTATCTTGTTTTAAAATTATTTCCCTTAATTGCTTTATCTCTTTATTCCAAGGCTTTAAATCCATTATGTATTCTCCTCCTTCAATAATCTTTTCAGAATAAGTTACATATGTTATTCGGAAGATTGCATATTTTCATTATGATCTATAAAACGCTGTTAATTGAAGTTATTCACGGAAGTAACCAACAGCCTCCAATTTAAATAGTAATATCTGAAGTATTTAGTTTCCAATTCTCTTCATTAAATACTTTAAGCCCATTTTTACTTAAGATTCCAGCCGTTAATCCATTCCCTTCAATTAGTTTACTACTAAATGTTCCATCATATATTTTTCCATACCCACAGGATGGACTTCTCGACTGTAATATTGCTTTCTCTATTCCAATTACTTTACATATTTCTAAAGTTTTTTTTGCACCTTCTAAATATTCATAAGTATAGTCTTCTCCTGATTGGGAAACAACTTTCCGTTTTCCATCTTTTGTTATTATTATCTCACATGGTTCTCTTGGTATAGGTAATTTTCCTAACAATTCTGGACAAACTGCAATTGCTTTCCCTTCTTCCATTAATTCCATTAATTTTTGATCTAGTGTATTCGTTCCGTTATATCTACAATTAATTCCAACCAAGCATGCACTAATTAAATACATTTTATATCTCCATTCCCATCGATAACTGGATTCCATTTCTGATTTTTAATACTTCTTCATTTTTTATTGCGTATTCTTTCAATTTTATTTCTCTCCGATCTGTTATAAATAAATAGCTTACAATAAGAATGGTTAACATCATGAAGTTCTTTCTTGACAACTGGGCAATCAATCCAAAGTGTTAGGTGATGTATATTACTGACTTACTGAGACACACTTACCATTTACCAAATATCATTATTATGATACAATTATATCAA